>JAEIGA010020677.1_pt1 | contig 10034 bp, 12 predicted proteins | sample 9270691 | NCBI WGS metagenome assembly JAEIGA01 (sample SAMN17057246, study PRJNA624740) | gut metagenome | biome: biome; isolation source: fecal sample | host: Bos grunniens | place: China: Xizang | collected 2019
ATATGAGCAAAATTTTAGATTTAACAGGTCAAAAATTTGGAAGACTAAAAGTTTTGCAATTTATTGAAATAAGAAAACACCATTCATATTGGTTATGCAAATGTAATTGTGGGAATATTACTGAAGTCTCAAATTCTTCTTTAAGATCTGGAAAAGTAAAAAGTTGTGGATGCTTACGAAAAGAAGTTACTAGACAAAACGCTATAAAAATAAAAACGACTCATCATTTGACTAACACAAGAATTTATAATATTTGGTGCTCAATGAAAAAAAGATGTTATTTAAAAACTCATAAAGCATACAAAGATTATGGAGCAAGGGGAATAAAAGTTTGCGATGAATGGAAAAATGATTTTATGTCTTTTTACAATTGGGCTACAGTTAATGGATATAAAGAAGATTTGACATTAGATAGAATAAATGTAAACGGATTTTATGAACCTAATAATTGCAGATGGGTTGGATGGAAAATTCAACAAAACAACCGAAGGGACAATATTCATATACAATATAACGGAGAAAATAAGACAGTTTATGAATGGGCTGATGTGTTTAATATAAAATATTGTACTTTATGGTGGAGAATAAAAAATGGATGGAGTATTGAAGATGCTTTAACAAAGAAAGTGAGGAAATGCAAGTGATTTTAGATAGTTTTAATTATTTTTCAAAAGAAGCCGATTTAGAATATTTAAGCGTTTCACAATATAAATTGTTTTGTGAATGCGAATCTAAAGCATTGGCGATAATAAATGGCATTGAAGAAAAGAAAGAAACTGAAGCCTTACTTCAAGGAAAATTATTTGAAGAACTTGTTGCAGGAGATCCTAAATTATTTATAGCTCAGCATCCAGAAATGATTTCAACCAGAGGTTCGACAGCAGGACAGTTAAAAGCAGAATTTCAAAAAGTCGTCAATGCAGCCGAAAAATTCAATAGTCAAGATTTTTTTAGAAATATTATAGAAAAATGTGAAAAACAGGTTATTTTAACAGGAGAAATCTGTGGAGTACCAGTAAAATGTTGCTTGGATTTATTTGACAGGGAAACATTTTCAATATATGATATTAAATGTATGAAGGATTTTAATGAACAATGGAGTAAGGAAGAACGAGTTTATATTCCTTGGTATTATGCTTGGGGATATGTATTACAATTAGCAGTATATAGATTAATTGTAAAACAAAATTTCAATGTTGAACCTAAAGAAGTGGCTCTATTAGCTGCAACTAAAGAAGAAACTCCTGATATTCAAGCATTGAAATTTGACGAATATTTATTGGGACTTGAACTTTTAGAATTTAAAAACAACATAAAACATTATGATAACTTGAAAAAAGGATTAGAAAAGCCTATTGCTTGTGGTCATTGTGAATATTGTAAGAAAATGAAAGAAATTCATGAATTTGAGGAGGTGAGATAAAAAATGTTTAAAATTGGCGATATAGTAAGACCAAAATTAGGATTTGTAGGACATAATTATTGTTTTCAAATAATAGAAATAGAATCATCACCTTTTGAAAAAGACTTATATAGAATACAAGGCATTAAGCAAGAATTAGATTCAACGTATGGTCCAGCATCTCATCAACATAATTTAATAATGAAAGCAGAACATGTCTTATGGAAAGAAGATGAATTGGAACTTACAAGTGATGTTAAGTTATGTAAAGAATTAGAAAAATTAGATAATAAATATAGTGTAACTAATTTAGACGATATGATTGATGCCAATAGTGTTTTTTTAGACAAATTTGCAAAAGACTTAATAAAATCATGTGAAATAAAAATAGATAAAATAAATAAGGAGGAAAATGAAATGCAAATATTAGATTTATATAAAGAAAGAAAAGTAAAAGCTTTAGATAAAGAACTTTTAGAAGCTAAAGAAAATGTAAAAAAAGAGGATGAAATTCAAAGCATAATACTTGAAATGACAAGTCAAGTTAATACTATTCTAGAAAATCAAGGAAAGAAGATCAAATATGAATTTGAACCTAACTTGATTACATTAGAAACTGAAGCAAAATTAGATGAATTAGAAAAAAAATATTACGAAGAAGTTGCAAATTTACGCTCGACTTTAGACGAAATAAGAGCGTTATTTGAACTAACTGCTGACTATAATGAAAGAATAAAAATACTTAAAAATTATGATATATTAGACAAGAAAGGAAAATTAAATGTTTAGTGGAGAAAGATTAACAGCTATTAAAATAACTTTAATAATTGTTATAATTTTTTTAACAACAATAGGTATACGTTGCATTATAGATAGAGATGAGTTTGTAAAACCTATTGAATATTATGAAAATGGAATTAAAATAGAAGCAATAGAATATCACAACGAAATATATTTAAAGAAAGGAGAATAACATGTCTAAAGTAATATGTATTGCACGGTGAGAGTGGTTCAGGGAAAACAACTTCAATGGAGAAACTAAACCCAAAAGAGACTTATTATATTGATGCTGATAAAAAAGGATTATCTTGGAAAGGATGGAAGGAACAATATAACAAAACAAATAAGAATTACATAGCAACTGATTTTCCTAGTGATGTTGAAACAATAATTAAAGGTGTAAATGATACCAGACCAGAAATTAAATACATTATTATAGATACATTGAATGGAATAATGATTGGTGACGAAATGCGTAGATCAAAAGAAAAAGGATATGATAAATGGATGGATCTCGCTACTTCTGTATGGAATATTGTAGATTCTGCTTATACTTATAGAGATGATTTAACAATAATTTTTATTTGTCATACACAAACAGAAAGAACTGAAGATGGATTCCAATTTACAAGAATAAAAACTAGTGGAAAGAAACTTGATAAAATTTCTTTAGAAAGCAAATTCACAACAGTTTTATTAGCAAAAGCTGTAGATGGAAATTATGTGTTTGAAACTAGAGCCAATAAAAGTACAGCAAAAACACCGAAAGGAGCTTTTGATAAAGAAACCATACCAAATGATATAACATTAGTAATTGAAGCATTAAAAGATTATTAATATGAAAGGAGTAACAAAATGGAAAACGAAGAAGAATACATAAAAAGTAAACTACAAGGCATTGCTAAAAACATTGATGACGAACTTCCAGAAGGTTTCGGTTTTGCGTTATTAACATTCAAATTCAATACTGAACCAGATACATCCGACTTAATGTATGTATCAAACGCAAATAGAGAAGATATTGTAAAAGCAATGGAAGAATGGATTGAAAAAACTAAAAATAGTTTTGGAAATGATACAGGAAAATATTAATTAGGAGGGAAAATATGATTTTTAATTCACAAAAGGATTATACCGAAAATGCAGAATTTTCTATAAAAGTCTGGAAAGAAAAAGGTAAAGAAAACACTCAACAAGAATATTGTTATAGTGAGAAGTCCGAATTATTGACAGGTATTTGCAGTATGATTGAGCGTTTAATTACTATGGAAAAAATAACGATTGAAGATATGAAATATGCGTCTAAATTAGTTATGGAAAAATTAAATAAGGAGGAAAAATAAATGTTAGTCATACCAAGACAAAAAGAATTAATTGCTTTAAAAATAGAAAACTCTGCTGAATTTTATATAGAAATAGGTAGATTTTTAGACGAACAAAATTATACAATTGTAAAAGATGATAAATATCATAAAAAATATTTGTTTTTAATTGATAATATGGGTAATAAAATTGAAACAACAGAAGATAATTATATCTTAATAGATTATACAACTGGAAAATTTTTTGCTTATATAAAAAAAGAGGATTTTAAAAATAATTTTATAGAATTAAAGGAGGAAAATTAATATGATACAAGGATTTAGTGATTATGAAACAACAGAAACAAATGGGTTTGAACAAAGAGAAAGATTAAAACTAGGAGGACATATTTGCAAAATATTAGAAGCTAGTATTGAAACTATCACTTCTAAAAAGGACGGAAAAGTTTACAACATGTTAAAAATGAAATTTGATATTGAAGCTCCTGATGAACAAGCAGGATTTTATCAAAGAAAATTTGTTGAAGAAGCAAAAGCAGATGCTTTAAATGCAAAGTGGAAGGGGTATTACAGATTAACAATACCTGAAAATTCTTCTGAAGATTTTGTAAAGAAAAATTGGAAAACTTTCTTAACATCAGTAGAAGAATCTAATCCAGGTGTAAAAATCAACGGCACAACAGGATTTGATGAAAATATTTTAGTTGGAAAAGTTTTTGGTGGAATTTTTGGTCTTGAAGAATTTACATTGCCAACAGATGGAAGAACAATTACTTTTACTAGAATAAGATTCCCAAGAAGCACAAAAAATATTTTTGAAGCTAAAATTCCTTCAGTAAAATTATTAGATGGTACTTATATGGATTATGAAGAATATAAAAACAGTAAGAAATCAAACAATAGTGAATCAAACAATGCCGCAACAGAACAAGGAGTAATCAACTCAGGAGACGATCTCCCATTCTAAAAAAACGAAGCTCTACAATCGCCGTAGAGCCTTTTTTATTTTTAATTAATATACTTTTATTCTTAAAAAACTTAAGCAACTGCTTCTATTGTTAATATTGTTGCGTATGAAGAAACAACGTCACCTGAATAACCATAATATGCTAATTCGAAATAATCTCCTTCATTAACCGCTTCTAATCTCCAAGGAGTAGTTACTGTATGATTAGATTGCCCACTTGCAAAGCTATTTGTTGATACTATTATGCTTGAACCGTTTTTCTTTAAATAAGTATTACAAGCAGTTCCAGCCGCAGAGCTTCTGTTACTATATACTGAACCAGATACCATTACATAATTAATTCCTGCCCCAACATAAACTTTACCGTTTGAAACAGTAAAACCTGTCCCTAATCTTGTTTTTATACTATCTAACGCTATAGTATTTTCTCCAGTTGTTGAAATTGTTATACTTGCAGACAACCCTGCTGTAATCACATTTCTATTTTTTAAATCTGTTATATCTACACTATTATTAAATATTCCATCTTCTATATGATTCATCTTATTTTCATCAGCAGCCGTTTCATTATTAATCCATTCTTGTTTTTCATAAACCATAAAAATTCCTCCTTATTTTTATTAAATATCTTTATTTTAAATATCTTTATTAAATATTGCCCAACTTCCCCATGTTGCTGGTGAACCTGAATGTTCTCTTATTGCAAATTTTCCTCCAGTTGGTCTATAAACATATTGATGATAAAAAGTATCAGAAAATCTAATAACTTCTACGCAATACCATGTAGTAAATCCACTTGGAGCATTATTTACAGATGTACCGCCAACATAATATATTCCTGATCTTACTAAATCATCTAAATCTTCCATCGTTTGTCCCTTTAATAACAATGGGGAATTTTCATTTATTTTAATATCATCAGATGAAATTTCTATCATATTAAATCTATCAAAAATACGAATTTTATCACCACTAATACTTGTTTCTGAATCTGTTGTTAAATCAGTAATACTAATACCAGAACTAGAAACTTTTAATTCTTTGTTTGAAGTATAAGCTCTTAATATAGTATCGCTGCTTTCAATGTCAATCATTCCTCCTGTAATATTTACATTGTTACTTGTTATATCTCCATTAATAGTTGCATTAGTACAAGTTATATTTCCATTTGCATCAAGTGTAAAATTATCACTTTCAATTATTATTTGATTTCCTGTTATGTGTATTATTCCTTGTTCATCTTCAATAGCTGAATTTAATTTAGAGACAATTTCATTATTTCCAACTTTTTTAGGAAGTTCTTCATTTATATTACCAATATTTGAATCCATATTAAACATAGTTTTTTCTACAGATTCACCACCTTTGTATAAGGTAGTTACTCTAGAGGCATCTACTGTTCCTGCATTGATACTATTTGTAGCCAAAATTGTTTTTCTAAAAATGTCTGTACTATCTAATGTGATGTTGCTTAATTTTATTGTAGCATTAGCTTTATCCCACACATAGTAAGAAAACTCTACAACTCTTAATTCTATAGGAGAAACTCCTCCTATTATTGTATTTTCCCCTATTATTGTATTTTGACCAATAACTAAAGATGGTAAAACTTTTTCATATCCAATCACTTTTACTACATCATTCAAATCTACAGTTTCTAACTCATATCCTTCTACTTGATATAATAAAGCTATATTTACATCTAATTCTATGGATGGTTTACATAAGATTTCAAGCTTTCTTTGCCCCCATCTTTTTAATTGTACTGGATTAGTTATATCTGGATTATTTTCTATTCCTTCTAGTATAGTGTTAGTATAACTGTAATTTTCTAACCATACGCTATTATTATTTATATTTTTTATATTTAATCCACCTTCACCTAAAGGACATAATTTAGTTATTATCTTATTATTATATGCTTTTTCAAGTGATTGCATATTTTTTTCATACTTTACTTCATAGCCATTATATGGTAAATATATTGTTTCACTTCTATGATGTACAATTTTATTCATGCTGTCAAAAATTAAAATACCGCCCCATAATTCTTGTATTTTTAATATGTTATCATATATATTCATTTGGTCTGTTTCAAAATCAAACTTTAAATAAACAGGGTTACCATCTTCATCTCTAATTAAATTCCCGTTTTCATATTCATAAATATCACAAACACCCACAGTCCAACCTGTCCCATATAAAAGTCCTTCTAAAACATATCCCGAAGATCCTATTGGGTATCTAGAATTTACTTCAATTCCATCATTTTTTAATGGCAAATCTCCATTTGATACTATAACAACCATAAAAGTATCTATTTTTTCAAAACCTGTTTCACTATTCCAAGCTCTTACATATTTTCTACTTAACAATTGTTGTCTTTCATAAGCGGTAACTTCTACAGTTTGTTCATCATTTTCTGTTAATTTTTCTATAAAAGAACCATCAAAATTAGTAGAAAAAATCATTCCATCTACTAAATATAAATTTTCAGGATTGTTTATTTCTTCCCATTTTGGATTCTTTGCATCAATTGTAAAAGTAAATAAAGCTTCTGAATTTTGTTTTTTCTCAATTCGGGGATTTATTAAAGTGTTTTCGTCATCCTTATTAAAAACTGCTAATAATTGTTCGTTTTTGTTTAAAACATAAATTTGATTGTCTTCTTCAACTGAAGAATAAGACAATTTTAATACAGCAGGAGTCGTGTCTGTTACTATTATATGAGAAATTCCTTCATATAAAGGTATATTTTGTAATGCTTGATAAGCTTCTGTTTGCTCGGTAGTAAAAACTATCGTATTTCCACCAATATGTAATCCTTCCTCATCAATATAATCTTCTCCACTCAATACTTGCCCTGTTTCAAGAGGAAAACTATATGTTATTTGAGCTGTTGAATCTGCATTTTCTACTTTTATATTTATAGCAGTTATTTCTTCTTCTGTCCTTAAATTGAAATTATTTTCGGACAATAAATCCTCTAACATTTCAGTAACTAATATATGACCACCATAAAGAACAGGGATTTTTCCACTACCATTAAAGGCAAGAACAGTCAAATTTGAACCATAAACAATTTTTTCAGTATTATTATTCATTCCTTTACCTCCTATACCTTACAATGTTAAATCATTCCATTCAACCGTTACTTGTTCTTCATTCTCAATTCCTGATATGATTTGTAATGTGTTTGTTCCATTCCTTACTTTAGGGAATTGATGATTATAGTGAGGCATTTGATTTGACTTTCTGCCTAAAGCGTCTATATGAGTAACTGTTGATTTTGAACTGTCAATCACCAATTTAGTGTTATTTATTATATCAGCATCAAATTCCATTAAATAATCATTAAATGCAATTTTTGTTAATGATGCTGGACCTAAAATTGTAAACTTTGCTCCAACTTCTTTAACAGTTTCACTAATTTCACTATCGTTTCCAGTTATTAATTTTCCTGGTATCTTTTTACCAAAAGAATCAGAAGATTTTAATGGGATAGAGAATCTTAAACTCTTTGGATGTCTTATTACTGTTAAAGAGCCACTATATTTTACATTATAATATACATTTCTATCCTCAAAACCAAATTTTATTGTATGATTTTTTATACTGTTTAAAAAGTTTTTTATTTTGTTTTCTTCTAATACTTTTTCTTCTGCTGTTAAATTGTCTTCCGTATAACATATAATATTAAATAATACTGGTTCATAATTTGTTGCTAAAACAATATCTCCGTCTCTACCAGCTATTTTTACACTAGATTCTGTTGCTTGTGGCATAGTAGAAATTTCACTTTCAGAAAAATCTATTAAATTTTTTATATCATAACTAGAGGCAATAAAATAACCGTTTTCTGATATATAGCAATCTACATTATTCATTTTCTCATCTCCTCTAATAAAATTATAACATATAAAAAATAATATAGAAATAGTTTTTAATAATTTTCTGGAAATACAATCTTTAAAGCATCTTCCACAGAACGAGCGAATCCAGCCAAAGCATTTTTATTTTTTACAGCCTTGATAAATTGTTCTTGCTCTGTTCTAGCCTTCCCTTTAAGTGTTTTAACTTCAATAAATATAGCTCTGCCATCTGGCTTTACACCATATAAATCACTATGACCTTTTTGTCCAATTCTTATCTCTTGCCCCCATTTAGTATAAAAATCCCCTGTATTACATCTAAAAACAAGACACCCTTTTTCACATAAAGCCACTCTTATTTTATTCTGTATTGCAGTTTCTTCTTTATTCGCCATTTTAAATCTCCTCTTTTAATATTGTCTTAAAAAACTCTTCAAAATTATTGTTAAAAAGTTCTTCAACCCAATATTGATTAGTGTCCCCCCATCCTATATAAGATTTAGAGCCTTCATCTACTTTAAATAAAATCTTTAAATCTCCTAGTTGAATCCAATCTTCCGTTTTCCTATATTTTATAAAAACTGCTTTTCTAAATTTGTTTACGCAATAATCTACTGTATAATTATACCAATAATTTTTAGAATTACATTCATTAAACCAAAATATTATTTCTTTCATTTTTATCTCCTCCCAAAAGGTATTTTCATTTGCTTTGCTAACACATAAGCATAACCGTGGTTTGTACCCTTTTTCCTTTACAAACTGTGTCAATTCAACCCAGTTTTGGCACTCTTTTGCACTTTTATATTCTTTTACCTTATTTGCTATATTATTCAAATATCTTTGCCTTTTTACTTCTTTTGCTTCTTCTATTTTTTTTAATTGAATCTCTTTAAAATTTTCAATTTCCATAGGAGTAGTTTCATAGACAGCTCCACAATAAGGACAAACAGGAGCAGTTTCAAATGTCATAAAACATTCTTGACAAACTCTGATCTTAAATGTTCCGTCATCATTTTCATTAAAATATTCTTTAACAGGCTTTGACAAGCTCCACTCTCTATCCATCGTAGGTAGTCCGTGCCTTTGAACATTATTTACAAAATCAATTATTTTTGCAGGAGTATCATCTACATAGTTTAAAACCCTGCACCCTTGTTGAATAAAAAGTGGTAAAGACAATGTAGGTCTTAACATTAAACATACTCGTGAATTAGGTAAAGTTATTCCTTCACTAATCAAATTACAATTACATAATATTTTAAAGTCCCCATTTTTAAATTCGTCCATTATTATTTCTCTTTCTTTTTCGGGGGTTTTACTGTCTATTTCTTTTGCTGAAATTCCATTATTATTGAAATTCTCGCACACTTCTTTTGCGTGATTTATATTAACGCAATACGCTATCGCTTGTTCATCCTTACACAATTTATTATAATATTTTAAAATATCTCCATAGATTTTTTTTGAAGACATTGTTTTTCCTAAATCTTCATTATTAAAATCTCCTTGACTCTTTTTAACTTGACTGAAATCAATTCCTAAATCAGGAGCATAATATTCGTATGAAGATATTTGTTTTCTTTTTATAAGCTCTTTTGCACTTATTCCAATTATCATCTTTGTTGCAAGATTTAAAGGTTTTCCATCTAATCTACTAGGACTTCCCGTAAATAAAATTACTCTGCAAT
>JAEIGA010020678.1_pt1 | contig 10034 bp, 8 predicted proteins | sample 9270691 | NCBI WGS metagenome assembly JAEIGA01 (sample SAMN17057246, study PRJNA624740) | gut metagenome | biome: biome; isolation source: fecal sample | host: Bos grunniens | place: China: Xizang | collected 2019
AAATAATGGCATACATTTCACCAATGCTCACAAATATCGTTGGTGCGGTTAAGAAGGCGTCTGTTAATCTTAATCGTGATTTTAGCGAAATTGAGCGTTTACAAAATTCTATTAAAGGTAGTCTTGATTTTACAAAGATTGCTTTTGATAAAATTCAAAAAGGTTTAAGATTGGAATTAGGTAAAGTTTTACCAACCATTCCTGTGGTTTTAGCTAATGAAAAAACACCTAAGGAAGGAATGTTTTTAAGTGTTTCTGCTATAGAAGGTTTAGCAAACTTTGCTCATGGTAATCCTGATTTTGCAATTTCTGTTGCTTTGATTAATGGAGATATCATTTTGGCAGGTGCTATTTATAATCCTGCTCGTGATGAATTGTTTTTTGCAGAAAAAGGTAAAGGTGCTTTTAAAGAAGGTTTTAGAAGCCATGAGCGTTTACGTGTTTCTGCTAAACAAGAGTTAGAAGGTGCTTTGGTTGCTATTAAGCCTAATGGTGATGCTGAAACTACTGCAAAATATGTAAACAATACAGTGGCTCTTTGTAAAGATGTTCGTGTTAGCGGTGCGACAGCACTAGATTTAGCATATGTTGCATCTGGAAAATTAGATGCTGTGATTGCACCAAGCTCAATGCTTGCAAGTATTGCAGCAGGTATTCTTTTGGTTAGAGAATCAGGTGGTTTGGCTCTTGATATAGATCAAACAGATACTCGTACAGAAGATTTGCCTATGGTATTAAATTCAGGTAATTTGATGGCTGTAAGTTTTAATTTGAGTCAAAAAATTGCTAAAATTTTAAAATAATTTAAAATTATGCTTGCAATCTATAAAAGTGCAGTGTATAAGGTGTTTAAATTTTTTTGAATAGTTTAGTTTTTGGAGATAATAATGAAAAAAGGTATTCATCCTGACTATCACGAGATTACATATGTAATGACAGATGGTTCAGAAAAGAAAGTAAAGACTACTTGGGGTAAAGAAGGCGATAAGATGACTTTGGAAATTGATCCAAAATCTCATCCAGCTTGGACAGGTGTTCATCGTATGGTTGACACAGGCGGTCAAGTAGGTAAATTCAATAACAAGTTTGCTAAGTTTGGTTTAAAAACTTCTAACTAATTTTGTTATTTTGTTTGTAAATTGAAAGACCTGTAGAAATACAGGTCTTTTAGTTATCCTAAACTTTATGTAGAAAAAGTAATAAACATCTTGTATATCTAATAAAAAGGTTTTAGGTTTATTTAAAAGATTTATTTAATATGAAAGGATGACACTATGACAGCACCTTTGATGCCTAAAGGCACAGCAGTTTGGTTGGTTGATAATACAACTTTGACTTTTAAGCAAATTGCAGATTTTTGTGAGCTTCATCTAGCTGAAATTGAAGCTATTGCAGATGGTGAAGTAGCTTATAATATTTTGGGTGTTAGCCCAATTGCTAATGGTCAATTGACAAGAGAAGAAATTGCTCGTTGTGAAGCTGATGAAACAGCAGAATTAACAGCTAATCCTTTGGAGAGAAATGTTAAAGAAAGAAATGCTAAGGCTAAAAAAGTTCTTTCTCCAACTCAACGCGCTCAAAAGCCAAATGCTATTTTATGGATTATCAAAAACTGTCCAGAAGTTATTGATTCTCAAATTTGTAAACTTATTGGTACAACAAAGCCTACTATTGCATCTATTCGCGGTGGCACACATGCGGATATGATTAACTTACGTCCTGTAAATCCTATGGCTGTTGGTCTTTGCTCTGAAAAAGATTTAGAAAAAGCTATGATTATTTCTAAACAACAAACAGAATTAAAAGAAAATAAGGGAAAAAAGAAACCAGCTAAGAAAAAAGCAGCTAAGAAGCCAGGCAGACCTAAAAAAGAGGTAAAAGAAAAGGTTGCTAAGAAACCAGGTAGACCAAAGAAAGAGGTAAAAGAGAAGGTTGCTAAGAAACCTGGTAGACCTAAAAAAGAGGTAAAAGAGAAGGTTGCTAAGAAACCTGGTAGACCTAAAAAGGAAGTAGCAGAAAAAGCTACTAAAGCAAAGAAAACAACTAAAGCTAAAAAATCTAAATAAGTTTGGTTGAGGGGAATAAGGGATAAGAAATTATCCCTTATTTTTTTATTTAAACGTAAAAAATTAAGATTTTTATTTTATCTTGTAAGGGATGTTAATTTTTATAAGAGAGGGAAAATGTCATATCTAGAAAGAGTGGATAGTCCAAATGATATCAAACAAATGAATATTGATGAATTAAAAGGATTAGCTGTTGAAGTTAGGCAGGCTATTTTGAAAAGAAATAGTATTATTGGTGGACATGTGGGGCCGAATTTAGGTATGACAGATGCTACTATTGCTTTGCATTATGTGTTTAATTCTCCAGTTGATAAAATTGTCTTTGATGTATCTCACCAATGTTATGCTCATAAAATTATTACAGGTCGTAAACATGGTTTTATGAATCCAGAATATTATGATAAAATTTCTGGTTATACAGCACCAAGTGAAAGCGAACATGATAATTTTGTTATTGGTCATACATCTACATCTATTAGCTTAGCATCAGGTTTGGCTAAAGCTCGTGATTTATTAGGGCAAAAACATAATGTGATTGCGGTTATTGGAGATGGTTCTTTATCTGGTGGTGAAGCTTTAGAAGGCCTTGATTATGCTAGTGCAGAATTAAAATCTAATTTTATTATTGTAGTAAATGATAATGATAGATCGATTGCTGAAAATCATGGTGCTTTGTATGAAAATTTAAGATTATTGCGTGAAACAAATGGTCAGGCTGAACTGAATATGTTTAAAGCTTGGGGATATGATTATTTGTATGTAAATGAAGGTAATGATATAGAGGCATTGATTAGTGCTTTTAACAAAGTTAAAGATAGCACAAAACCGGTTGTTGTTCATATAAATACATTAAAAGGTAAAGGATATTCTTTTGCAGAGCAAAATAAAGAGCCTTGGCACTGGACTTTTCCTTTTGATGTAGAAACAGGAAATTCAAAGTTTAGTTTTAGTGGTGAAAATTATAATGATATTACTTATGAGTTTTTGAAAAATAAAATTGATAAAGAGGGTAAGGTTGTAGTTTTGACTGCCGGTACTCCTGGTGTGTTTGGTTTAAATGAAGAAAGACGTAAGTCTTTTGGTAAAAATTATGTAGATGTTGGTATTGCAGAAGAGCATGCTGTTGCTATGAGTTCTGGTTTAGCTAAGGCAGGATGTAAACCTGTATTTTGTGTTATGAGTTCGTTTATTCAACGTACATATGACCAATTATCTCAAGATTTGGCAATGAATAAAAATCCAGCTGTAATTTTGGTTTTCTGGGGTGGAATTTCAGAAGCAGATGAAACTCATTTGTGTACATTTGATATGGCAATGATGAATGGTATTCCAAATCTTATCTGCTTATCTCCATCTACTAAACAAGAATATTTAGCAATGTTGGAAGGGGCTTTATCTCAAAATGAGAATCCTGTTGTAATACGAGTTCCTAAGTGTGTTATAAATGGTGATAATGTGTCTTTAAATTGGGATAATTTGGTTAAAGGCAAAGTTATTAAAGAAGGTAAAGATGTTGCTATATTAGGTCTTGGTAACTTTGTTGAATTGGGTAAAAATGTAGCTCAAGCATTAGAAGAAAAAGGTGTTTGTGCAACATTGGTTGATCAAAGATGTTCTTCTGACTTAGATAAAGAATTATTGGATAAATTATCTAAAAATCATAAGCTAATTGTTACATTAGAAGATGGTGCTCTTGCTGGCGGTTTTGGTGAAAAAGTTGCTAATTTTTATGGGGCAACAGGTGTAAAAGTTCTTAACTTTGGGGCTTTAAAGGAGTTTACTAATAGAGAAAAACTAGAAAGTATTTATGATAGATATAATCTTAATGTAGATAAGATTGTAGCTAAGGTTTTAGCTAATATTTAGTTTTGCTTTTGTTGATTAACAGTGTTGAAGTGAGTATGCTTTGGCACTGTTTTTTTGTATACATTTGTAATTATACATACTAGTACGTATAAAAAGTTCTTGATTTTATTTTTTTAGTGATGTAAGGATTATAAGTAATAGATTATGAGGTAATATTATGATTGAAAAGAGAAATGAAATAGAAGTTTATCCATTTGCTTATTCTAAAATTGCAAGTGGAGTTAGAAAAATTGATATTCGTCCATATTATGATAAAATTCGTAATGTTAAAGTTGGCGATAGTATTGATTATATTAATGCGGTTGATAACAAAAGGGCAACTCGTAAAGTTACTGGTATTGCTGTTTTTGATGATTTTGATACAACAATAAAAATGTTAGATCCTGAATTGATTGGATATGAAAATAGAGAAGAAATTAGAGTTAGAGTTGAACGTATGTACTCAAAAGAGGATATAAAAAAACATGGTGTATGCGCTTTGTTTATAGATATACCATCAGTTAAAAAGCCGGTTAATATTAATGGAAAAAGTCGCTAAGCAAGTTTTTTAAATGTTGCTTTAAGCTGTTTTCCCCCATGTCCAATATCTGAAATTATTTCAATTTTGGCATTGTTTAGTGAACGATATAATTCCCAAGCTCCTTTTAGAGGACAACACATATCTAATCTATTGTGAACAATTAGTGTTGGAATATCTTTAATTTTATCAATATTCTTTAAGATTTCATCTGGCTCTAGGAAATATCTATTAGCAGCATAATATAAGCTAATTCTTGCAGAGTTAATTATTTCATTGTCAATTTTTACTTCTCTGAATTTAGCATCTAATTGGCCCATAATATATTCATAATGTACCATATATTTTATAGCTGTTTGTATTGAGCCTAAGTCTTCAGAAAATATTAGTTTTGCATAATGAGTATAAGGGTTTTCTCCCTCACTTTGGCGACGTATTTCTTCTAATAAATCAGGGTAGAATAATCCGCTATCTTTTAGCATCCATTCCATATCTTCGCGACGAGCAAGAAAAACAGAATTAATACAGATTCTTTTTACTAAATTTGGATATTTTTCTGCAAAAAGAAGTGCTAATGTCGACCCCCAAGAGCCACCACCAACTGTAATTGGTTCGTTAATGTCTAAATATTCAAGGAGTCTTTTGGCATCTTTTATTAGTCGTTTGGTATCATTAAGAGCGACAATATCTTCTGATTTTGATTTGTGGCAACCTCTTTGGTCAAACATTATAACACGATATTTTTTAAGGTTATAATATTGTGCATGGCTTGCTTTACAATGTCCTCCAGGTCCTCCGTGGAAAGTTAAGACAACTTCACCATTGGGGTTTCCTATTTGTTGATAATATATTTCGTGCCCCTCATATTCTGGAAGCCAACCTGAATCAAAAATTTTGTTGTTGAAAAATCCGAACATTATTTTCCTTTTGTAGTGTTTTTGTATAAATTTAGATTAAATATCTAATCTTAATATTTAATTAAATTTGAGGATAAAAATGAAAATTGTAGGTACTGCGATTATTGTTAATGAGAATAATGACATTCTTATAGGGCAACGCCCAAAAGGAAAGGCTCTTGCTGGATTATGGGAATTTCCTGGAGGTAAACAAGAAGAAGGCGAAACTATAGAACAATGTATTATGCGTGAAATAAAAGAAGAGTTAGATGTTTGCTGTGAAGTAAAAGAGTTTTTGATGGAAGTTGCAAAAGAGTATGAACATGGAGATTTTAAACTATCTGTTTATAAAGCAAAAATAAAAGATATAGAAAATCTAAAACCTCTTGTGCACCAAGATTTAAAGTGGGTTAGCCCAAAAGAAATGGATAATTTTGAATTTCCTCCTGCAGATGTTGAAATTATAGAGTTTTTGAAGAATAAGTTTTAGTTATATTAAAGGTTTTTTAGCTTTTTATGTTTTAATATGGTCACAATGAATTCATTTGGGACTAAAAGTATGTTTAGTAAAAAGCTTGTACCTTTTTTAGTATTTGTTTTGATGTTGGGTAATGTTTCTATTGCGCATTCGGCTGTGATAAATGCATATCAAATTTTTATGCAAGCACAACGTGGAAATAGACAATTTTTTGAAGTTTTATCAGGATATAAAAATGCTATAGATTTGCGTACTAAAAATGGGTATACAGCATATTGTTTAGCTATGCTTTCTGAAGATGAAGAAGCTATGTTTGTGTTGCGTAGATATGGAGCTAATATCAAGCATGAGTGTGTGAAAAAAATAGAAGAAGCTAAAAAGAATAATTGGAACGAAGATGATTTTTATGCTCAAAATAAGTTTAAAGTTGCTCCAGCTACATCAAATACAGCGTTGTTAACAGGACTAGGTGTTGTTGCTGTTGGTGGCGGTGTTGCTTTGGCCAGTGGTGGTGGTGGCAGTAGTGGTAAACCAACAGGGGATAATACTGCTGAAGACAATAACCCAGAAATTAATGATAATACTGGCGGTAATGATGATAACACCGGTGGTAATGACGATAATACCGGTGGTAATGACGATAACACTGGCGGTAATGATGATAACACTGGTGGTAATGACGATAATACCGGTGGTAATGACGATAATACTGGCGGTAATGACGATAATACCGGTGGTAATGACGATAATACTGGCGGTAATGATGATAATGATGGCAAAAATTATATTGATATATCTGCAAATGAATTTGAAACACAAGAATATAGTAAAGGTAACTTTTTAGATAAGATAAATGCATCATTTGTATATTCTAAAATATATAAGAAAGATGAAGAGGGTAATTTAGTAGGTTTAGATGTAAATGGTGATCCACTAAAGAAGATTAATGTAGGAATTTTAGATACTGGTGTATATAATTCAAAAGATTTGAATGGTAAAATTATTAAAGGATATGATTCAAATAAGTATAATGGTTTAGCGAATGTTAGCGGTTATGTTGATTCAAATAGCGTAGAATATTATGTGGTAGAGCAGGATGGAAAGTATTATCTGTATAAGGCTGTATATTCATATAATTCTGCTCAGAAACGTCATACTCCAACAATATATTATGTGCAAGATGATGATGGCCAAAATGTTAAGTCGTTTGATTTTAATGAAATGAAAGATTATGTAGCAGATCAATGGGGGCTAGTATATAACGATTTTAATATAGTTAATGGTGGCGAAAACGGTAATCCTGGTTATAGTATAAATATGAATAATTTATCATTTCTTTTAGAATTAAGTCATGGTAGTCATGTGGGTGGTATTATAGCAGGTAGTAAAAATAATAGTGGAATGCATGGTGTGGCATTTGATAATGCTAATATTGTGGCTAATAGTTTTGATTTATCTCTTTATGAAAGTACTGTTTTTGAAAATATCAAAAATATGGTTGATGTTGATAAGATATCTGTTTTGAATGTTAGCTTGGGTGTAGGTTCTGCATATGGTACAGCAGAAGATATTAGTGGATTTAATTTAGGATTTATGGATGATGCTTATAAACATACTGCTAAAAATGATGTTGTATGGGTGCAATCATCTGGTAATGATTCTCAAAATGATGCAGATTTAATGGCTGGTATGGGATTACTTGAATTGGATTCAAGTTATGATATTAAAAGTAATGAAACCCCAATGATTGTTGTGGCAGCATTGGGTAATGATGGAAAAATTGCTAATTATTCTAATAGCTGTGGTTCTACATCTGGATTTTGTTTAGCGGCTCCAGGTACTGATGTTTATTCTACAGGTGCATTTGATGATGGTACAATCGTAAAATCTGGTACGTCAATGGCAACACCTGTTGTTAGTGGTAGTATTGCTTTGTTAAATGGATATTATCCATGGTTAAATGGGCAAAATGTTGCATATTTGCTATTAAAAACTGCAAATAAAAATTTTTCAGATTATAGCCTTGAGGTATATGGCCAAGGTAAGTTAGATTTGGAGGCAGCTGTTACAACTCCTGTTGATGGTTTGCGTTTGGCATCTTCTTCTTCATTTGATGATTTAACGTCTGTTGGTAGTTCTAAATTGTCGTTATCTTCTGTAATGCAAAATAAATTGTTAAGAGTGATGCCAAAGACTGTAACAGCATTTGATGGATTAGATAGACCTTTTGAATATGATACAGAAAATTTAGTTAATACTGTTCATTCTTCAAATGCAAGTTTGAGAAATACTGTTTCTCGTATGGCAATGGTTGGCGATACTAAGGTTATTAAAGATGAAAAATCAGGTTTCCAATTTAGTTCTACTCAAGCAATGGATAATAGTGGTAAGGCAAATCTTGCTTCTATGGAAGTTGTTAGTGAAACAGATACAGGTGCTAATCGTTTTTGGTATGCAGAAAATACCAAATATGATAGAAATGAGGGAGCTTTAGTGAATTCTTCTAATCCATATTTTGCAATGAATAATGCATATGGTGCAGAGAATACATTAAATCTTAGTGATACTTCTAAATTGAAGTTATCTTTACAGACAGGTCAAAATGGTTTGTATGAGAGAGATTATGAACAAGATAATCATTCTTTTGATGAGCAATCTCATGCAGTTAATGCTGAATATAGCTATAATATGACAGATTATTTGGAATTATCTGCTCTTGGCGGTATGTTATTTGAGAATGATGCTGTGCTTGGTATGAATGGTGTTGGTGGTTTTTCTATTAAAGATAGTTCAACTTATTTTATGGGTGTAAAGGCTGCGCTTAATTTAACAGATAATATATCATTGATGGCTTCATATTATAGAGGTTATACAAATGGAGCAGATGCTTCTATGTTATCTATTTCTGATTTAGAAACAGAAAGCTTTATGTTAGCAGGTGAATATGCTATAGATAAGAAAAACAAGGTTGGTGTAAGTCTTGTTTCTCCATTATCTGTTGTAAAAGGTAATGCATCATTTAATTATGCTACTGGACGTGATAGTTATTCTGATACTATTTATATGAACAAGCTTACAACATCTCTTAGACCAGAAGCAAAAGAGTATGATTTAGGTTTATACTATAAAGGTCAAACAGAGAAAGATGTTAATCTTATGGGTAAAGTTGAAGCTAGATTTAATGCAGATGGTGAAAAAGGTGTAACAGATTATATTGGTGTGGTTGGTGTTTCTTCTGCATTTTAGGTTTTGATTTTAGATAAAAAAAGAACGTCAGATTTTTCCGACGTTCTTTTTTTAATGGTTTAGCACACGAGTACTCTGTATGAGCCTGGGCCAACTTCTTCAAATCGAAGTGCGCAGTATGTGCGTACCATTTCTTTGAGAGATTTCTTCTCAAAAGAGAGGTTTGATTCCTCCGCTTTCTTGATGATGCATCCGTTGTGCCAAGGGATGTAGAAAGTTCCCATCTCGTTAGTAAGTTCCCAAGCAATAGACTTGGTGTTCTTGTACCTAAGCTCTCCTAAGTTTAGCTGGAAGCAACCGATTACCGGATTGAGCTTTGCAGCAAGAATCTTAACGTCCAAAAACTCAGGACACATCTTGGCTTCGAACCTTTCTGTTAGCCAGAGGCGTTCATACTTTCCGTCTGCATTCTTAAAGTAAGGAGCAAGTCTGCTTGTTACTTTAAAAGGGCTAGCACCTAGAACGAGAGAATAGTTTCCTACAAGTGCCATGAAAAATCCCTGTTTCTCTGTAGTAGCATCTCCTATCCAAGAGATTTCTGAGTAGAGGTTTACGAATTTTTCGTTTGAGCGGAGCTCTTTTTTTGCGAATTTTTCAATTCTCTTTGAGGCTGGGACGAACTTGTGTCCAGCTGGGTCTGAAGATCCGTAGATAATCCCACTTTCTAATACACGGATAACACCGTTACAGCAATATAAAGTTTGCATAGCTGATTTGATTTTAAAAAATTTAACAATAATCGATTATAGTTGACAACATGTATACCATTTTTTTGTCTACTGGTCAAGCAAAAAATGTAAAAAAATTAAAATTTTGATATTTTGTGTATTTTTTTAAATGATTTTTATAAACTTTTATATAGAATATATAGCATAAATATAGAAAAAAGGGGGCTTTTATGCTAGCACAGAAAAATAATTTAACTCCTATACGTTTAGAAATAATGGAAAGAGTTGCAAAATCTT
>JAEIGA010020679.1_pt1 | contig 10033 bp, 6 predicted proteins | sample 9270691 | NCBI WGS metagenome assembly JAEIGA01 (sample SAMN17057246, study PRJNA624740) | gut metagenome | biome: biome; isolation source: fecal sample | host: Bos grunniens | place: China: Xizang | collected 2019
ACCTTGTAACCGTTGTACTCCTTAGGGTTGTGAGAAGCTGTGATCATGATACCGGCGTTAGCCTTCTTCATTCTCACTGAGTAGCTCATGAGAGCGATTGGGTGAAGCTTATCGAAGATGTATACCTTGATGCCGTTTGCTGCAAGTACGTTTGCTGCGATCTGAGCGAACTCAGGGCTGTTGTTACGGCTGTCATATGAGATGCATACGCTGAGAGGTCCCTCTACATTTTCCTTCATGTAGTGTGCAAGACCCTGTGTAGCCATACCCACTGTGTACTTGTTCATGCGGTTTGTACCTACACCCATGATACCGCGAAGACCACCTGTACCGAACTCAAGGTTCTGATAGAATGCATCCTCAAGTGCTACAGGATCGTTCTGAAGTTCACGTACCTGTGCTTTTGTCTCCTCATCGAAGTTGCCGTCAAGCCAACTTTGAGCTACTTCTTTGTAATCTCTTTTCATTATTGTGAAGTTTTAGTTTTATTAGAACAGTCTTACAAATACCTCCATTGCCTGATACTCTGCCATACCGAGCTCATTGTAGAGGCGAGCAGTATTACCTGTTCTTTCCTCAGCTCTCTGCCAGAACTCACGTGGGTCATCACCTGGGAATGGAACGATGTCCTTCTGTGAGAGGTGACGGTAGATAGCGTGACGCTTCTTGATCACCTCACCTGGGCTGAGTGGAACTGCCATATCGACCTTTCCGATCTCCCACTCCATCCATGCACCGCGATAGAGCCATACGTGACACTCCTTGAGCCACTCTGCACCCTCGAGCTGGTTGATAGCCTCGAGAACAGCCTCTGTACATACACGGTGAGTTCCATGAGGGTCAGCGAGGTCACCAGCAAGATAGATCTGATGAGGCTTAACCTCCTGGAGAAGAGCGAGAATGATGTCAATATCCTTCTGAGTACGCTTACCCTTCTCGATACCACCAGTCTCATAGAATGGAAGGTTGAGGAAGTGGCAGTTTGTAGCATCATTAAGACCGAATGAGCGAACAGCAGCCTTTGCCTCAGCGCGACGGATAGATCCCTTGAGGTTGAGGAGTGCTCTTGGCTCTGGCTGACCAGGCTTCTTGGAAGCGATGATCTCCTTCACCTCGTCGAATCTGTCACCGAAACCGAGCTCGCGAGCTGCATCCATGTGCTGGAGAACCACGTCATCGTGAACTGCTACGTTACCTGAAGTCTCGTATGCCACGTGTACATCGTGTCCCTGCTCAGCAAGACGGATGAATGTACCTCCCATTGAGATTACGTCGTCGTCTGGATGTGGAGAGAAGATGACAACTCTCTTAGGGAATGGAGTAGATGGAACAGGACGGGTGCTGTCGTCTGCATTTGGCTTTCCGCCTGGCCATCCTGTGATAGTATGCTGAAGTTCGTTGAATACTCTGATGTTGATGCTGTCGAATGGTCCGTGAAGCTCGAGAAGCTCACCAAGACCGTTTGTAAGATAGTCACCCTGAGTAAGCTTGAGAATTGGCTTGTGAACCTGCTCGCAAAGCCATACAACTGCCTTGCGGATGAACTTAGGAGTCCACTCACATGGGCCTACGAGCCAAGGTGCTACGTTTCTTGTAAGCATGCTGGCTGAATTGTCCTCTACATAGATTGAGATCGCATCGTGCTTCTGAAGCAATGATGCCGGGCATGTTGGATCTGCCTTATCCTCAGAAACCTTCTTAACGACTGCAGCCTTGTCCTCACCCCATGCAACGATCTGAATCTTCTTTGCACTCATCATTGTAGAGATGCCCATTGCAACTGCTGTGTTAGGAGTAGCTGCAAGGTTGCCACCGAAGTTCTTCATCTGTCTCTTTCTCGAAGCATATGGAAGGAGAACTGTTCTTGTACGGCCATGCTCTGAAGCACCAGCCTCATTGAAGCCTACCTGGCCCTTCTCACCGATTCCCATTACGAGGAGGTCGAGATTTCTAGCCTTCTCATCGTATGCAGCGCAGAACTCTGATACCTCTGCAGCGTCCTTTGCCTCAGTCAACTTCGGAACGAATACATTCTCAGGGTTGATGTCAACCTTAGCGACAAGCTCCTCATAGAGTCTGCGGTTGCGGCTGTGGTTGTCTGCTGGAGCTGGATAGTACTCATCTGTACTGTAGATTTCTACATTCTTGAAAGAAAGTTCACCTGCCTCATGACGTCTTACCAGGCTGCGGTAGATGCCAACAAGAGATGAACCTGTAGATAGACCGAGTCTGAAGACTCCGTCACATGCATTGATCGACTCTGCGATCTTCTCGGCAAGGCGCTCGCTAGCAGCATCCTCATCCTCAAAAATGTGCGCAGGAATCCTTTCGAAAGTGTGTTTTACACCATTTGGGAGACCAGCCTCGATAAGGCCGCCGTCTTTAGGTAAAGAGAACTTTTTCATATTATTTTTAGATGTTATATATGCAGTTGTTATAAACCAAGCAAATATAAAAAAACAAATGCAATTTTCCGAGAAATATAATAAAAATCAGGCAGCCCCACCTGTCAGATTGCACTGCAGGTAGGGCTGTAGAATTGCTTTGCATTTCTCCTCCTTGAGAACATGCTCGAACCGGTACTTTCTTGCGATAGAGAGAGCTTCTTCACAAAGTCTGCGGAACTCATATGGGAGCTTATCACAATAGCCTGCCGCCTGAAGATAGAAGCGTATCGCGTAGTCAACCTTTCCCATGAAAAGATCGAGACGCGCCGAATCCTCATAGACCTTTGCGAACCTTCGCGCCAGACCTGTACTCATCATGCCGCCGCTCTTCTTCAGCTCTTTGTAGCATTCTGAGACCTCATCACAAAGAGGACTGAGCAGCGCCCACTCAACGTCCAGGTCGGTCACATAAAGCCTTGCGTTCTCGCTGTCGGTAATGTTCTTAGTCCATGCGACTATTTCATAATTCTTTTCCATCATAACATAATTGATTAAAAATTAGACAATTACCAATCCGCACACGGCTGTCGATATGTCAAAGAACGACTGACCGGGAGAGGTCAGACAGAACGGGATACAATGCCCCCGTAATGGCCTTTGACAGCCGTCGGATATGTTTGATGGATGTTTTTAACAGCCGAGAAATCCGGCTTGCTTTAGAATTACTTTGCAAACATACTCAAAATTGCGCAATCTGCAAAATTCCGGCTTTACCTGTATGTGAAATTGAAGGCGTCGATGTAGAGAGTCGAGCCGACTGCTCCTGTGAAATAGTCGCCACGGTAGCTGGCTGATGCCACGATGATGACATATGCAGGGGTGCGGTTGTCCCTATATTCGAGCGGAAGATCGAATTCGATGTACCCGTCAGTATCCACATCGCTGACAATCTCCGAATGCGCAATCACACGCGGATCCGTCTTGAAGTCAGGTTTTCCAGGCTTGCTGCTGTCCACTACAAGAGGTCCAGCTGACTCGTCAGCTATCAATGCAACCTGCAGATGCATGAAATCCGGCTTGCCAAGCATATCAGGATACTTGTTCTTGTCCACATGGTCCACGATACCAGGATTGTAGTCGTACCATCCTGTCAAAGAATATGGACGGGATGTGAACGGCACTCCCCAATCAAGATATGCAGTGAAAGACTCGAACTTGGCAAACTTGCCTGAGAAGATGTTTCCTGCGGCAAATTTGACCACAGCAAAGCTGCTGACCATCTTTGCTGCCGCATCTCCCTCGATCTTATATTCATACTCAGGAACTGTCGTATTGTCGATCAGGCTGGACACTCCTGAATTCGCTGTATCCCAGCAAGGATCAGTGTCTCCTTCGGCATATGGGAACCATGTCTTTCCGTTGCTGCCGCCGTAATACCAGCTGTCGAATCCCATTCCCGGAATCTGAACAGGAGAATCAGTCCTGAATGACATCTCAGCACCATATACATCTCCGGAAACAAGCCTTACAAGATATTCCGTATCAGCCTGAAGGCCAGTGATATCTGAAGTAACGGAGACTCCATTTACCGTCACATCATCAAAGCGGGTCCAATCCTGCTCAGAAGCCTGACGATACTCATAATACGGAGTTCCCTCACCATTATAATCTCCTGTTATCACGGCATGATATGTCCATGCATCCACCGACTTCACCTCATTCTGAACCGCCTTCTGCACACATGTCATGGTCCAGACATACTCAACACCGTCGTAAAGCACCGTAAACTTTCTATCAAGCGTACAATCCAGAGTCATCGGAAAATCGACAGCACGGGTGACTGAACCAGAAGTAGAACCGTCATGTCCAGTAGTGGAGATGATCTTTGAAGTCTCTGGTCCCAGCTTGATGGCCTCGAAAACGATATCCTCAAGAGGCTGATTCTCTATCACTGAAACGAGAACCTTCAGATTCTTGGCATCAAATACCGCATCAATCATTCCGCTGCAACGTACATATCTGTCGATAGGCTGTGAAGCGGAAATCGTCCATAGATACTCCTGTCCAGGATATGTATTCAAAAGCACATCCACAGGCTCAGACAGATCAATGAACTCACCCGGGACGAAGTCGGTCGTCGTCTTTTCTGAAATATCGAACTCCAACACCTTCAGGGCATCGATCTTTGCAGTCTCCTGCAGGATCACATCCACAGTCTGCGACTCCGGATCTATGGTAACACTCTTCTGTCCCTCAACTGCAAAAGCCAAAATCTGGCCCTGCAGATGCGGGTAGGACATATCGTTCTCGAATGTGCATGAAACACTGAACGACAGGACCATCAAAAGAGTCAAATATCCTATTCTTCTCATAAAACACTACTTTTTAGCTCTGTTCGCTCCTGTCGGGATATAGAACGAAAGGCCAAGTTCCAAAGAGAGCGGATTGATCTTGAAGTTTGCTCCGCAGCTCTCCATCACACTGACATCAACCTGGTTAGTCGTCTGAACAGTCCTGTTGTAGTTGAATCCAAGCAGTCCCACTGCAACCTCTACTGCGACCTCATCAGTCATAAATACCGAAAGTCCCGGAACCAGGCCAAGTTCAAACTTATAGATGTCCTGATATGTTCCATACTTCTGGTCTTCCTGAATCTGATATGTCTCTGACTGACCATATCCGCCAAGAGCTCTAACCTCAGCAAACATTGCAAAACGCTTGCTATTTGCAAATGGAATATAATATCTTCCTGTAATCGCACCCATATACGACTGCTTCAGGAAATGATAATCGCTGAGAGAAAAGTTTGCAAGATCGCCAAGAGCGACGCTTGCATTGCCAAGGTCGAATGACGAACGGCCATAGTCGAAACGGGCTCCGATTGCAAGATTATCGGCCACAAAATACGATATCCAAGGAGCTGCGCCCCATGACTGCAAAGAGCCATGAACATCACCGATCAACGAGAAAAGGGCAGAATAACCGGCATCATTCAATCCCTGACCAAGGTTGTAGTCGTTGTAGGAGAAGGTAACTCCTCCACCGATGGTTCCTTTTGGTATGAATGTGCTTGTAGTGCCCGCAAATGCTGTGACACCGGCGAACAATACTGTTGCGAGAGTTATGATGATTTTCTTCATGATTCTATTTATATTTTACTTTTGCACGTTGATCTTCTGTAAGTTCCGCAGGATCATATATGAACTCGAACTCATCCACATACATGACGCTTGAAGTCGATCCTGTGAAATAGTCGCCATACTTGCTTGCTGAAGCAGCCACTACGATATAGCGTGGAATGCGTGTCGTACTTCTGTATGTCAGAGGTATGACGAATTCGATATATCCTGATGTCTGGTTTATATCCATCGCTCCATGGGCTATGATACCTGAGTCAGTGTCAGTATCAACAAACTTGCCACTCGAGGTGCTGATGCGGAACGGACCGCTCCAGTCGGTAATGAATGCCTGAATGATGCCGACATCAGTCTTTCCGCTCATGCCTGTATAAGGAGCGTTTGCCTTATTGACGGTTCCGGGACGATAGTCCACATATCCTCTGAGCGCCAGAGGACGAGAGGTGAACGGCACTCCCCAATCAAGTTCTGCACCTGGGTTGGTCAAGCTTGTATTCGCCTTGACGAACTTTCCCGAATATATGTTACCTGCAGCAAGACCTACAAGCGTCACGCTCTTGCTTTCAAGTTTGGCAGCTGCCGCTCCGCCCTTCTTATGATCATATTCAGGGCTTGTAGGATATACTCCCACCGCGTCAGAACCACCATTGGCTGTATCCCAATAGAAGTTTCCGGAATTCTCGTTCGGATACCATATGCTTCCGCTCTTGTACCAGAGGTCAAAGCCCATGTTAGGTATAATGCCTGCGTTCTCTGTCGTGAATGTCTTCTCTTTGGTTTCGGTCTCCTCAGCAGATACTGCACGGAAGACATAGTGAGAATTGCCGTCCAGGCCCCAGATCTCCGCAGAATACGTCTTGGCCTGATCATCCGTCTCTATCTGGCTCGGATCCACGTCAATCCAGTCAGCAGAAGCCTGCTTGCGATACTGGAACGACACTCCCTCAGGACGGGTCTCAGGATACCACTTGGCCTTAAGCAAAGCGAAGTTTGCCCATGCGGTCGCTGACACGGCCTCAATGGCAGCGGCAGAAACGACCTCAAAACTGCAGGACTGGGTCCTGTTCTTTCCGTTGTTTGATTCGATATAGAATTCGATCTTATATGATCCCAAAGGCAATTTCGCGAACATGCCGCTCAAATCGATTTCTGCCCTCGTGTCACCACTCCTGATCAGAGGAATCTTTATACCTTTCTGCGAATAATACGTTCTGTCATCATTGCGAAGGTTCATGATGTAGAAGTTGTATGGGAGCGAATTATTCGAGAGTGCCGACAATGCGTGCTTAAGATAAGCCGCCTTGAAGCCGCCAGGAACATTAAGGATAAACTTACCGTCAACGGTCTCGCCTTCAGCATACTTCGTGGTCTGGAACATGTCGAAGCCATATGACGACACAGTAGGGCGCACACCAGCTTCGAAATCGAGAAGCAGATTATATGTCTTGTCTTTTGTAGAGTCGTCAAGAACAACCTCAACGCTAGCGCCACCAAACTCGGTCACCTCTCCGAGAGAGAACTGGAAGTTATAGTGCTGACGAGGCTTGACATCCGTATATGTCTCGGTAATATCCTCAAACACCACTCCTTCAATATTCTTAAGACTGAGAGTCCAGGTAAGCATGCCTGTGGCACTGAAATATCCCTCCTTATCGAGAGAGTCATCAAGATTGCTCCATGTCAATGCTCCGTCTCCGTTGGAAACAGTGAGCGTATATTCACTGAACTGTTCCTTTATCTCATCTGAAAATGCTGCTGTCACCTTTACATTGGCAAGGCCTACCGTAAGGGTCGCAGAAGTCAAGGTGTTTCCCTTTACGACAACCTGCGTCTCGCCGCTATAGAAAGGCGCATCGAATGCTGCCGCTCCTACAGAGGAAGACGTCGCAGTAACCCTGTATGGTGCTGCACGCAGCTCAAGCGGCTGGGCTGCAAGTTCACGATGATCATCGTATGTTGCTACGAGCTTATCTTTCCAATCATAGATTGCAAGCGAAAAGGTCATATCCTCCGCAGCATCACTCTTGAAGACAGGGTCCACAGAGAAATCATGCTGCAGGTCGATATACAGGTAGCCAGTCTGCTCCTGCTGCACCTGAGTCCTTTCGCAGGAAGGCACAACAACAGCAAGCGCCAAGGCCGCCAGTATTCCTTTAATGATTCTCATCATATAACCTATTCAGTTACAGGATTATAGAATGTAACAGATTTAACAAGCTGCTGATCCTTCTCATCAATGACTTCGAGGGTGAACACATAGTCCTCGCCCTTGTTTCCTACAGAAGCGATAAGAGGTACAAGCTTTGACAGAGAGAAGGCAACTTCTGTCTGTCCAAGGAGCTGGTCTCCCACAGGAAGCATCGTTCCTAGAGCCTCGATCGCTACAGGATCGCCGATAAGGTCAAGGCAGTCCGCACCAGGCACCAACATCTGAATGGCGGGGATGAAGTTCTCGCTTACCCTTACCACGAAGGACTTGATCTTTGCTGGAGCATAGACCATGAGTTCAACATCCATATTTGCCACGATGTCCATCTTTGCAAAATCCGGATTTGCCGGCCACTCCATGTATGGTGCAGTCGATGACGGATCCGGAATCACAGGCTGTTCTCCTTCCGGCTCTCCCCAACCGACCTCAATGTCGTCGTCGATATTCGAATCATCAGGATCGATGCCCGGAAGCATCATGTCGACATTCTTGTCATTTACAGACGTATCAATGCTCAAGGTCATGGCAGCCTGTCCTGTCACGTGAGCATCCAGGTAGATGATGTGGTGGTCACGAGCCGCCACATTCTTGATTTCATATGTAAGGTTTGCGGTCGTTCCGTCAAGTTCACGATAGCCGTCCACATTGATGGCAATTTCCTTGACCGAGAAGTAAGCCCTCTTTGCAGGCTCCTTTGTAATTGTCTTTACGCCGTCTTTCTCTGTGTATACTCCCACTTCATCAGCACCCCATACAAGGAATCCGTCCTCGTTTGATATCTTCACATTGAAGTCTGTCAGCTGATCCATGAAATGCTGTGAACAGTACACTGAATTCTTCATATTCTGAAGAGTGCAGACCATGTCTACCGGCGTAACGACACCATTCACGATAGCAAAGTCCTTGGTTGCAGCGTACGCTGGCTGTTCCCACGCAACCGCCTCAGTATCAGGAGATGTAACAGTCACGTTATACTCGCCGGATGACAGTTCCACAAGCGACGGAAGCTCTGCATATGTCCATGTATTGGCATACTTTCCATCCTTCTTCTCGACAGACACGATGAACTCATTGACATCAACTGCAGAAGACGACTTGACCACTTTATCTACATATGTACCCTCTGCGGAAATCTTAAGCTGAAGTCCAGTATTTCCGACTTCCTGAATAGGGTCTTTACAGCCAGCAAGCATCGTTGCCGCTGCAAGTGCGATAAGTATATATTTCTTCATAATCATACGATGTTAATAATGTAACTGTACATAATCCAACCATACAACATTTCCTGCATGAACGTTCTCTGTCGTCATTGCAGAGCCGTTTGAGTTCAGCACATTGAGCTGAAGGTTTCGGCTTGCAGTACTTCCTGTGGATGATGACACGAAACGGATATAGATTTTTGAAACTTTCTTATTGGTGTATACGTATTCCAACGGAATCTCTGCTCTTGTCCATGATGACACATCCGAAGTTCCGCTGGTATATTTTCCCGCTGCAATTTCCTCGCCGGAAGCATCATAAAGGGCAATCTCTGCAGCAAACGGGCTGTCGTGACAATCGAACTTATAGTAGAACGACATGGCAGTCGGACGCGAGCCGAACGAATGTCCGTCAGAGATATGTCCGTTGTTATGCTCACTAGAATTGTCTGCCTTTCCGATGTATAGTTCTCCCGAGATGGCGTCTCCCTTAAGCACCTCCGAGCCACTGTCATGAATCGCTATGGAAGCTACCAGGGCAGATCTGCTGCCTATGTAAGGATTATTATTTGTCACGCAGACAGTCGGGAAGCATTTATAGTACCAGTATCCGGCCCAGAACTCCTTATCAAGAGTCGCGGTACTGTTTACAGCCCACCATGGATCGGATTCACCTGATGCATACAGCTGATACCACACTCGTGATCCTTTTGATGTTGTCCACTTGATGGAGAAGTTGAATATCTCGTAGGTATGCTGCTCGAAGCTGTTGTTGCCCACCTGCTGAGCATTCTCAGTGGTGAACGACTTATCCGAGGTATTGTTGTATGTATTGTTGTTATACACTGCCCAGACCTTATATCCTGTGCCGGAAGAAAGGCCTGTGAATGGTCCGAACTTGACAGTGTTGCCGCTGATGGACTGAGGAGTAATAGTCTGGACCGAAGTGTAGAGCATGTCAGATGCCTTGACACACTTGAGGACATACTTCGATGGATCGCCCTTGGTTACCTTCAACGTAGCTCCTGCAAGTCTGGTAGCCCAGACATCATAGTCATTGAATATGACTTCTGCCTGTGACTTGTCGATGGCAATGGTATA
>JAEIGA010020680.1_pt1 | contig 10032 bp, 6 predicted proteins | sample 9270691 | NCBI WGS metagenome assembly JAEIGA01 (sample SAMN17057246, study PRJNA624740) | gut metagenome | biome: biome; isolation source: fecal sample | host: Bos grunniens | place: China: Xizang | collected 2019
TTAAGACCGAGTTTGGAATACTTCTCTATGATAGTTCTTATAGTATCTTTAGTGAAAATAACATAGTGTTCTCCATATTGTGGATTACATCTATAGATCGGAGTATCTGCTAACATTGCAACCCCTGTGATGATATGTTTCTCTTCATTGAATTTCAATTCGATTGGTTGATGTTCTTCAAACTTTAAAAATCCAATCTCGACTGCAGGGTGCTCGACTAAACTAATAGTCTGCACCCCAAGATTGTCATCCAAAGCATCAACTATAATATCAAATACTTTTAATTCTTTCATATTATAATAGTATTTATTTGGTTTATTTTCAATAGGTTGATTCACTTACAATTGTTTTTATATCGTTTTGAACATTAGTAATATCACTCTCTAAAACATAGACTCTTGTGTTTTTAGATTCTTCACTCGATCCTTCAATAGAATTAGTAGTCTGTACGGGGTTTTGAATTGCCTGTAATGCTGTCATTGATGGAGATGGGATATTTACTGATGATGAAGATCCTCCACCATTTAAAGTTTGTTTTTTGATTTCATTGATCTGCATTATCCCTGTTGCCAATACCAAACTTGACATAGTCGCTGCTGCTGCTGCTTGACCCCATATAGTCATCCACGCATTTGCAGGATTGAATGCTGATGTAACTGCACTTACAATACCACCCAACATACCCATAGTCGCTGCTGCTATTTGTAATTGTTTCTGTTTTTCAAATCCTTCTTTAGTAGATGCATCTTGTTTATCTGCAATTGAAGTAAGAATACCACTCGCCATTGATAAACCCTGTGCTGCAAGTTGTCCGTACTTAGACCATCCCTTACCACCTGTAGAAAGAGAATCCGATATAGAACTCAATCCATTTTGGATGAAATCAAATACAGCACCCAACTCGTTCTGTAAAGGATTATCAGGACCGATTTCGAATAAACTATTCAATGAATTTCTTGTTTCTTCAACTAACCCTTTTATCCTATCTATTCGAATTATAGATGTCTCTATTTCATTATTAGCAGTATCCTGTTGGTTTTGTTGGATCGAATAATCAACGTTTTCAGTTTCTGTTTGAACTTGTGTAAGAAGTTGTCTTAAAGATTCTATTTTGAGTTTAGTTTCTTCATTCTTAACTCCAAGATTATCCAACAATGTTATTTGTGATTCCAATTCGACTTGTTGTTTTAATAGTTGATCCTTTTGATCTTTTAAAACTTTACGATTAGAATCTAATAATTCCTTTGTTGCTTCTCGTTGTTTGATAGGATCACTTGTTGATGCAATAGAAGATTCGTATTGTCTTTGGTTTTTAGTAAGTTTCCTTTCCGTATCAGTTTGTATTTTAGAAATCTCTGATTCGATCGTTTCTTTATATTTAGAGATCTCTTCTTTTGTATTTTCTAAGTTCTCTTTGATACGTTGTTTATTAATCTTATCTATCTCACCATCATAGAACTCAACAATAGTTTTTTGTTGTTCTTTATATTGAGTTTCTGTAATCAATCCATCATTAAATGATTTTTTAAGAATCTCTAATTGTTCCTGTTTTTGTTTTTCAAGTTCGGATTTTTCCTTTTCATATTCATCTCTTTGTGATTGTTCGACTTTGAATTGGAAATCTTCCCACCACTTTAAATAATCTTCTTGTAACTTTTTACGATCTTCAACATCATTGTTTGTGGTAGTTGAAGTAGTTGTTGAAGTAGATTTAACACCATACTTATCTTCCCATATCGACATTTGGGAATTTATTTTATTAAGTTGGTTGGTTAAGTTGTTAATCGTACTATCTGCATCGGATATAATCGCACTGCTTCTTGACTCTACTCGACTATATGCCCTATACGATCCTGTAGTATTCAACTTCCCACTATCATCAAAATAATCTGCTTTACCATCATCAAGACCCCATTGTTTTATTTCATCTTCTGTTGGAGTATATCCCACTCGACCATAAACGGATTGGTTTTGTTTGTCTAATTGTGCTAATTCTTTTCTTTTATATTCTTCAACTAATAATGAACTTAATGCAATCGCCTTTGCCCTCATCTTCAACATTTGGATAACATTTGCTGACTGCTTTACAAAGATCTTATCTGCATCAGTAAGATTATTAACACTCAATCCAAGTTCATCAAATTTCTTTTTGTTATCTTCGATCCACTTTGACTTTTCTTGTTCAGTTGTTAATTGTTTCCACTGAGTCTGTAATAGTTTGTAATTGGCAAGAGTAGTTGCAATCGAATCATTTATTTTCTTCGATCTGTCTTCTTCTATCTTTGCAAATTCTTCTTGTAATTTATTATTCTCTTCTTGTGCATCTGTGTTACCCTTTATCATTGCAGTCAAGTCATCCCAATATGCAATTAATGATCCTATCGCAACTACTACTGCACCGATCCCAGTTGCAACTAATGCCTTTTTGAAACCACTAAGTGCAACATTAGATCCTTGAACTGAAGTAGTAAATAGTTTTTGATAAATTGCAGTTCCCTTTAATGCAACTCCTAAACGTTTGATTGGATCGACAGCACCCTCTATGGCAGTTAAACCCTGTGTAACTGCCATCAATTGTTGCATAGTTGCAATAGTCTTCTCTATCGATTCGGATTCGATTCCAAACAAATTCATAGATGCCTGAACAGTTTGGAAAGCACCTGTTAAACCCGCCATCGCACCACTAACGTTCTTTATATGGTCTCCAAGATCATTTGCAGATGCAGAAACGAATTCATTTACATCTTGCATCTTTTGAGAAATCTCTGCTGCTTCTTTTAACTTTGCATTATACTCTTCTGTACCCTCTTCTAATGTTAATAACTCTTCTTTTAATCCTTTAAGGATCATTTTATAGTTACCAACATTTCTTTGATGATTCCCTATAGATGCATCAAGTTCTTTTAATTGAGTATTGATCTCATTGATCTGTTTTCCTAATGCAACTCTTTGAGATTCATCTGCAGTAGATCTAAATTGCATTTGGAGTAACTTCATTTGATTGACTAAATCATTATAACTTCCTTTCTGTGCTGCTATACCCGACTTAGTAACATTAGTAAGTTCCTGTTGTTTCTTAGTAAGTTCAGTAAGTGTTTTACCAAACTCATCACTTCCCAATGCAGTATTATCTAATGACTTTCTTAGATCCTTAACTTCATCTTTTAAATCTTTGAGAGTCTTGGTTGTCTGTTTCGCTTCTTCTTGAATAGGAGTTAAGTCAATATCAATAACTTCTAATTGTTCCGACATATATGTTATTTATTATTTTAAATAGTATAGTCTATTACTACAGGGATTGAAATGATTGTGTTGGATGGTGTTGTGTATGTTAAAGTTCCATTAAACACACAATCTTCCATATTATCCCAATAAATCTGTATCGAATCTATACCACTCTTAGTATTAAATCCTAATGTGTTGATATAAACGTATTCACTAAAATCACTTATCTCGTATCCACTACTGCCTATGAATGTACCACTAAGATTCCAAACCCCTGATGTTAAACCATCATCTACTAAGTGGGTAGTATAACATTTAACATCCACTTCTCCGTACACATCATCTTGTTGAGATCCTTTAATATAAATCGATTGTGGTGATATTATATCCTTTGGAAAAAGAGGATTTATAGTTGTATATACTGATGGGTCTGTTACTTGCACTAATTCCACTTTTGGAGGAGTTTGTGATACGATATCAAAATCAATAATCTTGTTTACTCTGAACAATTGATTATCAACAACCACAAATTTATTAAACTTGAAATCTATGACTGATTTATAATCTATATATGATGTTAATTTCTTGTTTTGAGTATTGTAATTTTCATTTATAAAGTCTTTCCAACACAAATCATATATAGTGTTCCCTAACATATCACTCACTGATTTATTAGATGTGTAGTCTTCATAAGGAGTATTAAATACACAACCAATAGTTTTACCCAACAAATTCGGTCTTTCATTTGATTTATATGCGATACTAAATTGTGGTATTTTAGTAACAGGAGTATAGTTGTAGAATGCTGTATTGAAAGGATCGAACCAACAATACTCGTTTTGGGATGTTTGATAACTGCTTGCATCCGTGATTCTTATAATTGATGATGAAGTGATGTTTGGAAGTCTTAAATACCAATTGTAAAGAGTTATAGGATTCGACTCATCTTCATTTTCACAATCAATTACAGGATAAGGAGTTTGTGATGATGGAATGTTACTATTAAGATCCCAATTCACAAGTGCTGCGAAAGGAACATATTTCTTTGATGATACTGATGATGGGTGAATGTTGTTAAATAGTTTTTTAACATCCTCTCCAAAATCATAATCCATCGAAATCATTTTAGATCCATATTCTTCTCCATACTTGTCCCTGTAAGAAGTATAATTCTTTCCGTTAACACTTTCATAATTGAATGATATGTTTTTCGAATTGGAGTTTATTGGTTCTATTGTATATTGTTTGTTCTTGTAAACCCTATCATTCCAATCTTCTATTTCATAGTTTTTGAAGTATGTGGATCTGTGTTGGATTTTAATGACTTTCTCATTGTAGTCGATATCCCACAACAATCCAAACATTTTTGTGTATTGTAATATTACATCGAATAATGGTTCTTCTTTGTAATATATGTTTGACAGATTTACTTGAAGATCCTTTCTCCAATCGATATTTGATGTGAATGCAGGAATAGGACAAGATACGTATTGTGAAACGAGATATGCAGGGGCAGAGATTAATTGAGAACTATCAACGTTTCTAAATAACATCTCAGTATATTCGTTAACGATCTTTACATCGGTCCTTATAGCAATTTGATTAGTAATTGGATAGTTTTCAAATATTGTTGTTGGGATGCTGATTCGATTCGTGTGATATAATATATTCACCCCATTCTTTACACCCACTTCAATATCTGTTGGTCTAATAAGTTTGATAAAGTTCGATCCATCTAATTCTAATGGTTCATCAAGATTTATATATTGTTCTATCGTTTCAAAATCACTATATGATGCATAATAGTTCTTTTCCATAGTGGAAGATCTATTGTTAGTAGTAAGAGTTATTTTGAAATAAGTTCTCTCGTCATAAATCACATCTAAAGTCCCATATCCATTAGGAGAGTTGTATCCAAGTGTAAAATTAAGATCGAATGGGTTGATTGTAAAATCAGTTTTTCCCGATAACGAAGATATAATCGTATTGGAAGTGACCCAACCACTTATCCATCCCTGATCTACTGCTGATGCTGAATAACTCCAATTTAAATCTGAATGTAGTGGAGAGATTTGCACTCTTCTTTCTTCTTTGTTATTCGAATCCAAATAATCCAACATATAACACATATTAGTCCAATAAGGATTGTTCATATTAAACCAATTCACATCAAGTTCCATCTTATAATCGGATATGATTTCTAATTGATCCTTATACATCTGTAATAGTTGGTTGAAGTAGATGTATGGTTTCAGCATACAGGAACGATATTCGTTCATTTCAAAGTCCTTAAACCCATCTCCAATTACTTCGTTTGATTTGAGTTTTTCAGCATATTGAAGTGCATTATCGTATGTCCCACCATTCTGTTGTTGATACTTCCTTGCCCACTTATCATTCAAATATTCTTCTATTGTTATGATAGTTGATGATCCTGTTTGGATTTTATCCGATTCGAAATCGCCATAATAACCCCTATAAGATGGTGCGAAACCAATTATATCGTAAGTGGATGGTTCTCCATAAACAACTGATTGTTCATTGTTCCAAGATCTTGCAACATAACTTGAATCGATCGTTAAGGGATCTGCATTACATCTATCAACCAATATATAATCTGTTGGATTCGGTTTTGAGTAGTGTGATGGTGTTAATTGACTTGCATCTAAAACTATGGATTTTAAGTCTTGAATTATCTCTCCTAACTTTCCAAACAATACTAAATTATATCCATCATTATCCGATGATGTGAACTTAACATAACCATCTATAACCACACTTGAATTATATAATAGTTTTGCTTTAATCTTCTTTGTTGGATCGAGATAAAGTCCTATGTTTGAAGATTGGTTTATATTTCTATCGAGTCGATATGAGTTTGATAATACTCTGTTGTTTTGAGTTGTTATTGGGATCTTTATGTTCTTAGTATAATCGACTATGATGTTAGTCGGATTATCAAGATCTCCAAACGATTTTGTTATAGGGATCGAGATATTATCTTTCAATTCGACTTCTTGATCTTCGAGGAGTAATACAACATTCATTCTTAATATACTATTTTTTGAACTCTATTTTCTTCAAGATTGAGTTTTAAATTATATGGTTTATTGCTTTTATTCTCTACCCATTGAGAATCTTTGCAAACTACAGGAATAAGTTTATCGCGTTTCACATCATAGAGATATGTGTAAGGAGATGTTAGGATCGATTCATATGCTTTATGTTCATCCTTTGTTAACCAATCACTATTCAACTCCCACTGATTCTTTATCGATTTTTCTATTGGTCGGAATGCATCATAAGGGGATGATATAATAGTTGTTTGGATGTCTTCTTTGAAAGTCGATTTTTTAGTGAATGGTTGACACTGATATCCACCTGTTCGATCTACCCAAATAACATAATAATCTGCATTACAATAATCTATCTGTGCTATCTTTATCGCTCCTTGATATGCTGTTGAGGTGGTGTAGTTGGGAACAACAGTTATATATTGTCCTCTGTAATCGCTTGATTTATAAAGAGTTCCAAGTCCTGATGCTAATTTCCCTGTTAAAAGAAATGATGTGAAATTAGATGTTAGTTGGTGGTTTAAAGAACTCAATCCATCTCCATCAAATAATGATACCCCGTTTGAATTTGCAATTACGAATTTGTAATATCCTCTTCCTCTTGAATTCCATCTATCATTGATTCCAAACAACCCACCAATAAAGAAATTTGAAGAACTCTTATTGAGTGCAGGGATGCGTGGAAGTACTTTAGTTCTCTCTTCTAATATATTGATTCCTCTTATTGTAAGATCTGCAAACCAATTTCCTATTATTTGTGGTTGTAGATCTAAACCATAATCTCTATTATATAATGCGACTTGGAGGTTTTGTGTTGTAGATCCATAATCAACACTCACATTGGTGAATATACGATTTTGTTCTTTGGCTGAAAGTGTATAAATAGATGATGATGTAGTTGACAATGCAGTTAAAACATTATCATATGACATCCAACTATAATTGTCGCCAAAAGTCGATAATATATCGTTGAGATAAATCTTTTGATTCTGCCTATATGAATATACTCGACCATAATAAGACTCCTGTAATGAAGTTGTAAAAGTCGAGATGGGAGATACAACCAAATTGTAGTTTAAATATGTGTTTGGGTTGTATGGAATCGTTGATGTTATTTGTTCACTGAGATAATTCATTTTATAATATGTTTATTTCGCGTTTTAATCGCGTATAATCGCAGATCTATTGCTTGGTAATATTATTTATTATCTGACTTAAAATCTCTTGTTTAATCGCATTTATTAAGTCCTGAGTTGTTTGTGATTCTAATGTCTTTTTGAGAGGATATTTACCCTCAATTCCATCCCTTTCAATCTTCCTCGATATCATATATGCAAGTTGTTTAGTTGTTGGGATCTTATTATTTATGGGATTAGGGACGATCGGTTTGATTCGTATCCACTCTTCTATTGCTGAGATTGGTGGGAACGATCCTCTCTTTCTTCCATACTCAACATATTTCCAATAACTCTCAATGTTGAATATTATCCTTAAATGATTGTTATCGATCACAACATCAGTTTGGAATGATGATAGTTTACCACTCGATTTTGAGGGTTCTAAATTGTGCCGATACAAGTCTGCAATCTGTTCTGCAATTGATTTTATTGGTTCTAATTCTATCATATTATAATAGTATTTGAATTCGAAATCGACTATGACTCTTATCCCACAATCGAATTAATTTTTTTATTTATTATATATTAAAGGGGTAAAAAGTAAAAAATAATGCTAAAAAATGACTTTAAATGCTTCATTATCAAGTAGTTATTTTTTTAAAATTAAGTTGCTTTTACGGGGTCAGTTTTGAGGGTAATTTTAAAAAAACGATTTAATTTTAAAAAAACGATTATAACGACTTTAACCACTTCATTATCAATGAGTTGCCTTCCATTGTTTTATTTGAAGTTCTTCTAACTTCTGTTTGTCGATCGCGTAACAGATTATTGTGAAAACTTGACATATACTCCATCCCAAAACCGATTCGAAATCAGTATTCGTTACTTCACAAACTTTTATAATAAAAGGCAGGATGCCATATTGTTGTAGAGGGTTTCCACTTGTTGGATTTCTTGTTTCGGTTTCTTCTCCTTCTTCATCTGTTCCTTTAAACAATCTTTCATAATGAGAATGGATGCTGCTAATTGAATGCGTAAAAAAAAGCAATAGATTGAGCATCTAAAAGTACCATATTTTCTATATCATATTGCACTTTTGACATATTATATCCATCATTATATTTATGACCATCAGGAATCAAAAATAACGATAATAGTTTTACTAAATCACCCTCTTTGATATAGGATTGATAGTCTATGTATTGGGATGTTGTAATATCCGTAACATCTGCTTTCAAAACATATTTAGTATTGTTAATGATATAATAGTCTTTGTGTTTGGTTGTTGGGATCTCATCTAAAAGAAATAGAGTTTGATTATTTAAACGTGTAAAAGTGGTGAGTGGAAGATTTTCAACCTCTTCTAAACTCAAACCACTCAAACAAGATACGATATTTGCAGACTTGTATGTTTCAGGGATATCTGCTTTTAAAATCTGTTCTAACTCTATGAATTGAGATAAAGTCATTTCACCCCAACTATTAACCATATTAATATTCTCTGTTGTAAACATATTATCTTTTTATTTCTATAAAATACTATACGATCCACTTTGGAGACAATCATAAGCAAGAAGAGTACTCATTACTAAGTCATCGTGGTTGTTCTTTGATGCTGCATAAGTGACTTTCCCTGTTGATGTTGGTTTGGATTCGAATACGTTCATTTGATATATCAGTTTTTCATTATTGAGGATCGTTACATCATTCGATTGAATTGCTAATTGAAATTTATTAACGAGTTTGTTTTTGGATTCGTTAGTGGTATTAAACCCAATCAAATTAGTTTCGATTCCACTCGACTTTAATCTCTTCTGTAATAATCCAAAAAATATTTTCCCTATCGAATTTAATTCTACTTGGATTTTTGTTGGTTTGAAGATAGAAGTCAACTGAACTATTTTATCGATCGTTTGGGTTTCATCCAAGTCATTAAAACTATCTATATGAACCATTTGTTTCTTGTGGTTGAATATCGTTATAGAAGTTTCATCGTTACCACTACCAGTTGACCAGTCGATTCCAAATACACAATTTGAATGCTCATCGTAACTGCTTGATATACAATTAGATAAATTCCCAAACACACCACTGCCAAAATCTGTAAACTCACCGAGATAATAATTTCTAAAGAGATGATCGGGTAAAGTTCTTCTATAGAAATCTAATTTATCATCTGTTAATAATGTGAATCCCGACCAATCATAAGAATATATGTTAGATTGATGTTGGGAGTTTATAAAATACTCGTAAAACAATCCTGTTCGATATCTTGGAGTTGATGCAAATATTATCTTTGCCCTATGAACATCAGTTGTTGGAGTGAGTGCAAATACAACATCATCATTAATAAATGCTGCCTCGTCTATAAATAACATCCCACCACCCTTTACAACATATCCTTGAAGACTTGAAATATCCGATTCTCCACTTATAAACAATATTTGAGATCCATTAGTGAATGTTATATCAAGACTCGATTCGTTTGCTGTGGAACAGATTGGAGTTCCCTCTACTGCCTTTCTCAACTCTCTAAAAACTTTTCTTGCCTGTTTGATAGTCGGTTCAACAAATATACTACAAGCATTCCTGTTATTGATCGTAACGAGTAGTAA
>JAEIGA010020681.1_pt1 | contig 10032 bp, 10 predicted proteins | sample 9270691 | NCBI WGS metagenome assembly JAEIGA01 (sample SAMN17057246, study PRJNA624740) | gut metagenome | biome: biome; isolation source: fecal sample | host: Bos grunniens | place: China: Xizang | collected 2019
AATGCGATGTTGCATGGTCGAGTATCATCGTGCATCTTCAAGGGTGTACACTATGAAATGACCGTACAGCTCCCCAACGGTTATGAACTGATGGTTCAGGACTATAACGCCTTTGAGCCCGACACTGAAGTGAGCCTTATCATCAAGCCCTCGGACATCCATGTAATGAAGAAGGAGCGCACATGCAACACCTTCGAAGCTGTAGTGGTAGACGAGACACACATCGATATGCTGGGAGGCATCTTCGAATGTCAACCTCACGAGTACGAGAAGGGTACCGAGATCAAGGTTGAGGTAGACTTCGATAAGATCGACCTCACCGACGACAAGGAAGATGGTGCACTCGAAGGTGATGTACGCCTTATATTATATAAAGGTAACCACTATCACCTGACTATCGTGACCGACGAGGATGACTATCTCTATGTAGATACCAACGATGTATGGGACGATGGCGATATGGTGGGTATCAACATTTTGCCGGAAGATATTAGAATAATTCACAATTGACAATTGAAAATCCTGTGTCATCCTGAGCAATGAATGCGAAGGATCTCGCGTTGGGACTTTGCTAAGACGTTATGCGAGATTCTTCACTTCGTTCAGAATGACAAAGGAGATGATAACCTCCTTAAAGCGATACGAACGTGAACAAGATAATCAAACTCTTCTCCAAACGAAGCACCTGGGCTATCCCCTATGCGGTATTCCTGCTATTGTTTGTGGTGTTACCACTGATACTTATCGGTGTGTATGCTTTCATGGACTATAGCGGCAACTTTACCATAGCCAACTTCGTGAAGTTTATCGAGCAACCCGAGGCCATCAAGACCTTTATCTACTCGGTGGCAGTGGCTATCATCACCACATTCCTATGTATATTATTGGGATATCCTGCGGCATACATCCTGAGTAATCAGGAGCTTAACCGCTCTAAGACCATGGTATTGCTGTTTATCCTACCCATGTGGGTCAATGTGCTCATACGTACATTGGCTACGGTATCGCTCTTTGACATCACGGGCATACCACTTGGCGAGGGTGCCCTACTCTTCGGTCTTACTTACGACTTCTTGCCCTTCATGATTTATCCTATATATAATACGATGATGAAGATTGACAAGAATCTTATCGAGGCTGCACAAGATCTCGGTGCCAACCAGATGCGTGTATTCTTGAAGGTAATCTTCCCACTCTCCCTGCCTGGTGTGGTGAGTGGTATCATGATGGTATTCCTACCTACGATATCGACCTTCGCCATCTCAGAGCTATTGACAATGAATGACATACGCCTATTCGGATCTATCATACAGGAGAATATCATGCTGAGCGATACCATGAACTATGGTGCTGCACTCTCACTTGTGATGTTGCTTATCATCGGTATCACCAGCTTCTTCGGTAACGATAGCGAAGAGGAGATGAGTCATGGAGGAATCATCTAAAATTGAGAATTGAAAATTGAAAATTGACAATTAAATAAATCGTTTTTAGTTCGGATGAACGCAAAGAAACTAATCGCCAAGGGGTATTTATGGTTATTGTTGGCCATACTATACACACCTATTCTTATCATTGCCATATTCTCGTTTACCGAGACCAAGGTATTGGGCAACTGGACAGGATTCTCCATGAAGCTCTATACCAACTTGTTCAGTGGTGGCATGTCAAACGCACTCGTCAGTGCCATCAAAAACACTATCGTGATTGCTCTTGTGGCTTCATCTATAGCTACAGTACTGGGTAGTATTGCTGCTATCGGTATATACAACATGCGAAGCAAGTCGCGCAAAGCCATCTCATTCCTCAACAATATACCACTTATCAACCCCGATATCATTACCGGTATATCGTTGTTCTTGCTCTTCGTGGCATTGGGTATATCGCAAGGCTACACCACGGTAATCCTTGCTCACGTCACCTTCTGTACGCCCTATGTGGTGCTCAGCGTGATGCCTCGCCTCACGAGCATGAACCCAAACATCTATGAGGCAGCCCTCGACCTTGGCGCTACCCCCTTCCAGGCATTGCGTAAGGTCATCATACCCGAGATTAAGCCCGGTATCATCAGTGGCTTCATCCTCTCGTTTACCCTCTCTATCGATGATTTTGCCGTGAGCCTCTTCACCAAAGGTAATATCGGTTTGGAGACCCTCTCCACCTACATCTACTCTGACGCACGCAAGGGAGGTCTTACCCCTGAGCTCCGACCATTGTCAACCATTATCTTCGTCACAGTGCTCGTATTGCTCATCATCATTAACAGACGTTCAGAGAAGGCAAATAAAGCTAAAAATTAACTTATAACAACACAAACTGAAATTAGAAACAATGAAAAAAATCCTTAATCTCAGCCTGTTCCTTGCAGTGCTATTGGGGGTTCTCCCGACAAACCATTCGCATGCTGCCGACCGTGAGCACACCCTCAAGGTGTATAACTGGGCCGACTATATCGACGAAGATTTGCTCGATGAGTTTGAAGTATGGTATAAAGAACAGACAGGCGAAGAGGTGGAAATCATCTACCAACTCTTCGATATCAATGAGGTTATGCTTGCCAAGCTCGAAAAGGGTCACGAGGACTTCGACGTGGTATGCCCCTCAGAGTACATTATTGACCGTATGTTGGCCAACGATATGTTGCTCCCCATCAATCGCGACTTTGGCAATACACCCGACTATATCAGCTTGGTATCACCCTTCGTGCTCGAGCAATTTGCAAAGCTCGACCAACCCGACAAGCGTGCCAACGACTATGCTGTAGGTTATATGTGGGGTACCACAGGTATCCTCTACAACCCCGAGTTTGTAACCGATGAAGAGGCCGACTCATGGGGTATCATTTGGGACGATCGCTTTGAGAGCAAGATTCTCATGAAAGATGCCTATCGTGACATCTATGGATGTATGCTCATGTATGCCAACTATCAGGATATCCTTGATGGCAAGGTGACACGCCAGCAACTGATGAACGACACCTCAGACGAGGCTATCGCTACCGTAGAAAACTTGCTCAAGGCAGCCAAGAAGAACATTGCTGGCTGGGAGGTAGACTTCGGTAAGGAGATGATGACCAAGAAGAAGGCTTACATGAACGTTAGTTGGAGTGGTGATGCTGTATGGGCTATCGAAGAGGCCGAAGCTATTGGCATGACCCTCAAGTATCACGTTCCTCGCGAAGGCTCTAACGTGTGGTTCGATGGTTGGGTAATCCCCAAGTATGCTGTAAACACAAAGGCAGCAGCCTACTTCATCAACTTCATGTGTATGCCCGAAAATGCATTGCGCAACATGGATGAGATTGGTTATGTAAGTGTTATCGCTTCGCCAGAAATCCTTGAAGCAAAGACCGATACCTCTTTCGAAGAGTACACCGACCTCACCTACTTCTTTGGTCCCGAGGCCGATAGCGTACAGATCAATAGCATCCAGTATCCCGATCGCACCGTAATAGAGCGTGCCGCTTTGATGCGCGATTGTGGTAATCGCACTAAAAGCATGATTGAAATGTGGAGCCGTATCAAGGGAGACAACCTCGAAGCTTGGGTTATCATCCTCATTGTAGTAGTGCTCGGAGGTGCTCTTGCGTTGGGTATCTACAACAAGGTGAAAGAGAGTAAGAAACGTGCTAAACGCAAGAAGAAAAAAAGCCAACGTAGAAAATAAGAATAGACATTTACAATATAAATAGCAATATTAAATCTATACCGATATGCAAAAAAGCGATAGTATCGTTATCATACCTACGTATAACGAAAAAGAAAATATTGAGAATATCATCCGAGCTGTATTTGGCTTGGAGAAGACGTTCCACATTCTTGTCATTGAAGATGGCTCACCCGATGGTACCGCAGCCATCGTCAAGACCTTACAACAAGAATTCCCCGAGCGTCTCTTCATGGTAGAACGCACCGGTAAGCTCGGCCTCGGAACGGCCTATATCTGTGGCTTCAAGTGGGCCATCGAACACGGATATGACTATATATTCGAGATGGATGCCGACTTCTCACACAACCCCAATGACCTTCCCCGACTCTACAACGCTTGTGCCGTAGAGGGTAACGATCTTGCAATCGGTTCACGCTATGTAAGTGGCGTAAATGTTGTTAACTGGCCCATGGGTCGTGTATTGATGTCATACTATGCCTCTAAGTATGTACAACTTGTTACTGGCATAAAGGTAAAGGATACTACCGCAGGTTTCAAATGTTATCGTCGCGAAGTACTCGAGACGCTTGAACTCGACAAGATTCGCTTCAAGGGATATGCCTTCCAGATTGAGATGAAATTTACAGCCTACAAGTGTGGTTTCAAAATCAAGGAAGTGCCCGTAATCTTCGTTAACCGCGAGTTGGGAACCTCAAAGATGAATAGCAGTATCTTTGGCGAAGCGGTATTTGGCGTTATGCGTCTCAGATGGGACGGATGGTTCCGTAAATACCCGAAGAGAAAGTAATATATTACTTCAAAACATAAGAAGAGAGGGTGTGTAAAATAAAACACACCCTCTCTCTTTTTCTTATCATAAAGATTCTACCTCTATTTAACGATCTTATTGCAACTTATCACCAACACCTCTTTCTCATTACCATGCAAACGGCATTGTTCACTCGTACGTAATCCTACGGCCCATAAAACGTCGTTTTCTTGGCAGAGAAGCCATTGTTTATCGCGCTCTATACGATTAATCTTCAGATCGGTGTAGAGGTCACTCAGGAGTTTGCTTCCCTTCATACCAAAGGGTTGCATGCGATCTCCCTCTTGAGGATGACGTACGATAAGGGGATGATACAAACGAGACGCATCAATCACACACACATTACTCTCCTTGGGCACTTTCCATGAGCCATCTGGCACAATGCGAGAAACCGTAAGAGACGTTCCTTCAGGAAGTTCCAATCTACCTTCCTCAGGAAGTGTATAAAGAGCATCCGCATCACTATGCTTGTCATAGGGACGCACACACAGAAGATCACGGTCTTTTAATGCCATATACCCCTGAGCATAAAACATACGACCCGATTCACCCGTGAGCGAACGAAAAATATCCACAATCTGCCGAGAGTTAAAGCCATAAGGATGTAATATCTCAAAGAGTTGAGCCTGTGGAACTTCACAATCCATCAAAGCCTGAATATCCACATCAATACCCGAATCTACAGGCCTTACTATACGGCATGAGGCCTCTGCTATCGAACGATTATATAGAGTAGCAGCATCAGCCAAACGAGTAGCAGCTTGAGCAATATTCTCTTTTGCACCTACATTTATCTGTTGCATCAAGGGTATCAACCCGAGGCGCACCTTGTTACGAGCATATTCATCGGTCAGATTTGTGCTATCGGTCACATAAGATTGTCCTAAACGATTGAGATACTCCAACACCTCTTCACGTGAAAGACAAAGCATAGGACGCACTACATATCCATTCTTCACACGCATTCCCGTAAGACCATTGATGCCAGCTCCACGGATCAGGTTAAGCAACAGGGTTTCTACCGCATCATCCTGGTGATGAGCCACGGCAATGGCACTAAGCAGACGAGCCTCACGTATACGTTCAAACTCACGATAGCGAAGCTCACGAGCTGCCATCTCGATAGACACCTTATGCTCGGCAGCATATCCTTCGGTATCAAAATGTAGCACTTCAAACGGTACACCGAGCGAGCGACAAAGAGCTATAGCAAACTCTTCATCACGATTGCTCTCCTCTCCACGCAAATGAAAGTTGCAATGTACGGCATAGCAACCATACCCTAAACGCATGAGGATATGCAATAGAGCCACTGAGTCGGCTCCCCCACTCAATGCCACAAGCACCTTAGCCCCAGGCTCTAACAACCCGTGCTGAGTAATGAATGATTGTACTTGTTGCTCTACCTTCATTGCTGATTATCAACTTAATTGCGCGATACACTCACGAAGAGAGTCCATCCAATAGGGAACCTCTACCCCATAGGTTTGCTTGATTTTTGTCTTATCGAGCACCGAATAGTGTGGACGAGCAGCTGGTGTAGGATACTCATCCGTATGCAATGGCTTCAACGCACATGTAGTTATGCCACCCAACTCAAAGATAGCCTTTGTAAAGTCATACCATGAACATACTCCCTCATTGCTATAGTGATAGATACCCGGCACCACACCTTTACATATAATTTGATGAATTGCGCGAGCGAGATCACGGGCATAGGTAGGTGTACCTATCTGGTCAAAGACAACACCCAATTCTGTACGCTCGCTACCAAGACGAAGCATTGTCTTCACAAAATTATTACCAAAGGTACTATATAGCCATGCCGTACGAATCACTACGGTATCAGGACACAAACTCATGATAGCCTCCTCACCAGCCAATTTGGTGGCTCCATATACCGAATTGGGACAAGTGGCATCCCCTTCCTTATAAGGGATATAATGCTGACCATTAAACACATAGTCGGTAGATACATGTATCAATGCCGCCCCATGATTGGCTGCTACACGCGCCAAGTTTGCCGGTGCCAAATGATTGATTTTATCGCACAAGGCGGTATCTTCCTCTGCCTTGTTGACATTGGTATATGCGGCACAATTGACAATACAATGCACCTTATGCTCCACCACAAAGCGCTCTATCGCTTCCTGGTCACAGATGTCCAACTCTGCCACATCGGTAAAGTGATACGCACGTTCGGTATCTGCAGCAGCTACCAGCCGCATCTCATTACCTAACTGGCCATTAGCTCCAGTAATGAGCACATTTTTTAATGCTATATTCTTTGACATAATACTTAATCTTCTAAATCCAGTTCGCCTGCACGTTCCTTCATATAATAATCCGAAAGCAGACCTACAAATTTCACGATATCAGCCACAGCATCAGTGGTTTGCTTGCTCACCTCCTTATGTTGTAGGCGCAACATCCACACACCATAGAGCGCATCAAAACAATTCTCCAATTCAGATTTATCCTGTCCGCCCTTGGCACGCAACTCCACAATGAAGGGCAACGCCTTGTAATAAGCAGCTTGATAGAAGGGGAACTTTTGTGAATGCATCAGATGGAAATGGAGTTCAGTAAGCTGAATTATCACATTCTTGTTGATTTGCAGGTGCCCGCTCTGTTGCACACCCTCAAGACGCATCATTTCCACAAGGTTGGCATACCACTCCACCAACTCTGCATGTTGTGGCTCAGGCAATTGATATGCAGCTACTACCGTTTGCTCCAACTTATCAGTATCGCATCCATTGGCACGTATCAAGTCCTCTACCTGCCACATATAGAGCAGATATTCAGAGATACTTTGTTCTTTCAGTTTTCTTGAAATATACATATTGCTACTTTATTACATATCACACCCCAGGTCTCAATGGTGCCGATACGATGACACCAGTAAAGAATCCCTTCAGCATGAATTCAAAGAATGAAATCTGTTCTACAAATAGATCTACCCAATGCATAAAACGTCAATTGCACAAGCTAATTATCCTTCTTAAACACCTTTCTCATGCGTCCATATCCATCAAAAGCACGCTTTGAGGAGAGCCAAATGGCAATCATGAGCGACAACATGGAGGCCGACATCGTAATTACCACAATCATAATCTGGTATTTGATAGCCACATTGGGAGTACTACCACCGAGAATCTGACCAATCATCGTTCCTGGTAACGACACCAATCCCATCACGGCCATATTGGCTATAGTAGGACTAAAAGACTTTACTATCGCCTGTTTTACAAAGGGTTGCAAAGCCTCATTTCGCGAAGCCCCATTACCCAATAGAAAATAGTAAAGGTTTTGCTCACGTTGCAAGGTCGAATAAAAGGTGCCGACAGCTATCACATTGACCGTAAGCATATTACCAAGCAAAATACCCATGATAGGGATAAAATACTGAGCGCTAAACACATTATTGAGCCCCAATACTATACCTAAGAAATAGAGACCAACCAACACACTGGCAACCACAAAGCCCACCACAAGAGGCATCATAAGCACGCTACGACGAACACGAGTGCGTGTGAGTGCCGTTTCCGAAGCAATATAAACCATTACAAACACCCACAACAGATTGATCACCGGATTGTTCCACTCGAAGAGATAGCGCAAGTACACACCTATGAAGAGCATCTGCACCACCATACGTATAGTACCCACACAGATAGCCTTGAGCAGCTTCGTCTCGTAACGCCATATATAATATATAGGTATGAGCAGTAGCAACAATCCTATACACAAGCTGAGATATGAGATGTCTATCGTACCCATGTCATCCTAATCGTATTAGTTTTGAACAATGCGAAGCGAAACGAGTATCATGCGACACAGCCACAATAGTCTTCCCCTCCTTCTGCTTGGCAAGCAAGAAGTCAATAACAAGATCTCGCGAGGCTTCATCCAATGCCGCCGTAGGCTCATCGAGCAACCACAGATCTCTGTCGAGCAAAGCCAACGTAGCCAACATCAGACGTTGTCGTTGTCCGCCCGAAATCTCAGATAAACGCTTGTCAAGCATCTCTTTTTCGAGTCCTAAGAGGGATAGATTTTTGTACAACGTTTTTATGGATTTTTGTACATCTTTCACTCTTCCGACTTTCTGAATATACACTACAAAATCATTTATAATTTCGCTCGGAAACGACAGTTCTTGAGGAAGATACATCACATTCCTACGAATAATATTGCATGTTTTTTCATTCAACTTATGTTCGCCAACCTTTATCTTTCCCTTCTTTATTGAAACCAAACCAATAAGCGCTTTCAATAGTGAACTTTTGCCACAACCAGACACACCAGTAATGCAAGCAAAGTCACCCTGCTTCACCTCACATGAGAAGTGTTCAAGGACTCGTTCTTCGCCAAAACGAATTGATATGTCGTATACTGTAAGCATTCCTATTTCTCTTTCGCGGAACAAAAGTACAACATTTAAAGGATGTGAACAAATTAGAATCTACTTTTAAAAGTATGTCTCGCAATTATCGCTACGAGCAACCGAGCAAACATTTCGCCCTTCCTCTTGTTGTTACATTCAAAATCCAAACTATATATAATATACAAAGAGATCGCATTATGAAAAAAGCACTATTCCTCATTGGGGCCGCATGGCTTCTCCTCGGCGCCACCACATTTGCTCAGTCGAGCCGTAGCGAACGCGAGCAACAATGGCGTACAGAGCGAGAGCAGAGACGTGCCCAAGCCAAGGCCATGGAAATGCAACAAGACTCCATCGCCTTTGCCCAAGCCCTCAAGGCACTCAAAGCAGACAGCTGGGTACTCGAAGCCAACAACGTAAACTTCTCAAACGGCATCACCCGCTTCGTAACTCCCAGCACCAACTACATCAGTTTCGATGACGACGAAGGCACCATACAAACCGCCTTCAGCAATTTCACCTATAGCCCTAACGGGTTGGGAGGTGTTACCGTACAAGGAAGCGTATCGGGACAACGCATGTCTACCGACCGCGATGGCAATATATATTATAGCTTCACGATACAGGGTAGCACCATATCGGCCTATGTGAGCCTCACCCTTACGGCAGGTACCAATCAAGCAAGCGCCACCATCACCCCCAACTTTGCAGGACACACCATGACCTTCGATGGCTACCTCGTCCCCTACGACCAAGCCTCCATCTTCCAGGGCATGCCTCAATGGTAATCCCACTACCCTTTCCCCCGATGCTTAAGAAAGAAAAAGCTCCACTCTTTACATCGGGGGAATACTTTGTCATAAAGACACTATTTCCACCTCAAACAACCACTCTTTAGGGTTAAAAAGGTCGAAAATCAAAAAAAATGCGCAAAAACATCATTTTTTTTCGAAATAAATTTGTTGGTTTGCAAAAAAGCAGTACCTTTGCACTCGCAAAACGGAACGATACCGTTAGTTCTTTGAAATAGTGAGAAAACAAAGCAAGCCAAATTGCGGAAATAGCTCAGTTGGTAGAGCATAACCTTGCCAAGGTTAGGGTCGCGAGTTCGAGTCTCGTTTTCCGCTCAAGCAAGTTTGAATTTGTGTCTACAACCGACAAGTCG
>JAEIGA010020682.1_pt1 | contig 10032 bp, 6 predicted proteins | sample 9270691 | NCBI WGS metagenome assembly JAEIGA01 (sample SAMN17057246, study PRJNA624740) | gut metagenome | biome: biome; isolation source: fecal sample | host: Bos grunniens | place: China: Xizang | collected 2019
ACTTGTTTTTTTAGATTTCTCGACTCCCTTCGGTCGCTCGAAATGACAGTCGTTTACGTTATATTATAGAATTCGAAGCCCATGATCTCTGCGAAATCTTCGAGTTCCTTACGCCAGTCACCATCAACGATTGCATAGTGCTGTGTCGCTCCGATGCGGAGAACCTGTTCCCAGAGTTCCTTTACTGGTACCTGCGGTTTGAAGATACCGTGGCTATAAGTAGCAAGAAGGTGCTTCTTGTCACTCTGAGGAGTATCCTTCTCCGAGAGGCTCTCTGCCAGGAAGGTTATGATCTTATACTTTCCGTTCTCTTCATAAAGACCTGCTACAGTCTTCATTCCCGGACTGAAACGATACCATGCGAAAGGTGCTCCTGCATACTTCCAGTGAGTCTTAGCAAAACGTACGTCACGTGAGATGATCACATTCTTCTGCCAGTCAGGATCGTTGTGGTCATTCGGACCGGCATGACCGCCTGCAAATGTTCCGAAATCGTCCTCAATGTGGAATGGCTCTACGAAATTCACATTCTTGCCGGTCATAAGTTTGAGAACGTAAGTGATGACACCTGCTCCAAGGTCAGCCTCCGGAACGAGAACACTCATATTCTCATTGAACCACTGCGGATAGAAACCGGCACGACAGCCTGCTGTCTTGAATGTAGCCTGATCGATGTCATTATATACATAGCAGTCGATGTCGTTCTTCTCAGCGAGTTTCTTGATACCGAGAGTAGCCTTCACGCAGCCGATGAACTTCTCATACTCCACGTCGCTCATCATCTCGTACTTGCCTGTGAGCTCGTCAGCATACTCCTTGACTTCCTCTTCAGTTAGATTGTCAAGCTCGATACCGTAATCACTATACGGGAGATAATGGATCTCAGGACCGATCTTAGTGAAAAGGTCGTAGTTGTCAATGTAAGTGCTCCACATAGCCTCATTCATGTTAGCCATAAGTCCGATGTTGGACTTGCGGAGAATTGCACGGGCTTTAGCTGCATTAGCATAGACCTTGAGCTGCTCAGTGATCTGCTCACGTGTTCCCATGATGGTCTTAACGTTCTGGCGTGGCACTCTCTTGATGCTGCCTGAAGCCTCAAGGGAACCTACAAGTGTTCCTGCGCAGAGGTAGTCAACAAAATCATCTTCGTCAAGTGTGGTCTCGAAAGTCATTTTAGGCTTTGCCACATTGCAGAAGATGATAGGAATGTTAGGGCAGTCACGAAGGAATCTGATCCATGCAAAATCCTCGCTCCACGAAAGGAACTCAGCATAGATGAAATCCACCTTCTCTGTGTAGAAAAGGTCCATTGCCTTCTGAGCGTCCTCTCTTTCGTAAGTGATGCCAGGGTATACAAGGTCAAGGAACCCCATGGTATCCATGATTTCCCTGACTGCTTTTTCCTTTCTCTCTCCATAGGTTCCTCTCTGAGGACCTGAGAGATTTTTGAATCTTGGAGAAGCTATGAGCAGAAGACCTGCCTTCGGCTTTCTCGACTTTAATTCAGCTTTCATTATATCTATTTATTAACTTTATCGTAATCTCTCTGATAGAATATTCTGCTGCCAACAAGCATAAGAGCTCCGCAAACGATCCAAACCATCGCAAGAACCTTGAATGCAGTTGCCCAGCTTGCACTTATAGCTTCAGCAGAAGCGGATTCAGGAATAAGCATTCCAAGAACCACAGGAGCGAAAGCACCAACAGCAAAACCTGTTGTGATCAGCGCACTCGAGCATGAAGCATGAAGTCTTGACGGAGTCACATCATACAACACAGTATAGATGTTAGCATCGAAGAATGCTCTGAAAAAGCCCCATCCTGCAAAGCTAAGATAGATGATCCATATAGGGGCAGATGCGTTTACGAAGAAAAGGAAGATAGAACCCAACAACAGGCCGACACCCTGTATAACCATTCTGATCTTACGGTTTCTTACAGCCATCTTATCTGACAATGTTCCAGCGAGAAGAACTCCTGCAAATGCAGCGATATATGTCCAAAGCATAGAATGGAGACCTGCTGAAGTTGTTGAAAGGCCATATTCGCTCTGAAGGAAAGCCGGTACCCATGTCATATAACCTGTGATCACGAAGATAAAACCGCTGAATCCGATGGTAAGGATAAGGGCAGAAGGAGTACTGAATACAACCTTGAATCCATCGAGCAGACCTGGCTTAGGTCCCTCAACGTCATTGCCGGAAACTTTCGCCACGTCATTGCCGGAAACTTTCGCCACGTCATTGCCGGAAACTTTCGCCACGTCATTGCCGGCCTGACCGGCAATCTCCTCCTTCTTATCCTTGAGACGGATAGCCATGATAATACCCCATACGATACCGGCAGCACCAAAGATAATGAAAGAATACTGCCAGCCGAGCTTGTCAGCAATATATCCTGCGAGCCATCCTGCGAGAATCACACCTACATAATATGATGTCTGGTGAATTGACATCGCACGTGCACGCGTATCAGTATGGTATTGGCCAAGGAGCGAATAATTGGCTGGTCCGAAGAACGCCTCACCACCACCTGTTGCAACACTACGAAGAAGAATAAGCATCACTACTCCGGAAGCAAGTCCTGTAAACATTGTCGCAACACTCCAGAAAAGGATAGCGATTGTTGTCACCCACTTGCGGCTGAGTCTGTCTCCTGCCAATCCGCCGAGCGGAACCATGAAGGCATAACAGAGATTGAATATTGTTGCGATCAGTCCGACTTCTGCGTTTCCAATGCTGAAAGCTTCCTTGATCTGAGGAAGCACTGTATTGAAGACCTGACGGTCTGCCTGATTGAGAAGATATGCCATCCAGAGAAGGGCGAGAACCTCCCACTTATAATGCTTATTTGTGCTTTTCATCACGTTGAAAATGTGTTTTTTAAATTATGTGTGGTGTAGTGTGGTGCAAAAGTAGGCAAAATATTGCAAATTCCAATACTTTTTTACTATTTTTGCCACCCGAAACGGAAAAACAGCATAAACATAATAAAATATATAATGAAAACCACAGAAGTGTTCGCACCACACTACATTACACCGCTAATTGAAATCATTCACCTCGAAATGGAAGGTGGAGTATTGGCAGGAAGTACCGGAGAGTCTTTTGAAGACGATGGAATGTATGATGGAGAATGGAGTTAAACCGATGAACAAGATGAGAAGATTTTTCAATTTCATGCTGCTCGTTGCAACAGTTGCAATGGCAGCCTCGTGCGTTGAAGAAAACGGCGCCGGTCTGGAGCAGGAAAGCCAGGTCGTAGTACCAATGACGTTCATCGGTCATATAGATGAAGGTCAGACTCCGGAAGAGACAGATGTCGAGTCAAAGACATCACTTGGAGAGGCAGTTGGACCGGAAGGTCAGAAACGTTATCCTGTCAGATGGAGTACCACTGACCATATCACTGTTTTTAATGATAACGGTCCGGGTGTTCATTTTACAGATGTGACAGTACACGAAAACGGAAGTCAGGCTACATTTAAGGGCAGTATAGCAATGGCTGACGTTTATCATGCTGTCTATCCAAAACACGACGATGCAACGTATTCTGTAGAAAACCAGCAGATAACAACTGTTCTTCCTACAGTCCAGCCAGCGACACACAATACCTTCGCTGACGGAGTGAACCTTGCTATAGCTCAGTCAGAGGGAGAGAACCTATATTTCAAAAACGTAGGTGCACTGCTAACAGTGACATGCCCGTCTAACTACGCCAGATCTATCAAAGTGATCAGCCGCGACCCGTCTGTAAAGATGAGCGGAAAGGGCGTCATCACATACAACAACGGAGAACCTGTCGTAGTTCCAAGCGAAGAAGCAGTAAACTACGTAGAGGTAACATGCGCGCAAACAAAATTAAATGATGTATACTATTTCGTAGTATACCCTGGCAACTACTCCAAGGGATTTGATATCCTCATAACGAGTTACGACCCAACAAATGAATCTTGCTGCCTGCTCAGTTCCACAAAGGCTCTTGACTTGAGAAGAAATGTAAGAAAGGTTCTATTTAACCCTGGTGATTCATTCAAATTCGGCTGGAACTCACCTGCCCAGCCTTCTTCTGTTCAGGCAGCACTGTCAGGGGCAGATGTAAATGTAACATGGGCATGGTCAGGAGACAAGACTCTCATTTCGGGATATAAGGTATACGCAAGAATTGCTGGAATCACTGAAGATGGAGAGCTTAAGAATACTATCACAGGAAGTGATACCAAACAGTGTATAGTGACTGGTCTTGAACCAGGACAGACTTATGAATTTGGTGTTCAGGCTACTGCAGGCGGCACTGCAAAAAAGGATACATATATCATCTGGTCTAATGAAGTAACTATCCCTGAACTCGAAAATTGCGCAGCACCGACAAATCTTTTCCTTGAACATCTTAACCCAGCTGTGGGTGACAATAGTTATCCTAACCCTAATCGTGTTGTCATCACCTGGACTGACAACTCTGGTATTGAGGCAGGTTATATGTTCCACAAATACGAGAGCGATAAGTATAATACAGCTGATATCGCAGCTAACGGCACAAGCTGGGAGACCGCTGTAGAGGTAGGCCAGACCTATACATTCGGAGTGCAGGCAATCGGATCTGCAGGTAATAACTCTGAAATCACAAAAATGGAGAACTACACTCCAATGACATGGTTGGAACTCCTCGACTATCAAGCAGTGGATGGAGAGTGCATCAAACCGGTATTTGCATCCATCACTCAGGACTCAGAAAATCAGGCAACCATCAGCTGGACGTGTGGATCTGGTGCCGCTGTAGGATACAATATCTACTGCCGTGAGGCATCTCAGCCACAATGGACTGGAGTCTATAAGTACCAGGCCAAGACAGGTGCTGCAGGAACTAAAGAATCATGCATAATCCTCGGACTTGAAATCGGAAAAACATATATTTTCGGTATACAGGCAGTCGGAAGCACAATGGAGAGAAACTCTAATGTGGTGACTACTGATTTCGCAATGGTTTCTACAGAAGACAGGTATTATGATTGGGAAACTGCACGTGGAAGAATTCCTGAATTCCCGAACATGACACTATGCTACGGAGGTAACCCTGAGAGAACACCTTACCTATGGGATAAGGAGCGTTGGGAGAAGCATGTTGTCTATGAAGATGTAAACAACCCTGGCCAGTATTTCTGGCTGTTCGACTCCTTCCTTGCACTTGAAACAAAATCAGGAAATTATCTATATAGTATTTCAAGCGATGGCAGTCCATCTGCAACAAAGGAACATTGGTTCCAGCAACTCAATTACTGGTTCGATGAAGTAAACGGATTCCAGGCTCTTGATGATTGCATCGAGGAGAATATAGCGAAGGCTGGTCCTTACCCTCATAAGAGATATGTGGTATTCTCATTGCCGGATCCTATTTATTTCCAGAACTATGGTAATCAAAGTGGAGGAACAACATATTGGGGTTCTATCTATGGTAACACCATGGACTTCAGCACAGAAGACCACCGAATCATGGCATACAAATGGATGATAAACCAGGTCCGCGCCCGCTTCGCTGCAAAGAATTATAGACATATCGAACTTGCTGGTTTCTATATCATATCTGAAACATTCAGCAAAACATATAATAGCAATTATAAGAAATTCGATGAAGTAATTCCACCTGTAGCAGAGTACCTTAAAACATATCATGAAGGTCTATATTGGATACCTTATGCATATGGAGAAAGCGGTCACAACGAGACATTTGTACAATGGTCATCAATTTACAAACTGACTGCTGCTATTCTTCAGCCAAATTATTATTGGGATACAAGCAAGAGTCTGACAACGACTTGTAATTATATCAATAACAATAATATGGGTATGGAGTTCGAATTTGAGGGGTCGCATGGTGAACCCGGTTATAGCAAGAACAAGAATCCACGAACAAGTTCATCTATTCTTGAGAGAGTAATGACCGATGAGGATGCTGAGGGTACTCCTAAGGGTCAGCTTAACCCACAGAGAGTAACGAACAAGCAGCGTTTCAGAGATTATATGACTTATTGTAAAAATACAGGTATATATTACAACAACCGTATGCTTGTACTTTACTCAGGAACAAATGGATGGGTAGAACTTGCAAGTTCAAATGAGCAGCTTGACAAGAATCTTTATGACGAGACAGCAAAGTTCTTCCTCAGACACCCTTACAAACAGAACCTTTACAATACCACAACCCCTAACTTCGGCTACGGTGGAAGTCTAAATTAATAGCACGAGATGAAAAAAAATATGAAACATATCTTTACTATAACAATAGGATTACTCCTCATAGCATCATGCGCTCAGGAGGAGACTCCTATTCAGCAGCCGGACAACACAGTCATAATCGAAGCTGTTCTTCCAAGCGACGAAATACCGGCATCAAAAGTCGTACTCTCAGAAGGAGCAAGTAATACTATTGATGTGAATTGGGCAGCAAGCGGAGAGACATTTTCACTTATGACGGCAAACTCGACCTCTACTGAAACATTTACTCAGTTCGGACCAAGTTCATTCAAAGGTGAGATTCCAAGGGATTGGTCTCCTGACTATTACGCCTTTTATCCGACAACCATCTCAAAGAATGCCGCATCAGTCAATTATGACATTCATTCACAAAAGGGTACATTGGGAAATAATAATCCATATATGTTTGCAAAAAGTTATGGTGGTATAATCTATTATTTTCAGCACCTAACTGCCCTTGTGAAACTTATCATAAATATGCCTCAAGACTATGATGGCACACCATCGAAAATAACTGTTTCGAGCAACAAACTTAAAGCAACTGGATCTTTTGACCTGACAACCACCACTCCTACAATCCATGGTGCAGGAGAAATCATCACTCTCCCAGCACAGACAGCAGCACAAAGTTCATACACAACATACGTATATATGAACCCAATTACTGCATCGGAAAACGACCTCACTACTTTCAAGATTGAAATTCCAGATGCAACAGCAAGATATTCGGGAACTTTTTCCACTTCAAAAAGCATAGTTGCCGGTAATGTTTACGATGCTACTATCACATTGGAAAAGGAAGCAAGGATGCGTCTTGAAAATCCTACTGAACTTTTCGTCGATCAGATTGACGAGACAAGTGCATGGCTCTATTGGAATGATGTAGAATCCAGAGAAGCAAAGTATTTTGTATATAAAAAAGAACCAAGTGTAACTCATTCGGCTGAAGTAAGTGCTGATGAAGAAAAGTATAAATTCCAGAATCTCACAATTTATACACCGGAAAATTCTATGATTTATAAGTTTGGAGCCCAGGCACGAAGTGGAGATGTAAACACTATTGATCATTCTGAAATTGTATATTCTCGACCATACAAAATCCTCAACTGGGAAGATCTTCAGGAGTTTAACGTCGATTACTGGCAGGACGAACCTGATACTTGGACAGGTGAATATAGAGAGTGTATCGCTCCTGAAGGAATAAGCGTTACTGCAAATAATAATGGAAGCATCACCATGACATGGACCTGCGGTTCCGCAGCGGAAGTTGGCTTCAATCTCTATGCTCGTCCTGTTTCTGAAACCGCTTGGCATAAAGAACATCTGAAAACATTTGTTGAAGGACAATTTGCCTATAACGAAAAGATAACAGGAACAATTTCAGGCCTTACATCTGGAACCCGTTATATTCTCGCCGTACAGACAAAAGGAACAACAGGAGCCCGCAACTCTAATATCATTCCATTCTTCAACGCTTCGTCAACTGGAGATGCATACGGTTCAGTACCTGCAAGATAACAAACATAAGAAATGAAGCATCTATCATTCATATTGACACTTTTCCTGGCACTTGCCTGCCAGGAAAAGTCTTCTGGTGAGACTGCAGCTGCATTGGCAGACCCATCAGATCTTAAGGTTGAGCAGATCGACCTTACCACTGTCAAACTGACCTGGAGAGACAATGCTCAGGGCGAAAAGGGATACAGAGTGTTCCTTCGTGGCGAAGGTGAGAGTGCAAATGTTCAGCCGTTGGAGACAATTGCTCCTGAATCAACCGAGTATGTATTCGAGAACCTTTCAACTGGCAAAGAATATGATTTCGGCGTACAGGCAATCTCAGAGCAGTTTCAGTTCCACTCGAAGACTATCTACCTCAACAATTACAAGATGCTCGACCGTGAGGGTCTTGGCAATATTGAGGGAATGATCAAAGTTACTGCCCCTTCTGAAGTTGTAGCAGTCCAGAAAAGCAATACTTCAGTGACACTGACATGGAATGATAATGCTTCTGACGAAAAGGGTTATAACCTTTACGTACGTGAGACTACTGCAAACAGCTTCGGTGAGCCAGTCGCGACTGCAGCTGCTGATGTGGTGACATACGAATTAAAGGGTCTTACAGTCGGTACCGAGTATGTATTCGGCGTACAGGCTGCGGGAGCAGGCATCATGAATGACTCTCCTATCGTTTCATCTGCATCTGTCAAGCTCAGAGATATGGAAGCAGAGGCAGAGGCAGAACGCGAGGCACAGCGCAGAACACCTAAGGTGACAAATGTCAAGACTTCATATGCATACATTGCTGTATCATATAAGGTGGAGAAACTCAACGGCTCAAACCCTGAGCACGGAGTATGCTTCAGCGTAGCAGGTGCTCCTACAGTTAGCGATATCAAGGTTCTTGGACCTGAAATCAGCGCCAATGCAGAAATTCTTCAGGTAGTACCTAATGCCTATCTTGAGGCTGACAAGGAGTATCAGATGAGCGTATTCGTGAAATACGGAAGTGAGTATTATTACAGCGAGCCACAGGCAGTAAAGCTCGAAGCTCAGCCAGAAACTCCTGTATTCGTATGGGAGAAGCAGGCATATACTGCAGCCGAAGGTGTGGAGATTTACAAGACCACAACTCAGCTCAACGGACGCAACTTCAACGCATGGTACGCCATTGCAGACCCTACAAAGGTTGACTTCCGCGTACTCTATCCTGAGACTGTAGGTTCTAAAAAGACCGTAGCTTCTCAGGCTGAAGCTGCAGGTGACTGCCTTGCGCTTATCAACGGAGCTATCTTTGGCAATTACAACATCGGTGTCATCATCACAGAAGGAAAGATGACCCAGCAGTGGCAGGGCGAGATCGAAGGATGCTATTGGGGAACAAACAGCCAGCTCTATCAGGTTACACGTCCTATCATCGGAGTTGACAAGGACGGAAAGGCCGGTGCATATTGGGTAGGTGTCCCGCAGCAGGGCACATTCTACTACTACGACCGCCCTCAGGCAACTGTAGTAGGACAGGCCAAATATGGAAAGGTTTCAGCTACATCTCCTGTTCCTGCTTCATCATGGGATCCTTTTTTTGCCATCAGCTGCGGACCTATGGTTCTTTATGATGGAAAGGTCAGCGCAGACAACAGCATGGTAGACGACAAACACTACTACACCAACTTCGAGTGCTGGGATGAGTCTGGAGTATATTCAGCTCACCCTGATAGATCGGCAGTCGGAGTCACTGCAGATGGCAAGATCGTTCTCTTTATCTGCGACGGACGTATAGACGCAAGCCAGGGAGCCTATATGAAGGAACTCGGTCCTATCATGAAATCTCTCGGCTGCGTGCACGCCATGAACCTCGATGGCGGCGGATCAACCGGAATGTGGGTAAAAGGCAGCGGTATGATCAACTATAAGGATTCGTCTTGGCGTACTGTCAAGTCAACACTCGGATTCTTCACTAAAAAATAACAGATGACAAGAAAATTATTGTTCATACTTTCAGCACTTATCCTCCTTATCGCTTGCGGCAAGGAGGATAAGCCGGAATATGTACCTAATCCCGTAATCGAATTATCATTCAAAAGTTTTCATCAGGATGGGGTCATCCTCGGGGTGAAGAGCATCAATACGGAAAAGATACATGTTCTGGTAATGGCTCTGGAAGATCAAGCTCCTTCTGCAGAAAAGATCTGCAGCGAAGGAGTGCTCTTCGAGGGGAATGAAGTGTTCATCGGAGGTTTGCAGTCTGATTCGGACTATACAGCATATGCTGTGGGACTGC
>JAEIGA010020683.1_pt1 | contig 10032 bp, 11 predicted proteins | sample 9270691 | NCBI WGS metagenome assembly JAEIGA01 (sample SAMN17057246, study PRJNA624740) | gut metagenome | biome: biome; isolation source: fecal sample | host: Bos grunniens | place: China: Xizang | collected 2019
ATTTGATGCAGTAATGAAATTAGGATGGCCAGAAGGAAGAATACCACTGGCTGAAGCAACCGTTTATTTAGCGACAAGTCCTAAAAGCAATTCTGCATACGAAGGCATCAATAAAGCATTGGAAATAGTCAGATCAACAGGTAATCTTCCTGTTCCATTACATTTAAGAAATGCACCTACCAAATTAATGAAGCAATTAGGGTATGGCAATGACTATAAATACGCCCATGCATACGAAGGAAATTTTGTAAAGCAACAATTTTTACCTGATAACGTAAAGGATTACAGAATTTGGCATCCACAAAACAACCAACAGGAAACAAAATTAAAGGAACGTATGTTAAGCTTATGGGGCGAACGCTTTAATAAATAATGATTTAAATACGAATGATTATGAAAATTGTTGTATTGGATGGCTATGGATTAAATCCGGGCGATTTATCATGGGAGAAAATAAATGAATTGGGTGAATTGGTAGTCTATGATCGTACATGTCCTGAAGAAATTCTTCAACGTTCCATGGATGCAGATGCTTTGATTACCAATAAAACGGTTATCTCATCAGAAACGATGGATTTGTTGCCCAATTTGAAATATATCGGCGTATTGGCTACAGGATATAATGTGGTTGATGTGGAAGCAGCTAAACACAAAGGTATTGTAGTGACAAATATACCGGCATATAGTACACGTTCGGTTTCTCAAATGGTTTTCGCACATATTTTGAATATAACCCAACGAGTAGGTTATTATGCAGATGAAAATAGAAAGAATAGATGGACAAATAATCCGGATTTTTGTTATTGGGATACCAATTTGATGGAATTGGATGGAAAGATTATGGGTATTGTTGGATATGGCAATATAGGTCAATCTGTTGCATCAATCGCTATGGCTTTTGGAATGAAAGTATATGTCTACACATCTAAGCCCCAATTTATGCTTCCTCAAGGTATTCAACGTAAGAGTTTAGATGAACTATTTAAAGAATGTGATATTATCAGTCTGCATTGCCCTTTAACGGAAGACACGAAAGGTATGATTCATGCTGAACGCTTGAAGACAATGAAACCATCTGCTATACTAATAAATACCGGACGTGGTCCATTGATCAATGAACAGGATTTAGCAGATGCCTTAAATAATGGAATCATAGCAGCAGCGGGATTAGATGTATTATCAACTGAACCTCCACAAGCCGACAACCCGTTATTAACGGCTAAGAATTGTTTCATTACACCACACATTGCATGGGCAACAAAGGAAGCTAGAATAAGATTAATGAATATAGCAGCCGATAATCTGAAAGGATTTATAACTAATAGAATTATTAATAATGTAGCAAAATAACGATGGAAGATAAAATAAATAAAGCCGTAGAATTATTTAAAGAAGGATATAATTGTTCACAATCTGTTGTTGCCGCATTTGCCGAAGATTATGGATTTACAAAAGAACAGGCCTTGCGCATGTCGGCATCGTTTGGTGGAGGGATAGGAAGAATGCGAGAAACATGTGGAGCTGCATGTGGCTTATTCATGTTGGCAGGACTAGAAACTTCAGCTATAGTAGGTTCAGACAAAGAAGGTAAAGCAGCCAACTACGCATTAGTACAAAAATTAGCGGAAGAATTCAAAAAACGTAATGGAGCCTTAAAATGTGCAGAATTGCTTGGGTTGAAGCCAAGTGTTCCTGTTGAATCCACACCTGAAGATAGAACCCCTCAATATTATGCAAAAAGACCATGCTCAAAAATGGTAGAAGAAGCAGCTAAAATATGGGTGGAACACATTGAATCACAGTCTAAATGATAAAAAATCATAAAATATGACATTGTTTATCATTTTAACCGTGTAAAATATGCTATATAACATAAATATTATATAAATTTGCACTCGAAATAAAACCTACATCACTTATAAGATGTAGATTTGTATAACTTTAAAATCATATTTAAAATGTTGAAAGAAAAAGCTGGTGTGCTTGCAGGACAAATTTGGGAAGCATTGAATGGTTCTGAAGGTTTAACTCAAAAACAAATTAAGAAAGTAGCAAAAATGAAAGCTGACAAGGATTTTTTCCTTGGTTTGGGTTGGTTGTTGAGAGAAGATAAGGTTGTTATCTCTGAAGTTGAAGGCGAAATCTTTGTAAAATTGGCATAAACAACTATTTGTTAACTTATAAAAATGCGTTGGATACATTAGATTATGTTGTCTAACGCATTTTTTTTATATCTTTGCATCTAAATTAATTGATGACAATGAAACATATACGTAATTTCTGTATTATTGCACATATTGACCATGGTAAGTCTACACTGGCTGACCGTTTATTGGAACATACCCAAACTATTAAAGTAACGGAAGGACAAATGTTGGATGATATGGATCTTGAAAAGGAAAGAGGTATTACCATCAAGAGCCATGCCATACAAATGGAATATACATATAAAGGTGAAAAGTATGTATTAAACTTGATTGATACTCCGGGACACGTAGACTTTTCATATGAAGTTTCCAGATCCATTGCAGCTTGCGAAGGAGCTTTATTGGTAGTTGATGCATCACAAGGAGTTCAGGCACAAACCATTTCAAACCTATATATGGCATTGGAACATGATTTGGAAATCATTCCAGTAATGAACAAATGTGATATGGAAAGTGCCATGCCTGATGAAGTTGAAGATGAAATTGTTGAATTGTTGGGATGCAAAAGAGAAGAAATTATCCGCGCTTCAGGTAAAACAGGCTTAGGTGTAGAAGATATTTTAAATGCAGTAGTAGAACGTATCCCTCATCCTACAGGAGATGAAGAAGCACCTTTACAAGCATTAATTTTTGATTCAGTTTTCAATTCATTCAGAGGTATTATCGCATATTTTAAAATTGAGAATGGTATCATTAGAAAAGGCGATAAGGTTAAATTTTTCAATACCGGAAAGGAATATGATGCCGATGAAATTGGTGTCTTGAAAATGGATATGATACCCCGTAATGAATTAAGAACCGGTGATGTAGGTTATATTATATCAGGAATCAAGACATCTAAAGAAGTTAAGGTAGGGGATACCATTACACATATATCCCGTCCTTGTGATAAAGCCATTGAAGGTTTTGAAGAAGTTAAACCAATGGTATTTGCCGGTGTATATCCGATAGAAGCTGAAGATTATGAAAATCTTCGCGCATCATTGGAAAAGTTACAATTAAATGATGCTTCATTGACATTTACACCAGAATCATCTGTTGCCTTAGGTTTTGGTTTCCGATGTGGATTCCTTGGATTGCTTCACATGGAAATCATTCAAGAACGATTGGATAGAGAATTTGATATGAATGTCATTACCACTGTACCTAACGTGTCTTATATGGTATATGATAAACATGGTGAATCAAAGGAAGTACATAATCCTTCGGGTATGCCTGAAATCACAATGATAGATCATATCGAAGAACCCTATATCCGAGCATCTGTTATCACTACAACAAATTATATTGGACCTATCATGACTTTATGTTTAGGTAAACGTGGTGAATTGGTAAAACAAGAATATATATCGGGTAACCGCGTGGAAATATTCTATGATATTCCATTAGGAGAAATTGTAATCGATTTTTATGATAAACTAAAGAGTATTTCTAAAGGTTATGCATCATTCGATTACCACATGAACGGCTTCCGTCCTTCCAAATTGATTAAATTGGATATTTTATTGAATGGCGAACCTGTTGATGCTTTATCTACTTTAACGCACGTTGATAATGCAGAAGCATTTGGACGTAGAATGTGTGAAAAGTTGAAAGAACTCATTCCAAGACAGCAGTTTGACATTGCAATACAAGCAGCCATTGGAGCTAAAATCATAGCTCGTGAAACGATCAAGCAAGTTCGTAAAGATGTTACGGCCAAATGTTATGGTGGTGACGTCAGTCGTAAACGCAAACTTCTTGAGAAACAGAAGAAAGGTAAAAAACGAATGAAACAGATTGGTAATGTAGAAGTACCTCAAAAAGCATTCCTCGCTGTTTTGAAATTAGACTAAAATAAGAATAAGACGTTTTAAAGAAAATGATATCATGTTTTCAATAAAACGTCTTATTTTTTTTCATATTATAGAGCTAAATATGGTAAATGTTATAATATGTATAAATTTATCAGAGTAAAACTTTAAATAATCCAATTATTATATTATTTTTGCACATAATTTTGTAATGTTGAGTTTGCAATAATGACCAATATAATCGAACATCGTGGTACTGTGGAAAATATTAACGGTTCGCATATTCAAGTGCGAATTGTGCAGACGTCTGCATGTTCATCATGTAGCATAAAAGGACATTGTAATGCATCAGAAAGTAAAGAGAAATTGATTGATGTATATGATCAAAATGCTACAAATTTTCATATTGGTCAAAATGTAATGGTAATGGGTACAACTTCGATGGGCATGCAGGCTGTTATACTAGCTTTTGGCGTGCCTTTTATCGTTTTATTCATTACTTTATATATAACAATGCAAATAACAGATAATGAACTTATTTCTGCATTAGTAGGATTATCATCTTTAATCCCTTATTACATCATTTTATATATTAATAAAGGTAGATTAAGAAAAAAGTTTTCATTTGATATAAAACCAATAAATAACTAATAATTTACTAAAGCTTTATGGATTTAATTCTGATTGCAGTAATTTCATTAGGTGCGATAGGTTTGATTGCAGCAGTAATCTTATTTGTTGCATCCAAGAAATTTGCTGTTTACGAAGACCCGCGTATTGCTCAAGTAGCCGAAGTGCTTCCTCAAGCAAATTGCGGTGGATGTGGCTTTCCTGGTTGTGCCGGTTTTGCTGGTGCTTGCGTAAAAGCAGCTGATGCTGGTTCATTGGAGGGTTTACTCTGTCCAGGTGGCGGTGCTGCTTGTATGGAGAAAATTGCAGCCATATTGGGAATGGAAGCTGTTGCAGCTGAACCGAAAATTGCAGTGGTTAGATGTAACGGTAGTTGTGAAAATCGTCCTCGTATTGCACAATACGATGGTGCTCAATCCTGTGCCATAGCACATAGTACTTGCGGCGGTGAAACTGCATGTACTTTCGGATGTTTAGGATGTGGTGATTGCGTTACGGCATGTAAATTTGATGCCATCCGCATGAATCCTGAAACAGGACTTCCTGAAGTGGATGAAGAAAAATGTACAGCTTGTGGTGCATGTGCAAAAGCATGTCCACGCACTATCATTGAAATTCGTCCTAAAGGCAAGAACAATCGTCGCATGGTTGTGATGTGTGTAAACAAAGACAAGGGTGCCATTGCAAATAAAGCTTGTAAAGTAAGCTGTATTGGATGTGGCAAGTGTGTGAAAGTTTGTCCGTTCGAAGCTATCACATTAGAAAATAATTTGGCATACATTGATCCAGCGAAGTGTAAATCATGCCGTAAGTGTGAACCGGAATGCCCTAAGGGTGCCATTCATGCAGTAAACTTCCCTCCACGTAAGCCAAAGGTTGAAGTTCCTCAAACAGAATCAGCTCCCAAAGTTGAAGCACCTAAAACAGAATCTGTAAAGGTGGCTGAAACACCAAAGACTGATGCATAATTTTAAAAAGTAAGTAAAACAAATAAAAGATATAACAGTGAAGACATTTAGAATTGGTGGAGTTCATCCAGCAGAAAATAAATTGTCAGCAGGCAAGGCCATTGAAACTCTTGCGCTTCCTAAGCAAGCTGTTTTTCCTTTATCTCAGCATATTGGTGCTCCTGCCACAGCAATTGTTAAAAAGGGTGATGTGGTAAAAGTGGGTACAAAGATTGCCGAGGCTGGAGGTTTTGTTTCTGCAGCTATCTTCTCTTCCGTATCTGGTAAAGTTAATAAGGTAGATGCAATTATCGATGCAAGTGGTTATCGTAAGCCAGCTATCTTTATTGATGTTGAAGGTGATGAATGGGAAGAAAATATTGACCGTAGTACTACATTGGTCAAAGAGTGTAATCTTAAACCTGAAGAAATAGTAGCCAAAATAAAGGATGCAGGTGTAGTAGGTATGGGTGGAGCATGCTTCCCCACACATGTAAAACTTTCACCACCTCCAGGTTGTAAGGCTGAATGTGTAATAATCAATGCTGTAGAATGTGAGCCATATCTTACTGCAGACCATCAATTGATGCTTGAGAAAGCAGATGAAATATTAGTTGGTGTTAGTATTTTAATGAAGGCTGTAAATGTAAGCAAAGGTTATATTGGTATTGAAAACAACAAACCCGATGCGATTAAATTAATGACAGAAAAAGCTGCTCAATATCCAAACATTGAAATTGTACCTTTAAAAGTACAATATCCACAAGGTGGTGAAAAGCAGTTGATTGATGCCGTTATTCGCCGTCAAGTTCCAGCTCCTCCTGCAATTCCTATTAACGTTGGCGCTGTAGTACAAAATGTTGGTACAGCATATGCCGTATACGAAGCTGTTCAGAAAAACAAACCATTATTTGAACGAATTGTAACTGTAACAGGAAAATCACTGAAGAATCCTTCAAACTTCTTGACACGTATGGGTACACCTATGAGCCAACTTATTGAAGCTGCAGGTGGTTTACCTGAAGATACTGGTAAGGTTATTGGTGGTGGTCCAATGATGGGTAAGGCTCTATTAAATATAGAAGTGCCAATCTGTAAGGGTAGTTCAGGCGTTCTTTTAATGAATGACAAAGAAGCTGCACGCGCAGCAGAAAGTCCATGTATACGTTGCGCTAAATGTGTTAGTGTATGTCCAATGGGCTTGGAACCATTCCTTTTAGCTACATTATCAGCTAAGAAAGATTGGGAGAGAGTAGAAAAAGAAGATGTTATGTCGTGTATTGAATGTGGATCATGTCAGTATACATGTCCATCACACCGCTATTTGTTAGATTATATCCGTATGGGTAAAGGCACTGTAGGTGGTATCATTCGTGCACGTAATGCTAAAAAATAAGAGACAATGGCTAATAAATTAATAGTATCATTATCACCCCACGTTCATAGCGGTGACAGCATACAGAAGAACATGTATGGTGTAATCATTGCTTTGATTCCAGCATTGTTGGTTTCATTTTATATGTTCGGTTTGGGTGCAGTAGTGGTAACCTTAACATCGGTTGCTGCATGTGTATTCTTTGAATGGGCTATTACAAAGTTCATTTTGAAGAGAGAGGCTTGTACTATCTGCGATGGTTCTGCCGCTTTAACAGGTTTGTTGTTAGCATTCAACTTGCCATCTAACTTACCGCTTTGGATTATCATCATCGGTGCTTTAGTAGCTATCGGAGTTGGTAAGATGACATTTGGTGGATTAGGTTGTAATCCGTTTAATCCAGCATTGGTAGGTCGTATTTTCCTTTTGATTTCATTCCCTGTTCAAATGACATCATGGCCTGCAGTTCAACAATGGGCAAGCTATACTGATGCTGAAACAGGAGCTACTCCTTTGGCATTAATGAAGATGGCTGTTAAGGGTGATGCTAATGCATTGACTCAATTACCAGATACATTAGATTTATTCTTGGGTAATAATCCTGGATGTATTGGTGAAATTAGTGCTTTAGCTTTACTTCTTGGTTTGGGTTATATGTTGTGGAAGAAAATTATTTCTTGGCATATTCCTGTATCAATCATTGCAACAGTATTTGTATTTGCAGGATTGATGCACTTGGTTAATCCAGTAGTTTATGCATCTCCAATGGCACATTTATTCACTGGTGGTTTGATGTTAGGTGCTATCTTCATGGCTACAGATTATGTTACTTCACCAATGACTCATAAGGGAATGATAATTTATGGTGTAGCAATCGGTTTCTTAACTGTATTGATTCGTCTTTTTGGAGCATATCCAGAAGGTATGTCATTCGCTATTTTCATTATGAATGCTTTCACTCCATTGATTAACACATATTGTAAACCTAAAAGATTCGGGGAGGTAGTGAAGAAATGAAAAAATTAAGTTCATCTTTAAAGAACATGGCCATCGTGCTAACAGGTGTAACTGTTGTAGCAGGTGCTTTGTTGGGATATGTCAATGAATTGACTAAAGGTCCTATTGCAGAAGCTAATGCAAAAGCTTTAAGTGATGCTATTGCATTGGTAGTTCCCGGATTTGATAACAATCCAGCAGAAGAACCAGAAAGTATTGAATTAAATGGCGCTACCTATAAAATATATAAAGCTACTAAGGGTGGTGAATTTATAGGTGCTGCAGTTGAAGCTTCATCTAATGGTTTCGGTGGTGCATTAAAAGTTTTAGTTGGTTTTGATAAAGAAGGTAACATTATTGATTACTCTTTGTTAAGCCATGCAGAAACCCCCGGATTAGGTTCTAAAGCAGCTGATTGGTTCAAGAAAGGTGCCAAAGGTGATATTACAGGAAAAAATCCTGGACAATCTCCTTTAGTTGTAAAGAATGACGGTGGTGATGTTGATGCTATTACTGCTTCAACTATCACATCGAGAGCTTTCTTAAATGCGGTTAATGCTGCATATGCTGCATATAGCGGACAGAATGTTGATACAGTTAGTGGCGCTACACAACAGGCTGCTGATAATTCTAATAATTAAAGAAAGGAGAATGATTATGAATAATTTTAAAGTATTATTGAACGGGATTGTTAAAGAAAATCCAACGTTCGTACTCCTTTTAGGTATGTGTCCTACATTAGGTACAACATCTTCAGCTATCAATGGTATGGGGATGGGATTGGCAACAATGGCAGTCTTAGTATGTTCTAATATCGTAATATCCTGCATTAAGAACATTGTACCAGATATGGTACGTATACCATCATTTATTGTTGTTATTGCATCATTGGTAACCATTTTACAGATGGTAATGCAAGCATTCGTACCTGGTTTGTATGCGACATTAGGTCTGTTTATCCCATTGATTGTAGTAAACTGTCTTATTTTAGGTAGAGCTGAAGCATTTGCTGCAAAGAATGGACCGATTGCATCTATGTTCGATGGTCTAGGTATGGGCCTTGGATTTACTATGGCTTTGACCATCCTTGGTGGAGTACGTGAATTTTTGGGAACTGGTAAGTTATTCGATATTGCTATCATGCCAGAAGAGTATGGTATGTTACTCTTTGTATTGGCTCCAGGTGCATTTATTGCATTAGGATATTTGATAGCTATTGTGAATAAAATGAGAAAAGCTTAACCCCGTAAAACAAAAAGAATATGGAATATATATTGATATTTATTACCGCAATCTTTGTGAATAACGTTGTGTTATCACAATTCTTGGGTATCTGTCCGTTCCTCGGTGTATCTAAGAAAGTTGAAACTGCTACGGGTATGGGTGCAGCAGTTGCCTTTGTATTGGTAATTGCTACTATCGTTACTTACCTCATTCAGAAATTTATCCTTGACGCCTTTGGTTTGCAATATTTACAGACTATTGCATTCATCCTAGTAATTGCAGCATTAGTACAAATGGTTGAAATTGTATTGAAGAAAGTCTCACCGGCTCTTTATCAAGCACTTGGTGTATTCTTACCTTTGATTACAACTAACTGCTGTATACTTGGTGTTGCGATCTTAGTTATCCAAAATGATTATGATTTGTTGACAGGTATAGTATATGCTTTTGCTACAGCAATAGGTTTTGCTTTAGCCATGATTCTATTCGCAGGTATCCGTGAACAATTAAGTCTTGTTAACGTACCTAAAGGTATGGAAGGCATGTCTATTGCTTTGGTTACTGCCGGTTTATTAGCAATGGCATTTATGGGATTCTCTGGCGTTGACAAAGGTTTAGCATCTGTATTTGGTTTATAAAACAAAGTTATAGAATTAGATAAAAGTCTGATGTACAAGCATCAGACTTTTTTTTTGAAAAATTATAGTTGAAATATACACTATATTCAATTATTATATATATTTTTGCATAGATAAAAAGATATAGTTCATAATAATATGAAAGGAAAGATATTAGTTACAGGTGGTACAGGCTATATTGGTTCACACACAGTTGTTGAACTTCAGAATAGCGGATACGAA
>JAEIGA010020684.1_pt1 | contig 10031 bp, 7 predicted proteins | sample 9270691 | NCBI WGS metagenome assembly JAEIGA01 (sample SAMN17057246, study PRJNA624740) | gut metagenome | biome: biome; isolation source: fecal sample | host: Bos grunniens | place: China: Xizang | collected 2019
CTGTTCTGCTTTTGTTTAAGAACCCAGATAATGATTCCGATCAAGACCACAAAGAAGAGGCCTATCACAATCCAGTCCAGTAAGTGCATAATTATGTGATTTAATTGGTTAGTTCATTATTGAGAAACGATATACACAATGGCTTGTGTATTTCTGGCCCGGCTCCAGGAATGCCGATGGCCATCCCGGCTTGTTAGGGGTGTCAGGATATTTCTGAGTCTCAAGGCAAAACGCCGTACTCTGCTGGTATACTACACCGTTCTTTCCTGTACAGCTTCCGTCGAGGAAGTTACCGCTGTAGAACTGGACTCCCGGTTCGTCAGTGAATACCTCCAGACATATTCCTGTCTCAGGGCAATATGCACGGGCAGCGACCTGAGTATCATCACCCGCTGTATTGAGACACCAGTTATGGTCAAATCCGTTACCGAACAGTATCTGCTGGAAATCAAAATTCCTGATATTATCTCCAATTGCTGCAGGAGACCTGAAATCCATCGGAGTACCTTCTACAGGGAGAATTTCTCCTGTAGTCATAAATGTAGGATCAACAGGTGTATATGTATCAGAATTGATATACAGTATATGATTATCCACGCGACGGGTTGGGTCACCCGAAAGGTTAAAATAACTGTGGTTGGTCATATTTACAACAGTCTTCCTATCAGTGACAGCCTCATATCTGATGTCAATAGCATTATCATCGGTAAGTTTCATGGCGACTGTGGCTATCACATTTCCAGGGAAAGCGGAATCACCATCAGGAGATACCATAGTCATTACCACTGATGACCTGTCAGGCTGCACAGCATCATAAACCTGATACTGCCATCCATCAGGACCGCCATGAAGACAATGACCGAAATTATTCTTCGGCAACTGTATCGTCTCACCATCAATAACGATGACACCATTCCTGATTCTATTGGCATATCGACCGATAGAGGCACCGAAATCGCTCGGCGAATTCACCTTGTCGGCATAATTTGCAATATTATCAAATCCAAGAACTACATCCTTCATTTCACCATTCCTGTCTGGAACCATAACAGATACGATCCTACCTCCAAAATTAGTCACGCACACCTCCATACCACTGGCGTTAGTAAGAATATAGAGATCCGTAGGTTTGCCGTCGACCGATGACACAAAGTCCGACCTGTCAAGTCCCGAAAGCGTCTGGGCAGGAGTTGCAGCACATGAATACATCAACGCAACCGCAGCCGCTCCCAACATTGTCTTGAATAGCTTCATATTATTAAAATTTAAAGTTCCAAATTACGTACAATACACCATTAAGTACAAATATAGCACTTTTTTTAAAAGTGTATACTTTACACTTATTTTTTTAAATATAAAAGAGGTCGACTAACACACAAGTGTGATTAGCCGACCTCAATATAAAATAATGATCAGATTTAGAACATAGCCTTTACCTGATTGTATACATTCTCCGCTGTGAAGCCGAGCTTCTCGTCAAGCACCTTATAAGGAGCGGAAAATCCGAAGCTTTCAAGTCCGAAAACCTTACCGTTGCAGCCGACCAATCCCTGAAGATTGACAGGAAGACCGGCAGTAAGACCGAATATCTTTGCTCCTGAAGGAAGTACGCTCTCCTGATATTCCTTGCTCTGGTCGCGGAAGAGTCCTTCGGAAGGACAGCTTACTATACGAACCTTCACGCCGTCAGCACGGAGAAGCTGTGCTCCTGCAACGAGAGTCGAAACTTCTGAACCCGACGCCACGAGGATAACATCCGGGTTTTCATCCGCCCCCGCAACTATATAGGCTCCCTTCCTGGCCTTAGCATAATCTGTTCCTTCCGGGAGCATGTCCACATTCTGACGCGAGAAGATAAGTCCTGTCGGAGAGTCGGTGTTTTCCATCGCCATTCTCCAGCATATAGTAGTCTCATCCACGTCAGCCGGACGAAGAACAAGCATAGAATTCTTACCGCTGTGGTTCTTCATCTTTTCCATAAGTCGGATTTGTGCCTCCTGCTCCACCGGCTCATGAGTCGGACCATCCTCTCCAACGCGGAACGCATCATGAGACCATATGAACTTGACAGGAAGTTCCATGAGAGCTGCCATACGGATGGCTGGCTTCATATAATCAGAGAATACGAAGAATGTACCGCAACCGGCTATGACGCCACCATGAAGAGTCATTCCTATGCAGATGCAAGCCATCGTGAGCTCTGCAACTCCAGCCTGGAAGAATGCACCGCTGAAATCTCCCTTGGCGAATGCGTGTGTCTTGTTGAGGAAACCGTCAGTCTTGTCCGAATTGGAAAGGTCTGCCGATGCCACCACCATATTAGGCACATTTTCGGCTAACATTCCAAGCACGGCAGCAGAACCGTTTCTTGTAGGTCCTCCAGCCTTCTGCTGCACCTTGCTCCAGTCAAGCTCAGGAGATTTGCCGCTGAACCACTCAGTCATCTGTGCAGCTTTTTCAGGATTTGCCGCCGCCCACTCAGCTTCTTCGGCATGACGTTCTGCGGCAATAGCCTTGAGTTCCAGATTACGCTTGTCGTAAAGTGCCTGAACCTCGTCATAAATCACAAACGGAGCATCAGGATCACCACCGAGATTTATGATTGTATTCCTGTATGCATCTCCACCGAGAGGTGCACCATGAGTCTTGCAGCTGCGCTCGTAAGACTGATTATCGGCAGTCCTTGCACCCTTACCCATCACGCACTTTCCGATGATAAGCGTAGGACGGTCAGTTATTGACTTAGCCTCATCAAGAGCCTTGCGGATCTGTACGCAGTCATTTCCGTCAATAGTGATCACATGCCATCCCCATGAACGATACTTCATGGCAGTGTCCTCAGCGAAGACCTCGCTGCACTCAGTCGAAAGCTGGATGTCATTCGAGTCATAGAACATCACGAGATTATCAAGTCCCAAGGTACCTGCCACACGGCCTGCTCCCTGAGAAATTTCCTCCTGAATACCTCCATCGGAAATGTAAGCATAAATGGTTTCCTTGCTGAAAGTAGGGTTTCCTGTACGGGCAGCAAGGAACTTTGCAGCCATTGCAGCTCCTACTGCAAACACATGACCCTGTCCGAGAGGGCCTGAAGTGTTCTCTACCCCACGCTTTACATTGAGTTCCGGATGTCCGGGAGTAGGTGACCCCCACTGACGGAACTGCATGAGCTCATCTATAGAAAACTTTCCTGTCAATGCAAGCTGAGCATATAACATCGGCGACATATGACCGGGATCAAGGAAGAAACGGTCACGTCCTTCCCACTCTGGGTTCTCGGGGTCGTACTGAAGGTACTCAGAATAGAGCACGTTTATGAAATCTGCTCCACCCATAGCTCCGCCAGGATGGCCTGATTTTGCCTTTTCCACCATTGATGCCGCCAGAATACGGATGTTATCAGCAGCAAGGTTCATAAGTTTTGTCTCGTTCATGATATATAGCACTTTTCAAAATCCTGCGAATTTAAGCATTTTCGAGAATTATCCTACACGTAAGACAAGGAAATCAGATATAAAAAAGCTGAACAGGAGGTTTCCTATTCAGCCGTCTTCTCAGAGAATGATTGAGATTACGCGTTAAGTGAGTAGTACTCGCAAGTCTTAGCGCCCTTTACCTCAGTCTCTACATTAAGCTTACCCTCACGAGCAAGCCATCCCAGAGCAGCGAAGAACTCTGCGCTTGCAAGACCAGTCTCCTTCTTGAGCTTGGTCTCAGTCATCTTACCATTTGAATTAAGTGCATTCCATACAAGGCCTGCGTTGTTTCCGATGTTGTTGATTTCCATAATAATTAATCGTGTTAAAATTTTAACATACAGACGGCTCATACCGTCACTACTAACTTTAAGTTTAGTCTGCAAAGATAATCAAATATTTTTATAAGTATTTTTGATACAATTAGTTACAGTTACACATATTGATTGAGAAATGCAATCATATTTTACACAATAGTTACAATTCATCATCTGCACCAACATTTCAGCTACGATTTATTACCACAAAGACATGTCAAAAAAAACAATAAGAAAGTTGGTGCAGTAAGTTGAATTTATTACATTTGCAGAACAATGCGGGTGTAGCTCAGTGGTAGAGCATCGGCTTCCCAAGCCGAGGGCCGCGGGTTCGACCCCCGTCACCCGCTCAAGAAAGAGGATGGCTGATGAGTGTGTCAGTCATCCTCTTTTCTCAAAATCACTATATTCACAAAAAAATAATCGTATGAAAAAGGTTCTCATCTCAATCACCGCAATTTGCATTCTGCCATTCATGGCATCTGCACAAATGAAGGTAAATGTCAGTCTGGACACAACACCGGAAAAGGAGCAGATCATTCCCAAGGAGATATATGGACAGTTCGCAGAGCACCTGGGATCATGCATTTATGGCGGCCTATGGGTTGGACCTGAATCAGACATACCGAATATCGAAGGATATCGCAGTGACGTCCTCCAGGCTCTGAAGGAACTTAAGGTACCTGTCATGAGATGGCCGGGAGGATGCTTTGCGGATGAATATCATTGGATGGATGGAATCGGGCCACGTGAGGATAGGCCCCGCATGGTTAACAGCAACTGGGGAGGAACTGTGGAAGACAACTCTTTCGGAACTCACGAATTTCTCAATCTGTGCGAAATGATCGGATGTGAGCCATATATAAGCGGAAACGTAGGATCGGGAACTGTAGAGGAACTGGCGAAGTGGGTGGAATACATGACTGCAGCTGACGGACCGATGGCAAAATTAAGAGCACAGAACGGTCGCAAAGAGCCTTGGAAGGTTAAATATCTGGGAGTCGGCAATGAAAGCTGGGGCTGTGGCGGCAACATGGTGCCTGAATATTATTCTCACCTCTATAGGCGTTATCAGACATACTGCCGCAATTTCAGTGGAAACACCCTTTACAAGGTAGCCAGCGGAGCATCGGATTACGACTACAACTGGACAGAAGTCCTCATGAAGAATGTAGGAGACAGGATGCATGGGCTTTCCCTTCATTATTATACAGTCAAAGGATGGAATGGGAGCAAAGGATCCGCAACAAGTTTTTCTGAGGAGGAGTATTACAATATCTTAGGCAAGGCTGTGGAAGTGGAGCCTGTTATTGCCAGACATATTGCCATCATGGATGAGTATGATCCGCAGAACAAGGTAGATCTGCTTCTTGACGAATGGGGCACCTGGTATGATGTAGAGCCGGGAACAAATCCGGGGCATCTATACCAGCAGAACACGATGCGTGATGCTATGGTTGCAGCGCTTAGCCTCAACATATTCCACAAATACACCGGAAGGCTGAAGATGGCAAACATCGCCCAGATAGCCAACGTACTCCAGTCCATGGTGCTGACCCGGAAAGAAAAGATGGTCTTGACCCCTACATATCATGTATTCCGTATGTACAATGTACATCAGGACGCAATCTTTATCCCAACAAAATGTGATTCTGAAAAATTCACAGATTCAAACGGGCGCCAGTGCCCATATGTGGACATAACTGCATCACGCAATTCAGAAGGCAAGTTTCATGTAACACTGACAAACACATGTCTGAAGAAATGGGCCGATGTATCTATAAACCTGACAGAGTGTAAGGGCAATATTGACATCAGCGGAGAGATCCTCACATCAGACCAGATTCAAGACCACAACGACTTCGACAGACCAGATGTTGTCATACCTTCAGAATTCAAGGACTTCAAGTTCAAGAAAGGCATCCTTACGATACGGATGCCGGCAAAATCCATCATATCTTTAGAAATCGGAGCCTATTAATTGGTGTGTGCCACGAATCTGCTACACGTACGTTACAATAACTCTGGATACCTCATCCTCAAATATCATTTCCGACAACACACCTCAGCGGAATTGAGCATAAGACATACCGTCCGACATTAATTATATAACAAATGGGACTGATGACCTAATGTCATCAGATGCAGCACCAAGATATACGGTAAAACTACCGTCCTCAAGTACCCAACCATTTTGTGCCGGATCATAGAACTTAAGCATATCCGGAGTTATATCAAATGTAACCTTGACGGTCTGCCCTGGCTTAACAGCCACTTTCTTGAATCCTTTAAGTTCCTTAACTGGTCTTGCAAGTGTGCATTCATCATCTCCAATATACATCTGCACTACCTCCTTACCTTCACAATTGCCGACATTAGTCACATCAACACTGACTTTATATCCTTTTCCAGACTTTCTGCAAGTAGCCTCCCCGTATTGGAATGTCGTATAGCTTAGTCCATGTCCAAAAGCAAACAAAGGCTTGATATTCTGCTTTTCAGCCCAACGGTAGCCTACGAAAATACTTTCTTTATACTCTACCTGAAGGCTGTCTCTATGATATGCCTCCAAAGCATGAGCAGGATTATCGTTCAACTGAACAGGGAATGTAAATGGCAGTTTTCCAGAAGGATTTACCTTACCCAAAATAACATCTGCAATTGCATGTCCTGCCTGAGTACCTAAATACCATGTTTCCATGATACCCTTAACATCATCAACCCAAGGCATTTCCACAGCATTACCTGAAACAATGATGACAACGATATTCTCATTAACTTGAGAAAGAGCCTCTATTACCTTGTTCTGAGCATATGGAAGTTCCATTGATAAACGGTCACGACTTTCCGCATCATTTCCTCTAGCCTTATTAAGACCTCCAAAGAACAATATCACATCAGCATCAGCTGCTTCTGCAACAGCATCTGCAATCAGTTCATCTTCAGAACGAGGATCATTGAGATCTATACCAGTATCAACTTTATTATAGAAACGCAAAAGATCACCAACGTATCCTCTCTGATATACTATTTCAGCTCGATCTCCAACCGCTTCCTGCAGTCCTACAAGAGGCGTGCACTCATATTTTGCTTTAAGCGAAGAAGATCCGCCACCTACTGTCATCTTCTTTATGGCGTTCTCTCCTACAACGAGAATTTTTGAAGTCTCATCAAGTTTAACTTGAAGAATATTATCCTCATTCTTCAGAAGGACAATACCTTCGCCTGCAATTTTTCTAGCGGCTTCATAATGTTCAGGTGAACATAAAGATCCAGCAGGTTTGTTATTATTCATCGCAGTACGAAGAATCAATCGAAGAACTCTGCGCACCTTATCGTCAAGAACTTCAATTGAAGCCCTTCCATCACGAAGTCTCTCAAGATATGGTCCGGCAAGATGATAAGCATTATACGACGTTCCATATTTTGAAGCAAGGCCATCAGTTCCTGTTCCAAACTCCAGATCAAGTCCGTTTATAATTGCTTCATCAGTATCATGCGTACCGCCCCAGTCGGAAATTACGACACCATCAAATTTCCAATCCTCTTTAAGTATCTTATTAAGAAGACGATCATTATGGCAAGCGTGCTCACCATCCACAAAATTATATGCTCCCATAATAGACCATGCACCGCCTTCCTGAACCGCAGCTTTAAAAGCAGGAAGGTAAATCTCATGTAATGCTCTATCATCAACTATTGCATTATACTTATGACGATTAACTTCCTGATTGTTAAGCGCATAATGCTTTACACATGCAGCAACTCCGATTTTCTGCACTTCTTGAATATATGGAACGACCAGTTTCGATGCCAAATATGGGTCTTCTCCCATATACTCAAAGTTTCGTCCGCATAGAGGAGTTCGATATATGTTGACTCCTGGTCCAAGAAGAACATCCTTTTCACGATAGCGTGCTTCTTCTCCTATTACTTTGCCATATAGACCAGACATCTCCTCAGACCATGTCGCCGCGAGACAAGTTAATGCAGGAAACGCTGTAATAGAATCATTTGTCCAACCTGCCTGGTCCCACTCATCCCATAACATCTCAGCACGTATTCCGTGTGGACCATCTGTTGTCCAGAGTTCAGGTATTCCAAGACGTGGTACACCACGCGATGAGAATTTTGACTGGGCATGAAGTATTCCCACCTTCTCCTCCAAAGTCATCTGCGACAGATAATACTCCACCTTTTCCTCTATACCTGTCTCATTTGCAGTGTTTGACACAGTGCATGAAACCAACAATGAAAGCAATGCCGACAGAACTATAATTTTACTTTTCATCTTATATCACTTCTATACATTATCATTTCTTGATATGGATTCTGAATCTCATGTGAATCTATTCTAGAGATTATTTATAGACTCTATCAAAGATCTGTTCACATCAGAGATACGAGGTACATCTACCTTTACGACTTTTCTGTCGTAGGTGATAAGTCCGTTCACCTCACCTTCCACATCAGTAGTCTGTGTATAGACTGCCGCAGCACATCCGGTTTTGACGAAGATCTTGAGCATCTCAAGATACTCTTCATATCTGCTCATTATCTCTTCCGCATCCTTCTTATTACCGCCATATCCCCATTTTTCCTGAATCTGCCATGTATGGCCTTCAACAGGCAGACCAAGACCTCCATATTCTCCAACAACATTTACAAACTTACGATCAAAGAAATTCATTGCAGGACAAGAATAATGGTGAACATCAAGAATATCGCCAAATCCTTCAACGCCTTCCGAGAAGTCATAATTTCCGCCAGAAGAGCAGTTGATAAGACGAGTAGGATCAAGTTTTCTGGTAAGTTTCACTGCTGCCGGAGTATCAAACTGTCCCCATGCTTCATTGAATGGCACCCATACAACAATGCACTGGAAATTCTTGAAGGCGTTGATGATGTTTGTCCACTCATTGTAGAAATTCTCTTTCCATTCCTGAGGAATATTGCAATATGTGCCTCCGATACCACTGTCACTTGACCAGTTATTGCTGATTGCTGCTACAATTTCAGGGGCTCGTGCCGGCATCTGCTTCTTGTCATGGTCTCCTATGCTCGGCATATCCTGCCATACTACAAGTCCGTGAAGATCACAGAAATAATACCAACGTGCCGGTTCTACCTTGATATGTTTGCGAATCATATTGAAGCCAAGTTCCTTCGTCTTTATGACATCAAACTCAAGTGCTTCATCTGTTGGTGCTGTGTAGAGTCCGTCTGGCCACCAACCCTGATCGAGTGGACCAAACTGGAACATGATTTCATTGTTTAGAGCCATTCTTCTATACTTGTTGCGGCTCTTATCATTGACAACAGAGATTTTACGCATGGCAGTATATCCATCTACACTGTCAATCACCTTACCATTGCGTTCGACTGACACCTTTATGCCATATAGATATGGTGAATCCGGAGACCAGGTCTTCATGTCAGGAATATTGACAACAGCCTTGCCATCTACGACTACCGTCTCAGCAAGTATTGAGGTTGAAGGAGTCTCTGCAGAATAGCCTTCACCACCTTCAAGCACAGCACTACCCTTGAACCAGAACACTCAAATACGTTTAACCAACTCAACATTTTTAAGCAATATTTGTTTATTAGGATAAACATTTGTAATATTGCAAAAAGTAACGGAAGATATGGATACTTTATTTGAAAGACATCTTGAGTACCTTAGCGATGTACCGACCTCATTTGAGAGAGAACTAATGAAAACCATTGACTGGGATTCCAGGCTGATTCTTATCAGAGGTCCGAAGGGAGTCGGTAAATCCACCCTGATGCTTCAGTATATTCTCAAGAACTATGGTGTATCAGACAGACACGTCTTGTACTGTTCAGCAGATACAGGATATTTCACGACACATACCTTGGTTGATACAGCTGCTGCTTTTGTCAGACAAGGAGGTACCCATCTGTTTATTGACGAGATCCACAAATATGACGGCTGGAGCAAGCAGATAAAGGAAATTTATGATCTGTTCAAGCATCTTAAGGTGGTATTGAGTGGTTCATCACTTATACAGCTCAACGACGGAGAAGCCGACCTGTCACGTCGCCAAGACATCTATGATATGCCCGGACTATCATTCAGAGAATATCTCTGGTTCAGGACAGGAAAGGAAATCGCTCCGGTAACTCTTGAAGAACTACTTGCAAATCCTACTGAGTTCTGTATGAAGGTCCGCAAGGAATACAGACCGCTGGAATTCTTTCAGGATTATCTGAA
>JAEIGA010020685.1_pt1 | contig 10031 bp, 8 predicted proteins | sample 9270691 | NCBI WGS metagenome assembly JAEIGA01 (sample SAMN17057246, study PRJNA624740) | gut metagenome | biome: biome; isolation source: fecal sample | host: Bos grunniens | place: China: Xizang | collected 2019
AGAGACCACAGAGACCACAGAGACCACAGAGACGAAAGAGACCACAGCGAAACAGAGTATCATCAGAATGATAATAAATTTCTCTGTTGTCCCTGCTGTCTCTGTTGTCCCTGCTGTCTCCAAACAATTAATCTTGCGCGAAGCGCTCCACACCTTTCACTTTTCACTTTACAAAAAGTGGGTCCAGCCGAAGCTGAACCCACTCTATATATAATATGTATATTTGCCGTTATAGTACTCTGTGGTACTCCAAGAACTCGTGTACCTTTCTCCAGTCCACCACAGGGCGACGCACGCCGTCAATAAACTTTATAGGGCATCCTACGGCGCAGTCGTCTATATAGTAGTCGGCGTAGACCTTCACCGAGTCGGTCCACTCGCGTTGCTCAGGGTTCTCGTTAACAGCCCAGAGCTCAATCTCACGCTGCTTAAACCAGCGTAGCGCGGCATCCAACTTCGTGCCCGAGCGCATAGTGTAGAGCACGATGCGGTGTCCTCGCTTGTTTAGCTCACGGAGTGTTGCTGCAGCGCCCTCCACATCGAGTCCCACGGCAGGGTAGTCGTGTTCTACGCAGGTACCATCAAAGTCTACGGCGATAATTAGTGACTCCATAGTCTACGATTATTTACTGTTTGTAATGCTTGACAATATGCGCTGTAGCAAGCTTGGCTTCTCGTTGCTATCGTAGTAGCCGTAGCCATACTTATGACCTACCTGAGTAGAGCAGTTGAGTACGGTGCACATATTGTGGAACTTCTTGTTACGGTACAATGCCTCAATATCTGGCAACTCGCGACGGTCCAACAAGCCCTGACGTATAACATATACAGTAAGGTCTACCACACGGTCCATAATAAGGGCATCTGCCACTGCCATTGCTGGGACGCTATCGATGATAACGTAGTCGTACTTCTGGCGAAGCTCTGCGATAAGATTATCCATGCGCTCCGACATAAGCATCTCGGCAGGGTTTGGTGGCTTAGGACCAGCGTAGATGCAATCGAGATTTGAGTGCTCCTCGCTTGGTGTGATAATATCCTCCCACGATTCAATGCCACCACTTAGGTAGCTTGTGATACCGCGACGGTTGTTACGCTGACCCATACTCTTTGTGAGTGTGCGTAGACGTAGGTCGAGGTCCAAAATAACTACGCGCTTGCCCGATGCAGCAAGGGTGTATGCGAGATTAGACGATACAAACGACTTACCGCTATGTGGCACTGACGATGTGAACATCATAACCTGCACCTTTCTGTTTACCGACATAAAGCTGAGGTTAGTGCGTAGCATACGGAAGGACTCCGAGAGTGCATCACGGCTATCCTCGCGTACGACGATGCCTCTGCCTATCTTGCCATTATGCTGTGGTACATCGCCCAAGAATGGTATTGTAAGTGCGTTATCCAAGTCGCGACGTGAGCGCACCTTGGTATTCATTATCTCGCGTAGGTAAAGGATGCCAAGTGGAATAGCTACACCCATAATAACCGCGAAGATAAGAATAATAGACTTTCGTGGGCTTACAGGAACATTGCTGCCGTATGCGTGGTCGATAACACGAGCATTACTCTCGGCAGTAGCCTCAGAGAGGGCATTCTCCTCGAGCTTAGTAAGAAGGTAGATGTACAGCTCCTCCTTAACCTTCTGCTGGCGAGCCTTCGATAGAAGTTCCATCTCCATAGTTGGAGAGCTCTGCAGACGCTTATCTACCGCCTTCTGCTCGCGCTTAATCTGCTCTTTCTGTAGCTTAAGGCTCTCGATATGAGACTCCAACGATGCTATTACTGCGCTATGGAGACCAGCAATCTGGTTGCCAAGGTCGATGATAGTAGGGTTTGAAGGTGATGATGCAGCAAGTAGGCGCTTGTACTCAAGAAGACTTTTGTTGTACTGCTCAATCTGCGCTACAAGACCCGCTGTTACACCGCTGATGCTTACCGCTGATGCTGGAATAAGAGCGTCAGTTTTGTCGCTATCACGGAGATAATCAAGGATATATGTTGTCATCTCTAAGTTTGCATCCAATGATAGGGCACTCTCCTTAAGGCGTGCTGTCTCCTCGGCTCTTAGTGTTGCCTCCTGAGAGGGGCTGTAGATGCTGTTATCCTGCTTGAATGAGGCGATATCTACATCGGCGTTGTTAAGTTCCTCGCCTAAGGTCTGTAGGCGCTCCTTGATAAACACCTCGGTAAGGTTCGATACAGCCTGCTTATCCTCGATAGCATCTCTGTCGTATGCCTCGATAACACCGTTAAGGATATGCTCAGCACGTAGAGGTACCTCGTCGACCATGTTGAGCGTGATTACCGATGCCATCTTATCTACAATGGCGCAGTTTAGGCGCTTGCGATATGACTCTGTGATATCGTTGATAGGGTACTGCGCAACGCTGATTACCATCTTGCGATTATGCTCAAGGTATGGCGTTGCTGCGGTTACGATATTGCCAAAAGGTGTTGCAATGGTGTCGCCAATCTTTGCAGTTACACTGTAGCCCTCGTTGTCCTTGAAATCGGAGAAGGTAATCTCGTCGTTATCCTTGATACGGTATTTGAAACTTACCGCCTCGTTAGGCGTTGCATCAACAAAGGCAATGGTTACAGGAGTACGACCATACATATCTACGGTGCGAAGTCCATCTTTTGCGCTGTAGCGAGTGTTGAGGTTGTATCGCTTGACCACCTGCTCCATAATACGGCGCGACTGGAAAATATGGATCTCGTTGTCTACCGAGCGACGACCAATGCCTCCAAGCACATCGTTGAAGGCTGTAATCTCGCTACCAGAGCCCTTACGGGTATCCTTAACCACGACCGTAGCAGTACGCATATAGGTCTTAGGCGTAGATGCAAGGTAGTATATGGCTACACCTCCACATAGAGCGATTGATACTACAAACCAATACCACTTGTGCAGTACGAGTTCAATGAACTCTCGAATCGAGAAGGTACTCTTGCTTACCTCTGTCTTCTCGTTTGTCTCCATTTTATCTGTCATGCCTTAAAGTTTTTACAAGATTACTGTTAGGAATGTTGCCAAAGATATGGCTGTCGATGTAAGAGAGATCCAGAACGAACGATTCTGGTTAATCTCAGATGTTGCAGCCTTATACTTGTTAGGGTTCACAATTACCACGTCGTTCTGCTCGAGGTAGTAGCATGGCGAGTTAAAGACCTCTGGTGAGCGTAGGTCGAGTGTGGTGACAACGTTTTTGCCATCCTGCTCACGAACCACCAACACATCGTTACGGTTACCGTAAATCGTCATATCGCCAGCCAATGCCAATGCCTCAAATATTGTAATCTGGTCGTAGCGGATATCGTAGCGACCAGGCTTGTTTACCTCACCCAAGATTGAGAGAGTGAGGGATGCAAAGCGCACGTTTACGTTAGGGTCCTGGATGTAGCCACCATCACGAATTAGGCTCTCGATGCTACGTGCAAGCTCCTCGCGAGTAAGACCTGCGCACTTAACTTTACCCAAGATAGGCATCACAATATTTCCCTCGCTATCTACGGTGAAGGTCTGGATGCTGCTCTCGCCACCGCTGGTGTTCGAGACCATCGTACCTGTTAGGGCGTTGTAGTTCGATGAAGAGTTAAAAGGGATAGCAAGCTCAGGATTTTTGCTGTTCACCACAATCTTAATCTGGTCGAGAGGCTTAATCTTGATGATGCTGTTTTCGGTTACAGCGTTCTCGGTTCCGCTCTCAATGTTCTGTAGGTAGAGCACGTTTCGCTGGGCGTTGCAACTACACATAAAGAGTGCGAGCACGATAAGTAATTTGTGAAACTTCATAATTATCTTTTGTTTTTATTTATTTCTAAAGAGAATTAGCGCGCAAATATAATAAATTATATTGGAAAATCCTACTACTCTCCTTTTTAACTCCCTTTTGACCACTTTTTGCTATCAGTGAACTCTCTATTGAGGTGTAGAAGTGGTTGTTGGATGCTTGCTTTTAAAAGATAATTGATTGCCTAAATTTGGAGTTGCTAAATATTTTTTATAAATTTGCAGAATATGGTGCGATTCAGATACATATCAAATATTGCAATCGTTTTGATGTTTGCCCTCTGTCACTTTGGTGTGGCAGTGGTGAGTCGTTGGCTTCATTACTATGACGATATTCCGCTAACCATACTTACGATTTTGATGGTTATCGTGGTAGCTATGAACAATAAGACGAGGGCGGATATTATGGCGATCCTCACGATGGTCGCCACGTTGCTTGGCTTTGTTGTTGGCTCGTGGTTGCGAGGTCCTATGGGGCTGTTTATTAAGAACGATTTGCTTGCACCAGCTATCTCTACGTTCTTCATTACTATGGTGTTAGGCGTGTTAACTGATATTATCACAATTCGTGTTAAGCGTCTGCGTAGTAGCGACAATCACTTTGCTATTGCGCCAAGGCATATTGTCACCGTAGGTCTCTCAATTCTTATCCTGCGTATGGGTTTTGTTGTGATGGACCGCGCTGGGATATTTACCGAAAATATGCTTCTCGAAAACATCCTCAATATTGTGGTGAATAGTTGGGCGGTGTTGTTACTTTTGGCGGGAAATATTGTCCTCACCATACAGATTTCGAAGCACCCAAAAAGGGAGAATAGGAACTCCTATACGGCTACTCTTATAGTGTTAATATCGTCGTTGGTAATTCCATTACTTACAACCCTTATTGTCTATTTCGACGTACCACATTTCAACTCTCAGTTGGCAACTGTTACGGACTTTGTTCAGGTGCTCTCTGCAGCGTTGATTTTGGATCTGATTATCATCACGATATGCTACCTTGTGCACATGTCCATTCTCTCGCATCAGAGGCTGCGTGAGGAGCGTGAGCAGAAGCATCGTTCGGAGTATCAGTACGAGCGTTTGAAACAGCAGATAAACCCCCATTTTCTGTTCAACTCGTTGGGTATCCTCGACTACCTTGTGCAGGAGCAGCAGACCGAGCGTGCGAGTGCCTTTATTCATAAGCTTGCAGGTATGTATCGCTATATGTTGAGCAACGACCAGAATCCTTTGGTGAAGCTAAGCGAGGAACTTGACTTTACGGGTAAGTATGTCGACCTTATTAAAGAGCGATTTATTGAGGGTATCGTTACTAAGGTAGATATCCCAGAAGATATGTACGATAGTTGTGTCGTACCTTGCGCCTTGCAGTTACTTGTGGAGAATGCCACTAAGCACAACATCGTAAGCCAAGAGATGCCCCTAACGATTACTATTTCGGTTGAGGGCGAGTGGATTGTAGTAAGAAATAATCTCCAGGAGCGCACACATGGTCAGCCATCTACACACTTGGGATTAGAGAATATACGCCGACAATATCAGGATATAACCGGGAGCAGTATTGTGGTGGAGAAGAGTGATAGTGAATTTATAGTTAAACTTCCGATAGTATGATAAAGATACTTGTTGTTGAGGATGAGATACCAGCTCAGATAAACCTTAAAAAACTTATTGATAAGCACTGCACAAATAGCGTTGTTGTCTCAACGCTAAGTTCTGTGCGCTCAACTATTAAATGGTTGGAGGATAACCCCGATGGCGTCGACGTGATATTTATGGATGTCGAGCTTTCGGATGGTGTATGCTTCGATATATTTGAGAAGGTTAGTATTAATACTCAAGTGGTTATCACTACGGCGTATGATAACTATGCCGTTAAGGCTTTCCGTACTAATTGTACAGATTATCTGTTGAAGCCAATCGTCGATAGCGACTTTGTTGCGGCTTGGGAGCGCTGTATGGAGCGTATCGAGCAGAGTGCTACGCCAAGCATGGAGGCTCTGATGGATGCTATCTCGAAGGTAGGAGGTAGGGATAAGGAGTATAAGAAGCGCTTTATTGTCAAGGCGGGCGAGAAGATTATCATCATTCCTGTCGAGGATATTGCCTATTGCTACTCAGAAGAGAAGAGTACCTACGCTGTGAATTTCGCAGGTACTCGTCGTCTGTTGGATTACTCGTTGGATATGGTGCAGGATATGCTCGATCCTAAGCGTTTCTTCAGAGTGTCACGCAGTTGTATTGTCTCTATAAATGCTATTGAGAACATCTCGAAGCACTTGGGTACGCGCCTTAAGCTTCAGCTAAATCCTCGTACCGAGGAGGATGTTGTGGTTAGCCGTAGCCGTACCTCTGACTTCCTCCTCTGGCTCGATAATAACTAAGGTTATTTTGGAACCTTTATACCAAATACGCACCACCTTACAAATGGTATCCTTCTGAGAGTCTCCCAAAGAAGGAATGAGCCTAAGTAGGTGGTCGTAATTGTAATTAGATAGATGCTCCACACTGGCAATGTGCTCGATTTGAGCAAGATGCACGTTGCCGAACATACCGTCATGTGTACGATGTAGATACCGAAGCTACTTCGTGCCATATAGGATGCCACGGGCGTGGTTTTATCCGCCCAGCGCTTGAAACCTCCGAACATCGCCAATATCGCAGTCCAGCAGAATAGTATACATAGCGGACTTTGAAGTACGCTTGGTAGGGTGTAGTCAACACCATAGTACCTTATGCCAAATGCAGTAGCAGACATTATCGCTAATACAACGAGCACTTTTGCCTTAGATGCAAGGTAGTCGTGCATCGTCTCCGAAGAGAAGATATAATATCCCATTAAGAAGCAGGCAAAATAGAATACTGGTCTATACAAATTTAGTAGCCCCATAGCCTCTGTTGGGTTGTTCACCTGTGTCAGCGATGTTACGTAAAGCACTCCAAATACACCTATCATTAGAAGCGTCATACCGAGGTTAGATAGGGTAGTTATCCACCTGTTAACTCTCTCTACATTAAGCCATTTGCGTACTAATAGAAGTAGTAGTGAGAAGCCAAATAAATCTTGGATAAACCATAGGTGTGCCGTGCCACTTGGAAGTGCAATAAGGTATATCACCCAGCCCGGAGTTCCCTCTGGAAGCTCGATTCCTGCGTTAGCCGTATTTATCATACCCAATATCCATCCAAATACCATGATTCCGAGTGTCGAAGGTATGAGTAATTTGCGTCTGCGCTCTGTGCGAAACTCCTTAGATGTATGGTGGTCGAGGGCATATTTCGAGGAGGCTCCAGCCACAATAAATAGCAGTGGCATAAACCAAGGATTTAGCAGTGTACACACGATATCCTGCCACTGATTTGTGCCTAAACTGCCAATTGCACCAAATACACCAAGGCTGTTGTAGTTGTAAAAGACGTGGTATAGCAATACAAGCAATACCACCACCCAACGGATGTTGTCTATAAAGTAGTATCTCTTTTGTTCCATAGCGCGCTACCTAAACACCTCCTCCACAACATCGTCAAAGACCTTTGTCTTTACTAAGGCTATGCCCTTGCTCTTATCACCCAACACAAGAAGCGAGTCTCCAGGCTTAAGACCGAAGACTTCACGCGCATCTTTTGGGATAACAATCTGTCCCTTGTCTCCAATTCTTACTACACCGAAAATAATTTTCTCCTGATCGTTCCCCATAGTTGTAAAAGTTTAAAAAGTTAGAAAAGTTGGAAATCTTCAACAAAGGTAGCGAAATAAAATTAATATCCAAACAGGCATATAAATTATTGTCCTCAGTAGTCTATTTACTCTTTGCGATATTCCCTCATTTGTCTCCATTCGGTCCGATTATTCGCCGACTCGTCGAGATTTTCTCTCATTTGGTCGAAAATTATTTGCTTGTTTCTCTTTTTTTCGCAACATTTGTAGTCATAGTATAGTGTATATATTAAAAATATTTAATAACACGATAATATTATTATATTATTTGGCGAAATAACTTAAACTAAATAGGAGGATATGCAAAAACCTAATCTATCGTTTTGGCAGATGTGGAATCTAAGCTTTGGATTCTTCGGTGTGCAGATTGCATACGCACTTCAGAGTGCAAACATCAGCCGTATTTTTGCAACGTTGGGTGCAGACCCACACACATTGAGCATCTTCTGGGTGTTGCCCCCATTGATGGGTATGATCGTGCAGCCTATCGTAGGTGCGATGAGCGACAAGACCTGGTGTAAGTGGGGTCGTCGTAAGCCTTACCTCTACGTAGGTGCATTGGTGGCTATTATCGTAATGGCGCTTCTTCCAAACTCCGGAAGTTTCGAGATGACCGTTAAGGCGGCGTTGGCATTTGGTGCTATTATGTTGATGTTGCTCGACACATCTATCAACATGGCGATGCAGCCATTTAAGATGATGGTCGGCGATATGGTTAACGAGGAGCAGAAGACTCAGGCTTTCTCTATCCAGAGCCTTCTATGTAATGCTGGTTCGTTGGTGGGTTATGTTCTTCCATACTGTCTCACATGGATTGGCGTGCAGAATATCGCTCCAGAGGGTCAGATTCCAGATTCTGTAACTTGGTCATTCTATATCGGAGCTGCAATTCTTATCCTTTGCGTTCTCTACACTGGTGCTAAGGTTAAGGAGTGGAACCCTGAGGACTATGCTAAGTACAACAATATCAATCCAGAGGATGCTGAGGAGAAGACTGGTCTTATCAGCTTGCTCTTCAAGGCTCCTAAGGTATTCTGGCAGATTGGTCTTGTGCAGTTCTTCTGCTGGTTTGCATTCCTATTTATGTGGACCTATACCACTGGTGGTATTGCCGAGAATGTAACCGTGTGGAACACTATCGATACCAACACTCCAGAGTATCAGGCTGCTGGTGACTGGACCGGTGTTCTCTTTGCTATTCAGGCTATTGGCTCAATCCTTTGGGCGTTGCTTATCCCACGTTTCCGCAATGTTAAGGTTGCCTACTCATTGAGTTTGGTACTTGGTGCTGTCGGTTTTGCTTCAACATTCTTTATCCACGACCAGTATCTACTTGCTGTATCATTCTTGTTGATTGGTTGTGCGTGGGCAGCGATGTTGGCACTTCCATTTGCGTTGCTTACTAATGCGCTATCTGGTAAGTCACTTGGCTCATATATGGGTCTATTCAACTGCACCATCTGTCTTCCACAGATTATCGCATCGTTGGTAGGCGTGGCTATCATGGGCTTCCTCGGTAAGGAGGTATATGTTAACGAGTTGGAGTATCCTAACAGCCCTAAGATTGAGAATTGTACTATCGTAACAACCTTCGAGGATGGCACTGAGTCTCGCTATGTAATGGATTATGATGCAGAGAATAAGCGCTTTGTTGCCGAGAACCTCAACTCAGCAAATATCTCTAATGCCAACACATTCCGCCTTGTGGCAAATGATGGTAAGGAGGAGTACGCTTTGAATAATATGTCTGCAACATCAGATATTGCTCCTAACACGGCATTGGGTCTTACACATAAGACCAAGGATGTGGAGATTAAGAATATGCACGTGGAGAAGAGGGACGAGAATGGTAATACCGTTGAATTGGACGAGCAGATGATAGCATATTTCTATCCAGGTTGCGACCGTCTCTTTATGTTGGAGAAGAACTGGGTACACGATGGTAATGTCTTCTCATACTGTCCTGTTTGTGGCTACAGCATCAATGTGTCGGAGGAGGTTTACACCAAGTACAATAAGAGCTTGCCACAGTGCTCTTGTGGTGCAGAGATGACACTAAGCCATAACGTAGGTGCTATTATGCCTAAGGCTACAAGTGGTCAGATCAGTATGCTCCTTATTGCAGCTGCTGCTTTGTTGCTTGGTGCGCTTTCAGTATTTGGCATCAAGACAAAGCGTGATGCTTAATATATAAATGTTGGAAAAACAAATCTAAATAAAAATTATTAACTAAACTAACACACTATGAGAAAATTCTTGACTATGTGTTTGGGTCTTGCACTCCTTGCGATTGCAGTTCCCGCTCAGGTGTTTGCCCAGTCGGGTAAATTCGAGGTGAAGGGTGTGGTAGTTGACACTTTCGGCACACCAGTTATTGGTGCTACTGTTCTTGAGCAGGGTACTACTAATGGTGTGACTACAGATGTTAACGGTCAGTTTATGCTGAAGGTTAAGAGTGGTCAGTCGATTGTATCAATTAGCTACATTGGTTACTTGACTAAGGAGCTTGCAGCA
>JAEIGA010020686.1_pt1 | contig 10031 bp, 8 predicted proteins | sample 9270691 | NCBI WGS metagenome assembly JAEIGA01 (sample SAMN17057246, study PRJNA624740) | gut metagenome | biome: biome; isolation source: fecal sample | host: Bos grunniens | place: China: Xizang | collected 2019
GCTATGTTCGTTGGTTCAACTAATAGGAACGATACATTATTATTCTATAGAAAAAGCGGCTTTTTAAGGCCGCTTTTTTTTATTTCAAATCCTAACTGTGTTTTTCAATGTTCTTTTGATTATTATATTTCTTTTGTCCATTCAATAAAAAGAGATAACTTTGTACTCGTATAGTTATGCATACTAATTATCCGTGAGGTATATCCTCTTGTACGGTAGAGTTGCTAGATGCTATATACTTAAGAAATCTTTATCTGCTTGCATGAAAAAACGGGTTCGTGCAGGAAGGAATTGTATTATTCTTATGCATCTTTTAGTAACTAAAGAAGAGAATAAAATGAAAATGTCCAAAGGTAATATAAAAAAGCAGGAAGGTCAGTTTTCGGAAGAACCGTGGTATGCTGTCCGTACCTTCAACTGTCAGGAGCAGAAAGTGAGTCAGTTCTTGGCGGAACGCGATATTGTTCATTTCATCCCCATGGCCTTACGTACAAAGGTAAAAGATAATGAAACAGAAAAACGGATATTAGTACCCGCTATACACAATCTGCTATTTGTCCAGAAGCAAGGAAGCCAGCAACAGATGCTCCAATTGTTCAAGGAATGCGCCCTACCGCTTAGCCCTTTCCGTCATCCAGGTTCGGATACTATTTGCGAGATTCCTTCACGTGAGATGATCGAACTTCGTATGTTATGTGATCCACAGTTCAAAACTTCGGTTTTTTTCACGCAGACTGAAGCCGAAGGATTGATAGGGAAGGATGTCCGAGTGATAAACGGTCCGTTCAAGGGTTCCATCGGGAAGCTGATCCGCAAGAAAGGGAATTATTATTTCTTGAAGATTGTCATTGGAATGGGAGTGATGGTACGCATTTCGCGTTGGTATTGTGAACCGTTGTAAATTTAAAGTGGAAGTTATGGAAAATATCGTCATTTTAATTGCAGGCTTTTTGATTGCTGTATTGATGGGGCAAGTTATTATTCCAAAAATATTGCTCATATCATTGCGCAAGCGTTTGTTCGATATACCGGACAACCGTAAAGTACATAAACATCCAGTGCCTCGTTTGGGAGGGATTACTTTCTATCCGGTTATATTGTTTGTCTTGTGTAGCATTACAGTTGCGCGGATACTTTTGGGACATTTTCCCAACCAACTTTTTACATTTGGTATGGTAGCTCAGATGCTTAGTTTGATTGCTGGGCTTACTTTGTTGTATTTGGTGGGTATTGGAGACGATTTGGTAGGGGTCCGTTATCGCAGCAAGTTTGTTGTACAGATTCTCTCTGCCTCGTTCTTTCCAGTTGTCGGTTTGTATATCAACAATTTTTATGGTTTGTTTGGTGTATATCATTTGTCTCCTTTCATAGGTATTCCATTGACTGTATTGCTAGTGGTATTTATTACCAACGCCATCAATTTGATTGATGGTATAGATGGTTTGGCTTCCAGCATTTGTATTATTGCGTTGGGAGTATTTGGATTGATATTTGCATTCGATGGATTGTGGATTTATTCTCTATTGGCATTTACTGCTGTAGGTGTTTTAGTTCCGTTTTTTATCTATAATGTATTTGGTAATGCAGAGAGAGGCCGGAAAATCTTTATGGGGGATACGGGTAGTTTGACATTGGGCTATATCCTCAGTTTTTTAGTTATAAGATATTGCATGTATATGGGTTTCAATGAAAAACCTGGTTATAGTGGCTCCTTGATGATTGCTTTAGCTATTTTGTTGGTTCCATGCATGGATGTTATTCGGGTGGTAATTGGGCGTGTTCGTAGAGGTGAAAGTCCCTTTTTACCCGATAAGACTCATATTCATCACAAGTTTATAGCTATGGGGCTTAGTACGCGTCGCTCATTGGTGCTGATTCAAGTCATGTCTCTCTGTTTCATTACAGCTGCAGCTTTGATGGTATATGTGTTCCGAATCAATACCAATATTATATGTGTCACTTTTATTACTTTGTGGACCCTTCTGAACATTTGGTTCAGTAAAATAATCCATAAGAATAATAAGTGATAATATTGTTAAACCGTTTGTTTTTTAAAACCTCAAGGACTTTTAAAATTTTCTCTTGATGTTTTGTAGAATGCGTCAAGAGAAATTTTAAAAATGTCAAGACATATTTCTTCGTTTTGTATTGATAACGTAGAATCAAATCTAAATATAAGTGTTATATCTGTTGTAATCTTCTAATTGATTGATACATAATTGATTTGAAAAGTGTGGTGGAATGGTCAGCAATTTCTGACATGCTGTTATATTGATTAGAAACAGATGTTGTTGAAGTGTGACATGGTATTTGTCACAAGAAAGTACAGATAATTAAAGATCTAAGATTCTGTGACAGAGGTGGCAGATATTTTTCGAAACGTTAAGTAAAAAGTAATGTCGAATTCGCTTAAACAAAAAACAGTAAAAGGAGTTCTTTGGAGTTCATTGGAACGTTTTTCCGTGCAGGGTATTCAGTTTGTGGTTATGATTGTGATGGCCAATATGCTGACTCCGCATGATTACGGACTGATTGCAATGTTGGCGGTTTTTATTGCTGTATCCCAATCATTGGTAGACAGTGGCTTTTCTCAAGCGCTTATTCGTAAACAAGACCGTACCGAAATAGATAATTCTACCGTATTTTATTTCAATATTGTGGTAGGTTTGTTGTTGTATGGACTGTTGTTTATCGCTGCTCCATATATTGCAGATTTTTACAATGAACCCCAGTTGGTTGCCATTACCCGAGTGATGGGACTTAGTGTTTTAATCAATTCATTTGTGGTGGTACAACGAGCTTTACTTACCATTAAGATTGATTTCAAAACACAGGCAAAAGCAGCATTGACTGCAGCCGTTATTTCTGGTGTTTTAGGTATCTGGATGGCAGCAGTGGGATATGGTGTATGGGCTATTGTGGCCCAACAGTTAGTTAACCTCGGAGTGAATGTAGTTCTTTTATGGATATTATCCCATTGGCGACCGATTTGGAACTATTCTTGGAAATCGTTTCACGATTTATTCGGTTTTGGTTCCAAATTGATGGTTTCTGGATTGATTGAAACCCTTTATCGAAATATTTATTTAATAGTAATAGGTCGTTTGTTTTCCGCATCCGATTTGGGTTATTATACACGTGCCCATCAGTTTACGGATTTTCCTTCGTCCAATTTGTCTGCTATTATTCAACGGGTTACTTATCCTGTACTTTGTAGTATTCAAAATGAAGACGAACGGCTTTCTCTTGTTTATCGGAAATTTCTCCGTTTGTCGGCATTTGTTATTTTTCCGTTGATGATGGGGGTGGCTGCGATAGCCGAACCTTTGGTTCTAACTTTATTGAATGAACAATGGTTGTTTGCAGCTACATTAACAAGTATTATCTCTTTCCAGATGATGTGGTATCCCATCCATTCCATTAATCTAAATCTTTTACAAGTAAAAGGCCGTTCGGACTTGTTCTTAAAATTGGAAATTTATAAGAAGTTAGCTAGTATTTGTGTTCTGTGTATAACTATTCCGATGGGGTTGATAGCTATGTGTGTGGGTGGATTTTTCACGTCCATGATTTCATTGGTTATCAACACTTATTACACAGGCAAATTAATAGGAGTTGGCTATTTTCGACAGATGAAAGATTTGTTACCAATTTTCTTTTTGAGTGTCAGCATGGGGATTGTAGTTTATTGTGTCGTTCATCATTTGACTTTCTCTCCTGATATTTTGTTGATTATCGGTATTGGTATTGGAGTTGTTTATTATGTTTTTTTGGCTTCGTTGTTTAAATTTAATGAATTCAAGGAACTTATAAAATTGTTGAACCGCAAGAAATAACATATTTTTATGGAAGAAAGCAAACAGACCATTACGGTAACGGCTCCGTTGTTACCTAATTTGAATGAATTCAACGAAATGCTCAAGGAGATATGGGCAAGTAAGTGGATCACTAACAATGGTACTTTTCATAAACAATTAGAAAAGGCTTTGTGCGAGTACCTAAAAGTACCTTATATCAGTTTGTTTACCAATGGAACATTACCGTTGATAACAGCTTTACAAGCTCTTCGTATTACGGGAGAAGTAATTACAACCCCATATAGTTTTGTAGCTACTACCCATTCACTTTGGTGGAACGGTATTAAGCCGGTTTTTGTAGATATAGATCCTGCTACTGGAAATATCGATCCGGAATGCATTGAAGCTGCAATTACTCCCAAAACAACTGCTATCATGCCAGTTCATGTATATGGAAAGCCTTGTGATACGGAACGTATTCAGGCAATAGCTGATAAATACGGATTGAAGGTTATCTATGATGCTGCCCATGCTTTTGGTGTAGAAGTAAATGGAGAAAGTATTCTGAATGCTGGTGATATGTCTACTCTGAGTTTTCATGCGACTAAAGTTTATAATACTATTGAAGGAGGTGCTTTGGTTATGCACGATGAAAAGACTAAGCAACGCATAGATTACTTAAAAAACTTTGGCTTTGCAGGAGAAACAGAAGTGGTTGCTCCTGGAATTAACAGCAAAATGGATGAAATGCGTGCAGCTTATGGTTTGTTGAATTTGAAATTAGTGGATGCAGCTATTGAAGCTCGTCATCAAGTAGCCATTCAATATCGTGAAGCGCTTCGTTCAGTTGAAGGTATTGCCTTTATGGATGATATGCCTGGTGTAAAGCACAATTATAGTTATTTCCCTATTTTTATCGATGCTGAAAAATATGGAATGACTCGTGATGAACTTTATTCTAAGATGAAAGAACTGAATGTATTAGGACGTCGTTATTTTTATCCGTTGATTAGCGAATTCTCTACATATAGAGGGTTACCAAGTGCAGCAAAAGAAAATCTGCCCAATGCACATCAAATGGCAGATAGTGTTCTTTGTTTACCTATGCATCATGAGTTAAAAAAGGAAGACATTGAACGAATTTTATTAACTTTATTAAAGTAATGAAACAAAAAAAACTAATGCTTCTAGGTGGTTTGCGATATTTACTGCCTATTATTGAAGAAGCTCATAAATTAGGTATATATGTAATCACTGCAGATTATTTACCCAATAATATAGCACATCAATATAGTGATGAATATTGTAATGTTAGTATTATAGATAAGCAAGCTGTTTTGCAAGCAGCTCAGAGATTGCAAATTGATGGTATTTTGTCACATGCAGTTGATCCAGGAGTTGTAACCGCAGCATATGTAGCAGAACAAATGGGATTACCGTTCCAATGTTCTTATAAAGCAGCTTGCATTTTACAAGACAAGTCTTTGTTCCGAAAATTTTTAGCTGATCATGGTTTTAATTGTCCTCATGCCAAAGGATATGATAAAGTTGAAGATGCGTTAAAAGACATTGATTATTTTGAATGGCCAGTTATTGTAAAGCCTGTAGATTCAGCAGGTAGCAAAGGGGTAACAAAAGTAGAAACATCGGCGGAATTGCCACAAGCTATAAAAGTGGCTTTAGATTCATCGATATCTAAAAAAATTATAATTGAAGATTTCTTGAATTTAGAGGGTTACCAATCAAGTGCTGATATATTTACAATTGATGGAAATTTAGTTTATTCTACATATTCTGATCAGTTGTTTAATAAACATGCAGCCAATCCTTATACACCAGCAATTGAGATATGGCCAGCAACAATGAAAGAAAAATTTCAGGATGAATTAACTAATGAGTTGCAAAGATTGTTTAAGCTTTTAGGTGTAAAATCTGGTATATATAATGTAGAAAGTCGTGTATGCACAAATGGTAAAAGCTATATTATGGAGGTTTCACCCCGTGGTGGTGGTAATCGTATTGCAGAACTTCAAGATATGGCTACAGGGCAGAACCTTATCAAGAATGAAATATTGAAAGCATTAGGAATGCCTTTGGATATAATCACTGCTCCTGTATATAATGGTATATGGTGTAATTACATTCTTCATTCATTAGAATCTGGAATATTAGAATCCATTGATATTGATGAAACATTTAAGAAAAAACATATTCGTAGCATAGGATATACTAAAAATATCGGAGATAAAGTTGAAAAATTTGTGGGAGCTAATCAATCTTTAGGAACACTTTTTTTACAATTTGATACTCGTGAAGAATTGGATAAGGCATTGGCTAACCAGCATGAATGGTTAAGTATTAAATTGAAGAAATGAAATCAATAGGCGGTTATTTTTGTTTAGAACTACCTCCCACATCTGGGAATTATATTCATAATGAAGGTATTCATTTGAATAGTGGTCGAAATGCATTGGAATACATTTTAAAGAGTATTTCATACATAAAATGTTTGTGGATACCCTATTATACATGTGATGTAATTTTAGAACCGTTGAATAAAAATGGTATTCCATACCATTTTTATTCAATCAATGAACGCTTGGAAATAGCAACTAATATAGAATTGGCTGAAAATGAATATATATTATTAACCAATTATTTTGGAATTAAGGATGCTTACATAAAAAAAATGGCATTTAGGTATGGTGATCGTTTGATTGTAGATAATGCTCAAGCATTCTTTTCAGAACCAATAAAGAATATTAAAGCTATATATAGCCCAAGAAAGTTTATTGGTATTCCTGATGGAGGAATAGCTTATATAAATGACGGATTGGGCATTGAAGATTTTGAACAAGACATATCATATAATCGATGTAGTCATTTGTTGAAGCGTTTGGATTTGGGGGCTGAAGCAGGATATATTGATTTCAAAGAAAATAGTCATCAACTTGTCAATCAACCTATTAAAAGAATGTCTAATTTGACATTAAATATTTTGTATCATGTTGACTTTAATTTAATTAAGGAACAACGATGGAAAAATTTTAAGCATTTACATGGGTGCTTATCGGAAATTAATCAGCTTGAGATTCCTGAATTAGATACTTTTGCTTGTCCAATGGTTTATCCTTTTTATGTTTCAAATGACTCAATAAAGAAGCGTTTAATTGAGAATAAAATTTTCATTGCTACCTATTGGCCTAATGTATTGGAATGGACTAAAAATAATAAAATAGAAAATATTCTTGCCAATAGGATACTTCCTCTACCTATTGACCAACGATACGGAGCAGTAGAGATGGAAAGAATTCTTGATATTATTAATTCTGAAAATAGAAAATAGTTATGAAATTTAAAGGAAAAAAAATTCTTATATTGGGAGGAATAAAATTAGCTTGTGACATCGTTAAAAGTGCTCAACAAATGGGTGCTTATGTTGTCGTAGCAGATTATAACGAAGATTCTCCAGCAAAAAAAATAGCAGACGAAAGTGTATTAATTAATGCTATGGATGTAGATGCCGTAGTAGATTATTGTAAAAAAGCGCATATTGATGGGGTGACTACTGGGTTTATTGATATTCTTTTACAACCATGTTATGAAGTTTGTAAAAGATTAGGATTACCATGCTATATGACGCCTAAAATGATAGAACTCAGTACTAATAAAGTTTCATTTAAGGAAGCATGCAATAAATACAATGTACCTGTTCCGCAAACTTATTTGGTCGGAAATCAAATCTCAGAAAAAATTTATAATACAATTCAATATCCCGTTTTTGTAAAGCCTCTTGACAGTAGTGGTTCACGAGGTGCTGGTGTATGTTATAATCGTTCTGAGCTTGACGAAAGATTTTTGGAAGCAATAAGCTATTCAGCTTCAGGAAATGCAATTATTGAAGATTATATAACAGGTAGAGAATTTCTTTTGGACTATATTGCTGTAGACGGCAAGTATAGATTACTTTCTATGTTTGATCGACATATGACCGAAGATAGAGGAAGTGCTGTTAATTATTCTAACATTAGTATCTCACCATCCAAATATTTAGATGCATATTATGCAAAAGTTAATGATAAAGTAATTCACATGTTTAAGGAATTGGGATTTACGGATGGTGTATTATTTATGCAAGGTTACTGTACAGACGAAAAAATTATATTTTTCGAGATGGGCTGCCGATTAGGAGGATCATATTATAACCATCAACGAGCATGCTTAGGACATAATGCTTTAGACATGGTTGTTAATTGTTGTCTTACGGGTAAAATGACAGATTGTATTGATAACATTCCTGATGATATAGCAAGATATAAGGGTAAATACGCATTGGATTGTAACTACTTATTAAAAGGATCTGATGAAACAATTGTAGAAATTCGCGGCATTGATGAAATAAAGGCAATGCCATGTTGCGTAGAATTACAGCAATTTCATGATGTTGGCTATCATTATGTAAAAGACCGGACCGTTGATAAGCCAATTGCGAATGCTGAGATTTTGCTTGATTCCCGTGAAGAGGTTATTGAAAAAGTAAATTTAATTAATGGAATTTTTGATGTTTTTAATGAGAAAGGCGAATCATTATTGATAACAAAATTAGATCCAGAAGAATTATTTAAGTAAAAATATATGAAAAGTAAAAAACTAGTAGTTTGTGGTGGTGGTAATAGTTCTCACATTCTTATCCCTTTTTTGAATGATTCAATTTTTGATGTATATGTTTACACTTCTCGTCCTGAAAAATGGGCAGAAACAATAGAATTGGAATGGCAGAACGGATCAGGACAGGTATTGGATACATCTTCTGGAAAGATAAAGAAGGCATCTAATAATCCTGAAGAATTATTTCCTGATGCTGATTATGTTGTGTTCTGTATGCCTGTCCATAAATATCGTATAGCTTTGCATGACATAGCTCCTTATCTAAATAAGGATAAAGAAGTTTATATTTGTACTCTTTATGGACAAGGCGGATGGAACTGGATGGTTAATGAAATAAAGCATCAATATGGATTACAAAATCTTGTTACATTTGCATTTGGACTGATACCTTGGATATGTCGAATCAAAGAATATGGAAGTAAAGGCATTGTTTATGGTGTCTCTAAGGTTGCAAATTTTGCAGCAGCATATCCGTGTAGCTATTTTGAGCAAATAGCAACAGAACTTATTGCTCCGATTTGTAATAATAAAATTGTTCATGAGCGTGTAGAGCAGAGTCCCAATTTTTTATCACTTACTCTTTCTGCTGATAATCAAATTATTCATACTTCTCGATGCCTTGGATTGTACAAAGTATATGGAAAAGAATGGAATACCAAAGAGGAGGTACCATGGTTTTATAAAGATTGGGATGACATATCTACAGAATTTTTAAAAGCTATTGACTCTGAATATACGACAATCCGTAATAAATTCAAAACAGAATTTCCTAATGAAGATTTTTCGTATATGAGAGATTATATGGAGTTAGAAAGATTCGGATATGATTCAGAGATTACTGATATTAAGTCTTCTTTTACAGAATATGGAACTTTAGATTCTATAGCAACTCCTGTAGTGAAAAATAAAGATGAAAAATGGGAAATAGATCGTACACACCGTTTCTTTTTGGATGATATTTTTTATGGAAATTGTATTGCTAAGTGGATGGCTGAACAATTTGTTATAGATACACCAGCTATTGACGAAATTTTAGAATGGGCGCAAAACATACGGCAGGAACAAATAATAAAAGATCATAAACTAATAATTGATTCTCCAGATTTAAATAAACCTTTTAAGACAGGTATTCCTGTTGTTTATGGTATAAGTTGTGTAAAGGATTGCATTGATTGAATATGAATATAGAATATCGTTTCTTATCTATTGCAGAATTGAAATTATATTTGTTGGATTCAGAGCAAGATTCTGAAAATATATTAAAGTCTGGGATAGACTTATATAAGTCTGCGATTTTGAATAATCCATATGGAAAGGATAATGATTATGCTCTTTGTATAGCAATAGTAGACGGGAAAATAGCAGGTCGTTTTATGTTGTTTCGTACAAAGTTGAAAGTTGAAGATAGGATAATTCCAATTATAACTGGAGGTGGTATTCTTGTTAGCGAAAAGTATAGAGGAATAGGAATAGGAAGATCTTTAATACAAGCTGTTTTAAAAAAAGATTTTTATTTAGGGGCTTTGTATACTAGAGCAGCTTATAATATAATAAAAGAAACAGAAC
>JAEIGA010020687.1_pt1 | contig 10029 bp, 5 predicted proteins | sample 9270691 | NCBI WGS metagenome assembly JAEIGA01 (sample SAMN17057246, study PRJNA624740) | gut metagenome | biome: biome; isolation source: fecal sample | host: Bos grunniens | place: China: Xizang | collected 2019
CAGAGGGTTGTTCCACGGCTGTCGTCCACACCTCCTATGAACAGGAACGCTTCGTGAAGCCATTTCTCACGTCCGTCTGAATCAGTAAAGGTCACATGAGGTTTCAATCGGTTTTCATCCCAGTCTTTAGGAGTCTTGTTTGATATGCCACCTGACAAGAGATCAAGATCCGAAAATGTCGGGATCTCCGTTCTGGAACTTTCCCAGTCGTACAGAGAAGGCGTCGTAATTGTCAATGTAACTATCTTACCGTACGCCGTGCCAAGGGTTCCGAGTCCGTATATATTGTAGTCGGTTTCTTTCTCCAGACCTCCGATAAACAGTTTCTGATTCTCAGCCAGTACTCCATTCTGAATGATATACTCGGCTGTCGGTTCCGATTCTCCAGTCTTCAGTGCCACTCCATATACTGCATCAGTGTTGATGCTACGGATATCCATCAGAACTCCGTCCATATAGAAACTGTTGAAATTCAGTTCAATGACGGGAGTCCTTATGTATTCATGAGCATTTTCCTTGCAGGAAATTACAAGAAAGACCAATGACAAAAGTATGTAGTGCCTGATTTGCCTCATTTCTTCAAAGGGTTTTCAACGACGAATTTACAGAGTTTATGATAAACTTCCATATCTTTTTCGTCCTTTGAGACTGCCAGCTCATAAAGTCCGTCAGTCCCGGCATAAAGTACAAAAGGCACCTCGCCATAGAGTCCACGGGCCCTGGCATTGTCCAGATATTCCAGAAAACGAGTCTTGTTACGATCGGAATGAGGATTGGGAAGACCTGTCTTCAAATGACTTAGAATCGAAGATGTCAATGGCTCACCATGTGTCCCTTCGAACTCCAGCTCCATTCCCAACCCATACTTTCTGATATGACTCTCTATCTGGTCCCAAGTCCATCTTGCATCCGCCCAATAATAGTTAGGCTGCATTACCACAAGGTCAAATCCGAAATCCTTGCTGTTTTCGATACCGGGAGCCATCGCATACGGCACCCAATAAAATCCCTCGTTCACACTATGACAATAATCTGCCACGGCCTTTATCGTAATGTCATGCTCCTTATACTCGTAACGGAAGCCTCCCGGTACGGAAAGTTCTTCAGACAGAACATAAAAACCGATAAGTTCTATATGCTTGTAACCAGCCTTATCAAACCTTGCCCTCACAGCATCTACCAGCCACAGATATGCCTTGATACGATCCTCGGACTTCGAGAAATCCATTGCAACGCCGTCAATATCACCCCAATAGACAGTATTCCTGTTCTCCCCTTTCATCGCCATTGTATAATGTTCGAAATAAACAGGATCAGGAAGAGAGAAGATGATTCCACGCTTTGAAGGAGGGTTACCAATCCTCTGTGCTGCGTCTGCTATGCATTGATCTAGCGCAGCAAAGCCGTTTGACTCATCGAACCAATAATCAAGCTGTCTGAGCCAATGTTCCTTACGGGATGAATAACGGCCGTCATTAGCAATCGAGAAAGTAACAGCATAGTCGTCATCCCAGAGTTCCATCATTATCATATTATCGAAAAGCCAATGTTCCTGACCACTTTCATCTTTATAAAGAACCGTCTTTTCGAATCTGTCCTCAGTCCAGAGATATGGATTGCGGGCGCTGTGACCGCCATAGCAAATGACAGCATCAGCTATAGGACGGACCTGATCCTTTTCCCATTTGTACAAATTCTTCTGGGCTGCACAGCTGCACAGGGATAAAACTATCAGTATAGTTGATATCAGTCTGTTCATTATTGTTTATTTAGATTTCTCCACAAACCACGTTCATAATTACATTTACCCCCTTCTCGTGGTGAAGAAGAGGGTAAAATTGACAAAAACAAATTATTCAGCTACGAATCCGGCGTTGAGCTTGAATACGGAGATACCTACATTTTGAATCATCACAGCCATATAGGTCTCGCCGTTGATTTCACGAACCACGCAGTCACCTGTAGAGTGAGTTGCCGGGCATGGTGAAACTGCTGTAGCATCCATAGCATCCTGCACCGGAGCCTCAAATACGATATTTTGGTTCTGGAGTACACCCAGGAATCCGTCAGGAGTACCGTTGAAGTCTGAGATAACCTTTACAGCACCCTTGTCCTGAGCAGCTTCAAGACCGACATAGGCAATATACTTCAGCCCTGTCTTGGCATCACTGAAGAAGCTGTAGCCATGAGTCAACGGCATCGAAAGATCTGCAGTAGAGACGAACACATTGCCTGATGTATTGCCAAGGTAATGAGCACTAGCCGTAGATGTCACCAGGAATCCGGCCGGGATATCCGAGCCCGCCTTAGGAGTAGCAGGGTAAACATAAGCCGATCCTATGCAGCCAGAAGCATCCGGAACGGAAGCATTGTAATCGAAACGGCCACGTGCATAAGCCAGTCCATCAGCACCAGGCCACTCACCGATACGGCCATTCACCATCGCATAACGAATAATATTTCCAGTATTGTAGTCTTTCAGGTAAATCTCTCCGTTATTCCAGCTTCCGAGTACGATATACTTGTCACCCAGACGACGGCCTGAATCCTCTACCACACTGAGCGAAGGAGCGTTATCAATACCGTTGAGCCATACATAGAAATGGAGATGCGAGCCTTCACCCAACGACAGGCAGCAGGCAGAAAGGATATCCTGTCCTCCATTCACTCCCGGATCGGTATTTGGAATCATCCTTACGCATGAGAGAGTATGGGTACCGCCTGAAATACCTTCTACATTCACATTCTTCACCTGTGCAGGATCAGTGATGCTTACAGCCTTAAGGACTGCCTGTCCGCCTGCTGACTGTGGTATGTAGATGTACTGATCGTCCATAGTGATATTGCGGGCATCAGAAAGGCCGAATGTCGCCTGCCATGGATTTGTGGATGATGTTGCAAAGATGCCCCACTGTCGAGTGAAGAGTTGTGGAGGGATAGGTTCAAGTCCCTTAACTACAACATAAGTAAGGTCATTGCTGAGCTTCACTCCGTCGACTGACATTCCTGAAATCTTGAGAGGAACGACATAACCTTCCCAGTCTCGCTTGATAAGACCGGTTTCAGGATCTGTGAGTACGGAAGTATTGACGGTCACCGGATAGAGAACATAGCCCTCTCCTGCCTTGATTACTGGATCAGCACCGACTGTCACAAGTCCTTCAGGAGCCACCTCATAATTTGTACCATTTGCCTCATTGTAAGTTACGACTAGATCATTATCCACTTCGAAATCCACTGCAAGATCGATTCCAGGAATGGCCTTGTCGATACGTACTGTGATGTCCATGGTCTCGGAAACAGGCTCAGATTCCCACTCGTAAGTGCGGCTGAGGAGTGTCTGCTCGGCAGTGACGGTAGATGTCACTAGATTAAGTATGAATATCTGACGGCCCTCGTTCACTTCCAGAGTCTCAGAATCCAGAACTACAGGAATGCAGTACTGTTTCTGAGGGTCCTGCTCCATAAAGGCAGCTACCTTGGCAATATCCCAAGACACGGTTACGGGCTTGGTCACGTCCTCAACTGTGAAGGAGAGGGTCTCCGTACTGAATGAGTACAGATCCTGATCTGCAGGAAGAGGGAAATACTCCACTCCATACTGGTCATTGTAATTCTCGAGATCTGAATTGGAAGTAGTGATATTTACCACGCCTTCATTCAGTCCTTTACCACTCTTTATCACGTCGATTTCATATGAACCGCCATAAAGAGGAAGGGTCAGAACATTCTCCCCGGCCTTGTTATTGAAGCCGAATGAGTCGTCGGGAAGAAAGTTATTCCGATCATCAGCACAAGACGCCACGGCTATTATTGTCAGTGCAGAAAACAAGATATTTTTGAAAATCTTCTTCATATTCATTCTGATTAGAATCCGTAGTTCTGTGTAAGATTGGTCATCTCGGCAAGCTGATCCGAGTCGAATGGGAAGAGATAGTCCCTCTTTGTGAACTTGGCATGCTTCGTAAGCGGGAAGTCTTCACTCGAGCGTACCCATGAATCATGGTAATCTATAGGATCATTGAGGTTGAGAGTCCAGTTCAGAGCCGGGAAATTCTGTTCCGCAGTCATCCAACGTGTATTGTCGTAGAAATGCATCGGTCCTTCGATAGCAAACTCGATCATCTTCTCCTGTCTGAAACACCATCTGAGAAGCTGAGGATCAGATGTGATGCCCGGATAAGCTTCTTCGAGATTGTTGAGACCAGAGCGATTGCGGATCATGTCGAGATACTTGACTGCTTCGTCGTAGTCACCTGTCTCAATGCAGCACTCTGCATAATTGAAATAGATTTCTGCAAGACGGAAAGCAGGATAGACATACTTGATCTGCTGATAGTCCGCTCCTACATCAAGAGGATTGTCTGCCTTGTAAAGGCGTCTCCATGCATAACCGAAATAGTTATTGGTGGAAGTCTGGTCCCAACGCTGGCAGAGCGAACCCGATCCTCTCCAGAAATGACATCTCATATCCTCGGCTGTCCAGGTGGTGGAAGAAGTCTTAGGATTGGTCATTGTCTTGAGCTTAGGGTCGCAAGGCCAATAATATCCGTTAGGAACGAGTGAGGCATAGTAACGCGGCTCACGTCCGAGTGTAGAGTTATGTGCCTCGAACTCGCCTGCCCACTCAGCCTCAAACTGGGTAGTCATGCTGAAACCTTCAGCCACATAACCAGACTGCTCATCAATGACCGGCTTAGAGTAGTCATCCATTCCAGTGGTTCTGTCATAACCTGCCACAGGGTAACGGCCAGACTCGTACATTGCATAGGCATCCACAAGCTTGAATGAAGGAGTGAGTGACTGCCATCCCTCGACAGTAATGTTACGTGGAGCGCAAGCACCTACGAATCCTCCCGTACGGCCAAGCCAGTCTTCATAGAAGTTCATCCACCATCCCCAGATAGTCTCTTCATTCCACTGCTTGAAGAAGATATTCTGATATGCACGGATGCCGTCAACGAATTTATCGCCTGTAGCTTCAGTACCAGCCTGAACAAGGCTGTAATAATTAAGGTCAATGAGATCTTTGGCCGCCTGCTTTGCCGCCTCCCACTTGGTGGCGTCATAATTCTGAGGGAAGATCTCATTACCATAATAATTGGTCATACCTGCGTAGAGCTTGTTACCATTATAAAGCGGAGAAGCCACATAAAGAAGTACGCGTGACTTAAGCGCCATGGCAGCACCCTTTGTGGCGCGTCCCATGTCCGAGCCTTCCTGAAGACCCACCTCGGTTATGCTCATCGGAAGTACCTCTATACACTTGTCCAACTCGCTGACGATGAAGTCAATATTCTCCTCAAGAGTATTCCTGTCCAGTTCTGCGCCCATAATGCCAGAGGGAGCCGCCTCGTCACCCCATACGATCACAGGACCATATGTACGGAAAAGACAAAAATAGTAGAATGCTCGCATAAAACGGGCCTCTGCCTTCATATATTCACGAACGGACTCATTATCCTCCTGATTCAGATGGATATTGTCAATAACAAGTGTACAGTGAGCGATTGCCTTATAATAATTCTCCCAAAGGTTGTAACCTGTAATGGAAGCCGGACTATAGTCACCCACACGAAGGTCGAATACATTGTTCGCATAAGCGGAAGCATTGACCTGACGTGCATCCGTACGGCCAGAAAAGCCACCCTCTGTGGTAGCATCCACCGGATTCTCTTCCTTAGGGAGGTAAGCGTACATATGCGCCGCAAGCTGACGAGCTGTTCCTCTCTTGCTGAACATCTCTTCGATAGTAGCCTGATCCTGGAGTTCTACATCGAAGTAGGAGTCGCAAGACACCGCGCCAAGAACAAGCACCACGAATGCTGATATAGTATATAATGCTTTTTTCATTTTAGTCTGTCTGTTAGAAGTTGATATTCAATCCGAGACTTACGTTACGGGTGATAGGATATCTTGCACCTGTAGCCGTTTCAAGCTCAGGATCCCAAAGTTTAAACTCAGAGAATGTAAGGAGGTTAGTTCCTGCCACATAAAGGCGGAGAGCCTGAATACCAGCCTTCTTTGTCCATTTCTTAGGGAATGTATATCCGATCTCGGCATTCTTGAGACGAAGGAAACTCATATCACGTGTCCAATAGTCAGAAGTCTGAGTATTGTTATTTGAGCGTGTTGTTCCAAGTCTTGGATACGGAGCATTGACATCCTGGTTTTCAATAGTCCAATGTCTTTGAGCCACATCCTTGAACACCTGACCGGTAAGCTGCGGTGATGAGGATGCACCATAAAGGTTGGTACCACCGATCTGACGGGTCACGTTGCCGACTCCACTGAAGAATACAGAAGCATCAAATCCCTTGTAACCGATACTGAGACCGAAACCATAGTTTATCTCCGGGATGGCTGTATATCCGATTGCCACCTTATCATATTGATCGACATAACCGTCACCATTGATATCCTTGTATTTGATGTCACCTGGCTGTACGTCACCGAATGTCTGCTCCGGCCAGTTATCGATATCCTCCTGATCCTTGAAGAGACCGCAGGATATGAGGCCTTTTCTCTGGTTGTAGGCGAATCCCACATTGCTGAGATACTCCTCTACCGGAGTAGGCTGGTCATCATAGATGAGACGGTTGCGGTTGAATGTGAAGTTACCTCTTGCAGAAAGTGAAAGGCCGTTGGCAAATGTATGGTCATACACTACCGACATATCGAAACCTCTGTTGAGCATCTCTCCGATGTTCACATACTGGTCCTTCTGGAGACCGATGGCAGATGGAGTAGACTGACGCATAAGGAAGATACCGTCACGATAATCACGGAAGAGGTCGGCCTGAATGGTAAGGTCATTGAAGAGTCCGAGCTCGACTCCGACATTACCTTTTGTAGCCTGTTCCCATTCCACCTCTGAGTTGCCCATCTCGGCAGTAGTGATACCACCCACTGTTGTATAACCTGTTGCAGATGAGTTAGGGACTGTTCCCCATGCAGCACCTGTGGCGCTCGTATTGATGGTAGTATTGTATGCAAAGCGACGGCTTCCACCGATCTGATCGTTACCCACAGAACCGTAAGACGCCTTGAACTTGAGAAGATTGATCACGTCTGAAATACCCTCCCACCAAGGCTCATTGCTTATCATGTAACCCACAGCGACTGCGGGGAAGAAACCGAAGCGGTGGCCTGGAGCAAAGTTCTCAGATCCGTTATAACCCATATTGAACTCGAAGAAATAGCGGTCCTTGTATGAGTAGGTTGCACGTGATGCTACACCCATTGACTTATATGGGAAGGCAGCAATGTATGAGCTCGGATGAGTATGCGAGAGTGAACGCATGCTGTATAGAACCATTGCACTTACACGGTGCGCGTATGCGAACTGTCGCTCGTAATTGACGGAACCTTCGAAGTTGATATAACGGGTACCGCTATGCGATGTTCCCAGCGTTATGTAACCGGCATAGTCGTCTATAACCTCGTACTGAAGTGCATTTGTCTCTGGATCCCTGCCGATTGCTCTATATGTCTTAGGCAGGATGCTGCGGTTGAGCGTATTGTTGTTTGTAGCGTCGAATGAGAATGCGACACGAGCTGTAAGGCCTTCTGTAACGAATTCCGAGAAATCCTGGGTAAGAGATACCGTTGACTGAGCCACATTGCTGCTGGAATTCGAGTAACCACGCTCGTTAAGGAGGTTATAAGGGTTAGGAGTTCCTTTGATGGAAGCAAGTGTGCCATCAGAATACTTGAGAGGAATCGCTGTCGGGGTCATTGTCATGGTCTGAGTAAGGAGAGCGTCAAGACCGGCCGCAGGAGAGTTCTTCACTGTGAACTGTGTAGACACATTCATACCGAGCACTGTCGAAGATGTGAGATTGATATCCACGTTTGTACGGAAATTGAATCTCTGATAACTCATCTGTGCATCGTAACGGTCGTTGGCCGCGGTATTGAGGATACCATCCTCAAGATAGTATGATCCACCTACATAGTAACGTACGCTTTTGGTACCGCCCGAGACACCGATGTTTGCTTTGGTGGTCATCGCCTGATTCTTGAATGTCTCTCTCACCCAGTCCACTGCCGGATAAAGATCAGGGTCTGAACCAGGAAGTCCCATTGCGGTAGAAAGGTACTGTTCCTTCTGATAATCGTTGAATATCGCAGTCTGACCGCTGTTCACATACATATTGTTAAGGAAGTCTATGAACTCGCCAGTACTTGCCATTTCCGGAAGTTTTACAGGAGATGTCACACCTGTCTCCACCTTGACTGAAAGCTGAGGTTTTGACTCGGAACCACGACGTGTAGTGATGAGTACGATACCGTTCGCGCCACGCACACCGTAAAGTGCTGTGGCAGAAGCATCTTTCAGGATCGAAAGCGAGGCGATGTCCTCAGTATCCACCATATCCATACTGCGCTCTACGCCATCGACGAGAATAAGCGGTGTGGAATTGGCACCGAAAGTACTCACACCACGGATCCAGAAATCAGCGGAAGCACCAGGCTCACCTGTCTTCTGGATGGCAACCACACCGGCAAGTTTACCGGCAAGACTTGTAGAAAGATTACCCTGGCTTTGTGCCAAGGTTCCCATATCCACAGTACTTATGGATCCGATTACGGAAGCCTTTCTCTGAGTACCGTAGGCTACCTTCACGACTCCATCAAGTTCGTTGGCAGCAGGAACCAGTTTGATTGTAAGTTTGGTCTGGTCACCTACTTTCACTTCCTCGTCTATATATCCGAGGAAAGAAGCCACGAGGATGTCGGAAGGAGACACGGAGATATTGAACCTACCCTGGTCGTCTGTCATCGCACCACGGGTCTCCCCTTTTACTACAACGTAAGCTCCGGGAATTCCTGCATCTGTTTCATCCAGGATGACACCGGTGACATTTCTATCTTGTGCAAATGCGGTCAGCATAGCACAAGCGGACACGAGATAAAGTGTCAGCACTTTCCTGAGTCCACCAATACGTTTTGTCAGCATCATGATAGTTAGTTAATATTTGTTTTTGTTTAATTATAATGAAGTTATTCCGACGAGTACGGTTCCTTGTATGTCATCAAGCACGGAAATCTGAATGGCTTCAGGAAGACCTTCTCTGACTTCTTTTTCCATAAGATCGAACGACCTTGCAATCTGTCCTCCAAAAAACAGATGCCGGATCTCCAGTCTCTCTAGAGTTTCACGCGCACCGCAAGCATAATGACGGGCAGCTGCCCTGAATGCTTCCATAGCCTTCACATCACCCTTTCTTGCCTTCTCAGCAATTTCCTTGACGTCATCGCCTGCTTCCATAACTCCTCCCAGTTCCTCATAGAAACGTAGGATGGCCCTCCTCGAAACAAAATCCTCAAGCAGTCTTCCTTCATAGGGAGCATTCCAAAGATTCACAGCCGGCGACCCTGAAGGGGATTTCTGAATGGCTCCGTCAACAGCATATGCGAAGCCTAATCCTGTTCCTAAAGTCGAAAGGGCCACATTGCCTTTCTTGAAAGACTCATCAGCCGTCAACACCCCGAGAAGGGCTCCATTGACATCATGTACGAATGCAAGACGCACCTCAGGTCCTATCACATCTCCCAGAATCTCACGGAATGAACGGCCATACACAGAAGCGAACTTATGTTTCATCATGAAGATGCCACCTGCATAATCAAAGGGCCCGGGCAATGCCGCACATACCGCCTCTATCGTAAGTCCTGCTCCTTTCGCACGTTCCACCTGCAGGGAAACAGCTGCTCTGAAAGATGTTTCAATTTCTTCAGCAGATCCGTCTGATGATATAGGTGTACACGCGAAAGTTCCCTCGCATGCGCCTTGTCCGGCGATTCCAAGGGATGACTTGACGAATGTACCTCCAACATCAAGAAGGGCTATGCGTGAATTACTTCTCATCGTTTTCAAATCCTTCACGGAGGGTCGTCTTGTGAATGCTTATAGGCTCCTTGCCAAGATTCTCCACCACATACTTGCCCATATCTGCAGGCACACAGACGATGTCCATAAAGTCCATATCATAATGACGTTCCGGATATTCCACACTGCGGACA
>JAEIGA010020688.1_pt1 | contig 10029 bp, 9 predicted proteins | sample 9270691 | NCBI WGS metagenome assembly JAEIGA01 (sample SAMN17057246, study PRJNA624740) | gut metagenome | biome: biome; isolation source: fecal sample | host: Bos grunniens | place: China: Xizang | collected 2019
TCTGCCTACAATTGATCCAAAGCGGTGTTTTATTCTGTCCTATGATTTGCGTGCCAAGAAGATCGATGGCCTGATTGAGCAGTTTGGTACCCATGGCAAAAAGCGCAAACGTGTTGCCATTCTTGATGATTTACTGGCCGAGGTCAATCCTGCTGCATAAGCCTTGTTTAGGTGGCAGTTTTAATCTGTATCTTCCCTTGCTGTCTGTTGCTATGATTTCACGCCATGTCTTGTGGTTCCTGAATATACTCTGTATTCTTGCTGATCCGGAACCTATGTCGCTAAGTATGCGTTTACCATAGACCCACAGCTCGCCTTTCTCTCTGGCCTCCCACAGCATTCTTATGACTTTGCCCTGGGTTTCACCGAATTTCAATTCCTTGCCTTGCCAGATAATGCATGTAAAGTCGCTGGTCGCTATTTGGAAATCGCTTTCTTTGTGTATCTTGTTTCTGTCCTCAAAGTCCTTGATACATTCCAGGAAGAACACAATGTCTGCAAACACGATACTGATGTCTGGTGCATTTGGGATTTTTTTCTTGTGGCTATTTATGATTTGGGGGATGGTGGGGTGACGAAAAAGTCGATATATTTCTTTCTGATCGAGGTGGTGGTGTAGTGGGATTTGACTGCTAGGTCGTTCTTTTTCAGGCCAGTTGCTGTCTAGTGCGATTTCCAGCGCAACTGGCCTAATACAGCAACCTATCTGTCCTGTTTCTGCCAGCATTTCTATAACGCCGATTCCACAGTGCCATCGCTTGGCCAGCTCTTCCACGTCCAGAAAGACATGCGGAATATCAATCTCTACCATCTTACCCTCTTGGTTTATTGAATAGCAAAAAAGGAGTCGCCAAACGGCTAACTCCTTTCCTATTCTGCTTTGATTTTACACTACGATTATATGGGTTTCAACAGGAAAGATTTCTTGTTTTATTCTAACTTTGAGGTGGTTCTTGCTTTTTGCATATAATCTTGTATTATATTGTTTATTCAATAAAATGTCCGAGGTGCACGATGCAGAAGAAACTAAAACCACTTAGTTCTAATACGATGTTTCGTTCTAATTTTCTAACTGCTGATGAGTCAAATTTGGATGTGCTACTGAAGAAAATACAACAACTACATTCTAGCATGTCGGGTAAGTCTTCGTCATCAGCACGACGACCTATAAAAAGATTTGAATACAAAAGACTAGTTAATTCTGATTTTTTTTCTGACAAAGGTTGCTCTTCTACAAAATTACTTAAAGAACTTAGTTGGTTATTTGATGGCACAATTAAGTGGCACAGTCCGTATGCTGCCTTTAATATTACTTCAACACCTCTGCTTGATACTGTTGCCGCATCCACCATTGCCACGCTGATGAATCCAAACTGTTTATGGGATTTAACCAGTGGAAAGTTTGTCCTTGCAGAGAAGATGATCATAAACCTATTCGGCGAACGTGTTTTTGGCACAAAGAATGCTGATGGCCTGTCCACATTTGGAGGCAAAGGCACACTGATGTATGCAATAAAAACTGGGCTGGGTAACTGTGATCTAAAACACAAACAGGACGGTCTGCAAGATAAGTATGCCGTTATATGTAGTTATGCCACTCACTTTTGCGTGGCAGATGTTTGTGACTATGTTGGCATTGGTAGTAGTAATTTACTAAAAGTTTCTTTGTTGCCTAGTGGCGAAATGAACTATTCTGTCCTTGAAGCGACCCTAGAAAAAGCAATCCAGGATGGGAAGAAAATTGCCACGGTTATTTGTAATGGGGGAACTACCATTGATTTTTGCATGGACAATGCAAAGAAAATCAGGGCCATAACCAATGCACTTGAAAAAAAATATAATCTACCATATAAAATTCATATTCATGGTGACATGGTGTTTGGATGGGCTTGGTTCTTCACAAATGAAACTTTGTTAAAATCCAAAAATGATTCTGCCTCAAAAAAGTTGCTATCAATAAAGAGAATGTTAAAAAATATGAAGTATGTGGATAGCATCGGTGTCGATTTTCACAAAATGGGTTTATGCCCATATAACTCAAGTTTCTTCATTGTAAAAGATGCAGAAAAAATGAATTTGCTAGGCGGAACGGTAAGTGCATACGACGATGGACACTATGGTTCAAATCATCCTCACTATCACTCCATAGAAAATTCTAAAAGCGGTACCGGTATTATTTCTGCTTATGCAATGCTTTGCAAACTAGGTACAAATGGCATTACTGAATACCTATTGTACTTAATGCATGTCAAAGATACCTATGCTCGTTTGATCAATGAACATTTTGGACATATATTCACTATTCTAAATCCTCAATCCCTGGGCTTTGAGCTTGTCTTGTCTGTTAGCATTAACGGCCTTTTATTTGAAAAAGAAGATTATATCAAATTATGCAATGATATATGGTACGCAGAGGAATGCCCATACCTAACAAGTCAGGTTCTAAGATATTTCAAGAATGGCAAACCCAATCCTGCACTACTATTGTATTCTATGTCCCCACATGTTACTGAAGAACACTGCTTAAGGTTATTGAAAAGGTTAGAAAAAAGCTGCCTACAAATTGTTAGACGAAAGAAAAATAACCCAGCGCATGGGAGCAGTATTTTTGTTCCACGTTAAACCTGTGAAGCCTTTTGCTCTAGTAGAGCATTCAACTTTTGATTTGCGGCATATTTTACAGATGCTTTGGATGGAGCAATAACGTTTACGGCTATCGGTGCCTTATGAAGTTCTTTTTTCTGATAATCTGCTAGTTCTCTTTTTATGTATCGCCGTCTTCTTTGAGACACCTGTTTAATAAAAAGCTCAAGAATTGTTTTGTTTTCGGACATTCTGGAACGTTTCATTTTATCAACAATGTCTTCCATATCCTGTGGATAGTAATATTCAATAGTAAAGCCAATTTTTTCAAATTGCTTTAGCAGTTCTATGGTGTCGGACTTTCTTTGCTCTTTTGAATAGTCATCGGCCGCTTGCCCACCAAGACCTGGACTACGGTTAATCGGAAATACACGCAGGACACCACCAGCCGAGAGGCCTATCGCACTTTTTATATAGAAAATCTCTAATTCTTTTCTTGATAGTGCATATGATGGTAAAGACCACAATGCCCATTCCTGGTCATAATGATTAGGTTCTATATGCCAATCATAAAAATCTTCTTTGTAATGTATGTGTGAAACTGTTGATTTATAGTTCGTGTAAAAATCAACATTCGATATTTCGATTTTAACGCCTATCTTCTTAAACCATTGCCTGATATTTGATTGTCCCCCACCGATCAGAAGAATTTTGTTATCTTTTTTACGCCATATTTTCTTCCCTTTAGGGGCAAGGTATTGCATATATTCAGGTAGTTGTCTACGGTACATCATGCCATACACTGGATCATAATTAAATTTTGTTTTGATCCCGTTTCTGTTTAATAAAAGCTCGTACTTGTCTTCAACTACCTGAAACATTTTTAACTCATGAATTAGTCAGTGGTATACGCACGACATTCAGAATATGTTTGACCCTCTAAAATAGCATTCAGTGCTATGTTTGTTGTAGTTACTATATTCTTTGTGTTTTTAATTTCTTCTGGGGACATGTAGCGCATTTCTACACACTTGTCGCCTTCGCAATTACGCATTGTTCCCGAGAATTTATTCACAACGAAGAAGAAATCGATACCCTCTGTCTTGCTTGCTAAGTTACTCATAACATGAGCAAATTCTATATCTTCGGGTTTGATGTCAATATCCAACTCTTCTTTGGCTTCACGAATTGCTGCCTCTTTTGCTGTTTCGCCATGTTCGATATGACCGGCTGGAATTACCCACCAACCACCGCCGTAGCTGAAAAAGCCGTCATTTCTAAAGAACAATAAGATTTTATCGTCCTGTTTAATTATTAGGTTTACTACGCCTTTAAACATAGGTCTTTCTTTCATTTGGTTCTCCTTGTTGGTTGTTTTATGTTTGCATATAAAACTGGATTTCGCAATCCAATTTTATTGAGTTTTCTTTGTTTTCATGTGTTCATAAAAACTTTCATACATCTGTCGCATCTTTTTTTCAACAGATAGTATGTTTTTACCTTTTATGAAGGCATATCCAGCTGGTTCGCTTGATTTTCTTTGCACCTGGTGACAGTCACCCACACGTGGAAACACTTCGGCATTAAAGACACCGTCTTGTTCCAGCACTTGCTCTTTTGTTAGAACTTTGGTCACCAGTCCTGACTTTTGGGGCAGGAACACATTTCCTACTACTTCTTCTTTCTTTTTTGCGTTTTCAATCTTCACTGGCTTGCCTGTGGCAACATCTATTATCAAGTCGTATATATCTATACCTGTGGCATGAGAATGATTTTCTATTATCCGATGTCCAGACGGTCGCCATCCGTATTCGCCGATAGTTGGTTTACCGTTTTTATCTACAAAGCATTCAAGATGTATATAACCATTTCGCAGCTTTGCCATAGTTATTATACTTTGAATTAGGTTCTCTGGAATAAACTGAAACTCTTTTGGTGTATCGTTGACTGCGATATGTCCTCGTATGCTTTGTTCTGTCATTGCTGTCAATGGCGGATTTGGCACATACGTTATAAATGTTTTTAATACTTTCCCATCTTGTATAAGTCCATCTATTATCCATTCCCTGCCATCATTAAACTTTTCTACCATAAACTTTTGAGGTGGAATTTCACTAAATGGTAATTGGGTGATATCGTAATCACAGGTCAATTTGTATGTATCGATGCATGATTGTCCCTTGCGGCGTTTGAATATAACCGGGTACTTGTATTCATCCACAAAACCTTTTATATCCTCAATCTTGTCTATTGCCCTAAATGCCATAACAGGAATACCGCTGAGTTGTAGTTTCTTCTTCATTTCTACTTTGTCACGTGTCAACAATGTCTGTTCTGGATTCAATGATGCTAACCCCAAGTGTCTAGCGAAAGCATTTGCTTTTTCCTGCAAAAACTCCGAACCATTGTAAAAGTAGTCTGGTGTTATACCTAATTTAGAGGCCCAGCTATGAAATCGCAAAATTTCCTCTTCTATTGATCCGCCTGATGAAACCGTAAATATATTTTGTGTATAGGTATCAGTAAGGTAGTCCTGATTAAAATTCATATGTTGAGCAAATCGTAGAAAGATTACATTTATATCTTTTCTTTCCAGCAGCTTTCGCCCCATTGGAGTTTCTGTTTCCTCCGCAAACAACAAAGTCTTCTTCTTAGTCTTACAGCCGCCATCAATTGTTCTAAGCAATTTATCGACAGCCTGTTGAATATCGGTGTCGGTTGTGTTTATATATAAGTCATAATGTAACTTGTCAAAGATGCTTTTTTTATATCTGGCAAAACATCTAGCCTCATCACTGTCATCACGTTCAAGAGCATATTTTAGTGGTTCTGGGTGGTTTGAATTTACACGGTCTAGCAATCTTGAGAATTGGGTATCTTTATCCACATCAATTAAAACCGATAGTAGCGGTTTATCAGACTGTAAAATATCGCCGGATTTTATCGCAAACGAAACACTCCGCCCGTCTATGATTGCTACGTCATTATTTTCATATACAGAACGCATGAATTTGATCATTTCATCATCTACAAGCTCATTTGGTATCTTTCCTTGCAAATTTGTCCTGTAATGCTGACCACAAGAGAAATAAGGAACGTCTATACCATATCTGTTTTTCAGTTCTTTCTGTAATTCACTTATAATTGTGCTTTTGCCAGAACAGACACGGCCGTCAATTGAAATTATAAATTTCATTTATTTTCCCCTTTGGCTATGAGAACTGCAAGTTTCTTTAAGGCGGTCGCCTTGAGTTCTTGTGGTATATTTCTTGTCATCAAATCTGGTTCTGCCAACTCTACTTCCATTATCATATTTTCAACAATGTCATATCTTGCATATGCTGGGCAGGTTCCGAAGCATTGGGTAATTCTTTGCGAGGTTAAATCAGCGAGTTTCACAATCTCGGCTGGGATTTCTGAGTTTGGTACATAAAGGGCTGTTTTCTTCTCTGCAAAAACTCCAGGAAATCTTATAACTGCGTGAGATAATGTTCCACCTATATATACCAGCGCATATTCCCCTTTCTTTATGCCATCTATAAATGGTTGAATAATGAACTTGCGTTCTTTGAATATATTCTGAAGGTTTTGTGATTGCTCGCTGGTAATAGATAGTGGGTCAATCATGTATGTGTCATTACCACTGGCCGACACCACTGGCTTAATTACAAGCTTGGTTGTTCCCAGTTGTTTTGCCATTGAGCCTAAGTTTTTTATATTGTCTGATACAGCATAGGGAATTGTTGGAACCTTTAATATTCTTAATGTATCTAGTTGTCTGTCTTTTTGGATGTTCCAACGAACCATATTTGTGTTATTTATGAGAGGAATTCGCTTTGTATCCAGCATTTCCATCCATGATAAGAATTCACAATATTTTTTATGATAACCCCAGGCACTTCGCAGTATCGCTATATCAAACCTGGACCATTTTACGCCGCTATCATCCCATGCAACTATTTCGCAGTTTAAACCTGCCTCTCTTAGTGCCTCAGCCAATGCAATATCTTCAGAAATCTTATTGCGGTATTCCAGAGAAGATACGATTGCGACATTCATTTATTGCGCCTCGTGATAATCTGTGGGATGGTCTTTTATCTTTCCAGCAGATTCTTTTAATTTCAAGAAACTGTTTATTAGACCGGTTCTATCAAATGCAAATGTCACACGGCCAACCAGCTGTTCTTTGTTGGGCCAGCCAATTGAGCTGCCTGTCAGGAACTTTATGTTATTATCACAATAAAAGAATCTTGATAGTTCTTCGTCATTGATAATACGATGAGAATAGTAATACTTATTCTTCATCTTTGTGAAGTCCAGCATAGCAAAGAAACCTGAATCTGGTAAATCGGCTGTTATTAAATCAATGTTTGGTATGCCATCATAATCGGTTGGTTTGTCTATTGCTAATTTATCTATGTCCTTTTTGATTTCCTCTCTCAGATTTTTATCTTGAATTGAATTTATACCATCGATAATAGCTTTCATTAAATAATATCTATAACGATATTCTTTTAGCACGGTCTTAAAATACTTGTTATACTCATTGTGTCTTTCAGGTGTATTGTTATAGGCCCCAGCAAATGCCACGCAAGTGTCTATCGAGACAGAGTCAATTGTCTGAAATATGTGATTCCTTATACCTGCAATAATGCGTTCATCTGCAACAATTGCCCCGGCTCTCAACGCCGCAGCATGATAGCATTTGGATATACTAAATAATGATATTGTGTTCGGAAAGGCATTTGGCAGTGTTGCAATTGGTACAGCCATGTTGTCCTGGTTAAAACCCAAATCTCTGTATGTCAAATCATCGATTACAAATACACCCCTCTCTGAGCATATCTGATGTATTTTGCTTAATAATTCAATATCATCTTTTCCCATAACCCGGCCCATCGGATTATGTGGGTTTGTATTTATGAATACCTTGGCGGATGGATTCTCATCCAATATCTTAGCTAGCTTTTCCGGGTTTGGCAACCAGTTGTCTTCTGGTGATAAATCCATAAATTTGACAACAGCACCAACTCGTTCTGGAATAAATGAAAATAGACCATAGTTAGGTGCTGGGATTATTACTATATCATCGGATGACAGTATCAGCTTTAGCACAAACTCAAATCCTTGAGTTGAGCCACTTGTAAATATAATATTAGATTTATCGATATTTGGATATCCAATTGAGTTCATATAATCAGCCACATCACAACGTGACTGTTCATCGCCTGCCGCCATTGGATACTCATTCATCTTGTGGGTATACAGCTTATCTTTAATAGCCTTTGCTACGGGTGGAAACAACGGAAAACTACCTGGACTTCCGCCACCTAGTCTAATTTTTGTTGCTGGGGGCTTTGGCAAGTCATCTGCTATCAGACCGGCTGAGTTTCCATAAATGTCAAACATATTTTTTAGGGGCATAAGGTCCCTAGAGAAACTGTTAAATGCAGGAGGTTTCCCTATCGAAGGTAAGCCATCTGGATTCAATGTCTGCAAATCCGGATGCTTGTCTAGTAGCTTTTTTATAGATTCAAAATCCACAGATTTACCCTTAGGTTTTAGGTATGTTAACATCATCAAATCAAATGTCAATAAAAAACTGTGTTATTTCAATCCACTAAGTCGCAGCAATTACCTTTAGCACATAATCCATTGTTTTCTTGTCACCAATGGCAAATCTTACATGACCATCAAATGGGGCTGTGGCTGTCTTGAATTCAACATCTGCAGAAATAAGTGCGGTCTTTATCTTTTCAGACTCTTCACCAAAATCTACCAAGATAAAGTTTCCGCCTTTTTCAATTACCCCATAATTCATTTTGCGTAATTCTTCGGAAAAGTATTTTCTGATCTGAATTGTTTCATCTACTAACTTTTTGAGTAATCCTGGTTTAGTACACATAACCTTAATTGCTCTTGCAGCCAACGAGTTTAGTTCGATGGTTGGCTTAAACTTTTCTATGAAGTTGATAACCTGTTCCTGTGCCAGTATATACCCTATCTGAAACCCAGTAAAGCCAACATTCTTTGAAAAACTCCTGATTATAATAAGGTTGTCATATTCATCAATTAGTGGGGCTGCATCAATGCCTGCAAAATCTGCATATGCCTCGTCTAGAATAATGGGCATATCAGGAAGAGCCGACAAAAGCATTTTTATCTCATCTATTGTGAAAAAGAATCCGGATATGCCATTGGGATTTGCCAAAATCACAACATCTGCATCCTGCTTTGCCTGGTCAATTAGATCCTTAATATCATAGTTGCCATTACTGTCTGGCTGTATACCACGTAGTGTGCATTCAAGCATTTTTGCATAAACTTTGTACATTACATATGTTGGGTAACAGGAGATCAACCGATATCCTTTTTCACATATCGACTCTAAAACCGTCTTGATTGCGATGTCCGCACCACCAGACAACAGTATCCGGTTTTCAGGCTGCCCTATATAACCTGACAAAGCCTTATATACAGATTTCATTTCTGGATATGCACTGGCCTCTTCAATAGTGTAGCCGGATATTATTTCTTCAAACAAATCCTTTGGCATCGATGGATATCGTTCGTTCATCCCCAAACGGATCTTGTTTAGTCTGGTATCATATTCCTGACGAGGGCGAATAATGTTCTCAGAGTGTTTGCGACCTTTTATCACAGCTTGTCCTTTGTTATTTTATACTTATAGTATTATCAAGACATTAAAAATCAAGAAATTTTGCTAGTAAATACTGCTCAAAGAACCTGCGCATATCATCAAATGGTGTGAATTTGGGGTTTAATAAATCGTTGTGGTCAATCCATGCAACCGATATTTCTTCGGGGCGATTTTCGCAGAAATTCAATTCCATATCATCTGGGACGTGAACGATAAAAAAGTGATGTTCTTCGGCCCATGCACCACGTTTTTGCGCACGTTCGGGGGTTGGGTGACGAAATGCATATGGCACCGGAATTTCAACCGCACTATCTGCCAGCGCAGATGTAGATTCGCCCAATTCTTCGGTTAGTTCACGCCTTAGCGCAGTCTTAAAATCTTCGCCGTCATCCAGTCGTCCGCCAATTGGTCCGTATCCGTTATCGCCGTATTTTAATAGTGCAACCTGTCCATCACGCACCGGCAAAATATATGCTGAATAACTGATATCTTTTATCATTTCTATTCCTGGGGTTGTAGGGGTTCAATTGTTTGAATTGTCATATGTATTTTGCCTAATGGAACACGCACCGTTATTTCGTCCCCAACAGATAATCCGACTAGGGGATGAACTAGTGGCATATTATATGCGTACTTTTGTTGCGGTATGTCTTCTGCCCCCAATGGCACAATCCCCAGCCTGCATTCTGTTTCTGCACCAGTGGTTTCATTTTCTTGGGTCACGCATACCCAGCAATACAAACCGACTGTTTCTGTGGTTGCCGGCTTATTCCTTGGTACGATAA
>JAEIGA010020689.1_pt1 | contig 10029 bp, 5 predicted proteins | sample 9270691 | NCBI WGS metagenome assembly JAEIGA01 (sample SAMN17057246, study PRJNA624740) | gut metagenome | biome: biome; isolation source: fecal sample | host: Bos grunniens | place: China: Xizang | collected 2019
TTATGTACTATTCCTTTCTTTACTTGTGTATCTCGCTGAAAATCACTATATTTGTAATACGATAAGTAAGGGACTTATCGGTTTGATGATTATAAACCTCCGGAAACCCTGCCGGAACAATACACTATCATTATGAAGACAATCGAAAATTTGAAGGATGACTATCTACGCATTGCAAATTGGTACAGCCAGTTCCGTAAGATGCTGACCGATTTCTTGGGTAACGCTCTGGCTGCCTGCAAAGACGGTGTAGCAGTATTGGATTTCAAGTACAAGACCTTTGAAGAAGCTGACGCAGATGGCGAAGAATTTTATGACCAGTTCCCGATTTGTATTACCATCGTTGACAAACATGGGTTCAACCATGACATTTACGTGACCAAGCTTTATAAGAAGAATGACCTTTTCTTTGTGGACGGCTACGATTCATCGGATGGCGAATGGATTGAAGGTTGGTACACCGACAACAGCAACGATACTTACGACAGCCTCTGTTATTTCTTGGGCGGCGTGTTGGGTATGGTTGAAGAAGAAGCGGCCGAGCCGCAAGTGGCGGAAAATCACGAAGAGCAACCTTCCGTATTGGTAGGCTATCAGTTGGTCGATACCGATAATTCCTTCCCTTCCGAATTCGGATGTTGGGATGTTTTCCGTACACAAGAGGATGCCGAAATCTACCGACAGGAAGAAATGCTTAACCCGGATGAATGGCGCATCATTGAAGAGTGGGGCAGTAAGGATGTTAGTCAGAAATATCATTTCCACGAAATCAAGGAACGTACCTTCTCTAAAGGAGAAAAAATTCTGGTTATCCTCCCAATGGACAGCTGTTTTGCCTTTGTAAGAGAAGACTGTACGGCCAAATCCGGCATATTCAGAGTGCCGGCCAACCAAATCAATTCAAACGATGAATGGGTTCAGATAGCACCCTTCAATGGGCATATTTACCAGTCGGACAATAGTCTGATATGCCCTAAATGCGGTAAACCGATGTATTCCGCATGGCGCACAAACCTGTCATCCCACTGCCCGGAATGCGAGGGTATTTGCAAAGATTGACAATCCGACTCCCTGCCTTCGGGCGGGGAACATATATAGCAAAAAGACAAGATGGGCACTTGTCTTTAACAATAACAGACCGCAAGCCCGGCGGATAAAACATATCATTTATGGTAACATTAGATTCACTTAACAATGACTTCAAGGTCATTACCGATTGGGACAACCAATATTTCAACAAATTGGTGCAGTACATCAGCCAGGCTATCGACTTCTGTGGCGGTGAGGTTAAAGCCGTACTCAAATACCACAGCAAAGAAGAAGCGGATGCAGACGATACGGATATTACCATGCAATTCCCTATATTGCTTGCTGCACATAATCCTTTAGACTGCTATGCGGCGGATTTGTATGTGAGCAGACTGTACCGCAAGGGCAAGGTGTTCTATGTGGACGGGTGGGATGATTCACTTGAGTGCTGGCGTGAAGGGTGGTACGTCGAAGCGGAGGTCGAGTTCTACGTAAGACTGACCAAATTCATCAACGATGTGCTGAACCGGCCGGATGATTTCAGTTGGATAAAACCCGGTGCAAAATGCCGGTGGAACGACCCTGCTATCGATGACTACCAACCCGAAGACCGCCAGGCGGTACTTGACCGTATCTTCGAGATTGCACTTGTTCCGCAGATAGAGGATGATGATGACTGGTCAGATGCTATCATTACTATCGCAGAGGTAGGGGGTGGTTCTGAAGCCGAGGTTTATGCACACGAACTTGTGCAGGTCGATTAAAACCTATACCTTTGTACAGGCGGGTAATCCCGCCTGTAATCATTCATAAATTTCAATTAAATGAAGATTGTTGTAGTTGGTGACATACATGGTCGGACGGTGTGGAAAGATATTCTTGATAAAGAACAACCTGACCGGGTGGTTTTCTTGGGTGATTATGTCAGCACTCATGATAATGTCAGTTCTGACCAACAGATTTCCAATCTACTGGATATATTGAGGTTAAAAGAAACCAATCCCGACAGGATTACACTGCTGCGAGGCAACCACGACATACAGCATTTAGGGTATTGGTGGGCAGATTGTTGTGACCTTGACACCAATGTATTGCAGTTCATGAGCACACCGGACTGCCGTGAACGTTTCCTGGCTGATACCTCTTGGGTGTCCGAATTCTCTATAGAGTCAGAAAAAGTGGTTTGTTCACACGCTGGCATATCTAAAGTGTGGATGGAGCAAAATAATCTACTGGAACTGGACGATATCAATCAGACTCCACCAAGTGTAGTCTTTTCATTCATTCCGGCATCGTTTTTTGATAGCGACGGCAGTTCTATTACCCAAGGGTGTACCTGGATTCGGCCGTCAGCGTTGACAGAGTGCCATATCGATGGCTATACACAAATAGTCGGGCATACCAAATTCAAAAAAATATATCGCCATCAAATAAAGGGTAGTGATAACAGCCTTTGGTTTTGCGACACCTTGCATATACCCGCATATCTGGTTATTGAGAACGGAATGTTTCAACCCAAAATCTTAATGTAGTATAATATAACTACACATACGCACGGGCAGACTTGACAGTCTGCCCGTTTTATTGAATTCAAATTAATATCGGTACTATCGTAAAATCCGTTGCTCACACCCGATTATCGCAACATTCCAGCCGTACCTTCGCACCCAATAATAATCAATATCGTAAGTATATGAGTAGATTTAAAGATTCATTGGGAAAGGCAAAAATACTCCTTTCCCAGTTGTTATGCATCGGAGCTGTGTTTACCGCATGTACCGATGAAGAGGTAGTAAACCAGGCCGACACGGCACCGCTACAGGTCAGCGTCAATACCAGTCTGGCCAAACAGTCGCGTGCCATCGTGCATGGCGAGTGGTTGCCGTCTGGCAGCACCATTGGTGTGTCACTGTTTGATACAGAGGGTGACGATTACGATGGTCAAGGGTATTACAACATCCAGTACAAGGCGACGGGTGCTGAAGAAGACCAGGTCTGGTCATCCATGGGTGTGACACCGGCCGTGTCAGCTAACGAGGCGGTGCTTGTCGCTTATCATCCGTATAATAATGACGAAGACCTTGACATTACTGCTATCCCAGTAGAAATCGCTTCACAGACCGATTATATGTATTCAGGGCCGGTGACAGGCATTACCAATGCTGCTCCAAAGGCAGACATCGTTCTTGACCATGCCCTTACTGCTATCCGTGTCAAGCTCGTACTGGGTGACTTTACAGGCGATGCTGCGGTGTCTGAAATCGCTGTGACTTCTCCGGCACTCGCTTCTTCGGGTACACTGAATGCAGCAGATGGTAGTTTGAATAACATTGCCGGTCAAGGCGATAAGTTCACTTTACCGGTGGATTTCGGGTTGATAGCCAGTGGTACAGACAACGATGTCATGTTTGTACCGGATGCTTCAGTTGAGTCAGGTGTGACTACCGTGTCCGCTAACATCGGTGGTAAAAAGTATACGGCTGGTATAGAATTTGATGAAGCATATAAACAAGGGTATATCTATACCTATACACTGACACTTAACAACTCTGGATTCGCAGTTACCAAGGTTAATGTCAATCCGTGGGAAACGGGTACAGATGACAGTGCGGTGTTGCAGCCGGTAAATGATAATGCTTATACTATTAAGATAGTGGCTTCGTATACAGAACAAGTTGGACCTGCCAGTTTGGACGTGGACGATGGTGTTGCAGCCTTTTCACGTAATGCTGGTGATGCTTTTATTTTCAATCATAATGTCATGGGGTTTGTCGGCACTATCGATTGGGGGGACGGTACAACGGATACATATACAGAACCGGTCGATAATCCGACACACCAATATCCTAATGATGGGACTGTATATACCATTACTGCAAAAGGGACAATACAGGGCTTTAAGAGCGAAAATTACACGCCTTTCAGCCAATGTTTAAAAGAGATTGTTTATATTGGTAGTGATTGTAATATTGTATCATTTGATATGGCGTTTAGCAATTGTCAGGGGTTGACAAGCATTCCGGCCAAATTGTTTGATAATTGTACAGAGGTCACAAGCTTTAAAAATACATTCCAATACTGTTATAGTTTGCAAGCAATTCCTGTCGGACTGTTCGATAAGTGTACAGAAATAAAGGATTTTAGTAGTACGTTTTGGGGGACAGGTATTACAGCCATTCCTGAAGGGTTGTTTGATAAGTGTACAGAGGTGACGAACTTTTATGGTACTTTTGGTGCGTGTGATAATTTGACTACTATTCCGGAAGGATTGTTTGATAAATGTACAGGAGTGACAAGCTTTGGTGAAACGTTTCAGGGGTGTACAGCTTTGACAGAGATTCCGGTGGGACTGTTTGATAAGTGTACAGAGGTCACAAGTTTTGAGGCAACATTTAGGTGGTGTCCTGAATTGAAGACAATACCAAAAGGATTGTTCGATAAGTGTACAAAGGTGGATGACTTTAGTTATGCGTTTAGTGGGTGTGAAAAGTTGCAGACTATTCCAGATGGATTATTCGAATATAACATCAATGCTGTGTCTTTTATGTGGGCGTTTAGTGGGTGTACAAGTTTGACGGCGATACCAGAAGGGTTGTTTGATAAGTGTATAGAAGCGACAAGGTTTGAAAGTACATTTAGAGAGTGTTGGTGTTTACAAATCATTCCGACCGGATTGTTTGATAATAACCGGAAAGTATTATATTTTAATGAAACGTTTGAGGGGTGTACAGCTTTGACAGGTGAATCGCCGTACACCATAATCAATGTAGACGGGCAAGATGTGAAGGTTCATTTGTACGAACGTAACAATTACGGCAATTATTTCCAACGTTTATATGGTTATGAAAATTGTTTCGAAGGTTGTACTAATCTGACAGATTATAATTCGATACCTAAAAATTGGAAGAATTATACAAACTACTAATCATATTTCCCCACCCCAAAAAGGTGGGGAAAACTATATCCGGCAAATCGATTCTGGCGATGCATGACAATTATTGTCAGAATCCCCGTGTTTTATATACACCTCCCGATTTCATCACATGAAATAATTTCAATATCAGTCATATATAGGTTGGCCTGCTTCCCGTTATGTTCCAAAACCGGTACTTTTGAGTACTCAAAACAAAAAACGATTAACAGTCAACCGATATGGCAAAGAAACGTCCTACAAACTCCGAAACTCCCGAACAGAAGATAGCGGGCACGTTCACCGAAATGCTCATCAACAAGATTGAGAAGATGAAGGTGGACTGGAAACAGCCATGGGTGCCGGTCAATTCCGTCACTCCCCGTAACATGGACGGCAAGCGGTATAGCGGCATGAACGCTCTGATGCTCATGATGCTGTGCGAAAAAGAGGGGTATAAGCTCCCGTACTTCATGACGTTCCATAAAGCCCTTGAAATGGGTACAGAGGTCAAGAAAGGCGAAAAATCCTTCCCGGTCTATTACTGGAACATCAATGTCAAGGACAAGGATGGCAAACCAATCTCTTACGATGACTACAAGGCATTGTCCGCCGAAGAGCGTAACGAGTGCAAGGTATATCCGTTCCTCAAGGTCTATAATGTGTTCAACATCCAGCAGACACGCTTCCCGGAGCTCAAGCCCGAAGAGTATGCAAAGATGGTCGAAAAACTTTCACGTCCCGTACTCAAGGACGAGAACGACCAGTTCCGTTGCGTCGAGCTTGACTACATGCTCAAAAACAAGACATGGCTCTGCCCGATTGAAACCAAACTGAGCAACGATGCCTATTACTCGATTTCAAAGGATAGCATTGTTGTACCTGAAAAGAAACAGTTCGAAAAAGGCGAAGAGTTCTATGGCACACTGCTGCACGAGATGGCACACAGCACCGGTAGCGAGGCACGCCTGAACCGTGAGTTCGGCAAGAAATTCGGCAGTGCCGAATATGCTATCGAAGAGCTCGTGGCCGAAATGACCAGTGCCATTGTCTGTAACGAAGTGGGTATCTCCAAGGGTGTCAAGGACCAGAGTGTGGCTTATCTGCAAAGCTGGCTCAACAATCTCAAGGAGAATCCCAAGTTCATCCTTACTTTGATGGGCGACATCAACAAGGCGGCAGCCCTTATCCAGGATACCGTGTTCTCTCAAGAAATGGAAAAGACCATCAAAGCCGAAACCATGGAGAATATTTCCAGTTTCCTTGACGAAAAGGCAGAACAGGAGAAGGAACCTAAGCATAAGGTCTTTACACAAGACCAGCTCTCGCAACAGACCGGTACACTGCACCGCCACCGCTTCGGCGAGTATGTACCGGAGCAGGCAGCACAGTCCGTTAAACCGGACGAGATACATCCGGCATACGAGGCGTACAGCCAGGCCAAAGAGCAATACCCCGAAGAGGTGATTCTCGTAATGGATAAGAATGATTTCTACTGCTTTGACAAGGATGCGGACCGCATTGCGGGCATTCTCCAGAAGGAGGTCAAAGGTCAGGACGAAGGTCGCATGGTCAAGTTCAATACGGCAGAGTTCGACAAGATTACTCCGGTTATTGTGCGCGAAGCCAAGATGCGTATCACCAGCATGGCCAATGTCAAGACAAACATGAAGGCGCAGGCCGAACAGACCAACCCCGATGTCAAGAAACTCCACATGGGTTATCTCGGCAACGGCATCGCCCTTTGGGAGGCCGGTGATGACGAGTACACCGCACATATCGACGCAGACCGCCATATCACCGTTAACGAAGGCAAGTATTTTGACGAAGCCAACATCGAAAAAATCAAGCAGCTCAAAGAGAGCGGCAACATGATTGTCGGCAACAACGGTCAAGACGGTCCGCAGCACCTCGTGCTCAACCCGCTCAAGACGGCAACGGCCCTTCATTACAACGAGGTGACAGGCGTTAGCACTCCTGTTTCCATCGAAACGGTCAAGGGCAAGCAGTATCCGGTGGTGGCAGGTTCACGCAATATCCTGCAAGTCGATGACCACGAATCACTAGGCAAGCTCATGTACCCGAAGGATTTTACCTTCAAGGTGACAGGCATTGACAATGTCCGTGACAAGATTGGTATGGTACACGATTTGGGCATCAATATCGATGCATGTTTGGATTCCATTTTCCTGGATATACTATCTGACCTCGAAGACAACCTCGATGCGCTCGAACGTAAACAGTACAGCATCGTCTTCCAGGTCAATGACCATAAGATTACCAACTATGCCAAAGACCGTGACAAGCTTGATGTATCGTTGCCCAACTTCTATTTCAAGGACAACCACCTCAAGTTCAACACACCGGGGTTGGGGCAGGAGCTGGGCGTTCCCCAGCAGATGCTGACCGGCGACCGTATCATCAAGATACAGGGTCTTGACAACATGAAACAGGCTATCGAAAAACTTGGCGATATGGGTGTGTCATTCAAGTCTGCACGGTTCTTCGATAACCAGATAAAAGGTATCGAAGACATGGCGGAGCAGGTCAGCGACAAGGCCGAACGTGACCAGGCCAATCTCTACCTCATGGTGGTCAATGGTGTCGTTACGGATACCGAACCAAATATCGACGAACAAGAGTACAAGCAAATTCCGATGTACCGCTTCGACAAGGGCAGCATCGTCAATTATCAACCCGAAGAAAAAAAGATTATTACTAACCAAAACAATAAAGTTATGGAAGAAAACAAGAACCAAGCTCAACAGCAGGAACAGGGTGCTGAACAGAAGAAGCAGCACAAGGATGGTATTCAGGTGTATCAGACCACTACCAGCAAGAAGTGGGTAGTACAGGCATGGCAGAACGGCGAAAGCACTCCGGCACGTGCCATCTCACAGGATGACTTGAAAGAATACTTCGATTCAGTCAAGGGCAAGACCGGCAAGGAAGTGCAGGATGCACGCCAGAAGTTGTACGACAAGTATCTCTCGCCTGAAGCCGAAAAGGCCCGTGCCGAACGCCAGGCTGCACGTGATAACGGCAACGGCGAAGACAAGAAGTTCATTCCGCCAATGAAACTCCCTGAAATCACTGACGACATCCGCAACCGTATCGGCAAGGCCAGCGTATATACCATGTCTGACGGCAAGAGCCATGCGGTACGTGCCGAAATCGACGGTGTCATGCAGGCCGGCAAGCGTATCCCTGACGGTATGGCTATCTCCTTCCTCAAGGGTTACAAGGACCTCTCCAACGAAGAGCGTAACGAGCGTGCCGCACAGGTGGCTTCCTACGCTTACAAGAGCATCCTCGAAGCTCCGAAGCAAGAACAGTCAAAGGGCATCGGGAGATAATACCTGACGGGAGGGTATACCCGAAAGTATAAAAGTATAAACAGATGGGTATATATTTATATATCCGTCTGTTTGTATTTTAGATTGTTCATATTTTCATAACTGGACCATGGATAGATACTTTTACCATGACAATAAAGAAAAAGTTGAAGTAGTAGACCATAACGGACTCATTGCCAAATTGGTAATGCATAATCCTTATTATATTACTCAAACCATTAAACCCCTGATAGGCCCTGACTTACTGCGTTTGGTTAACGAAGGCCGCATTACCGAACATGGGCTGGTACCGTTCAAGCTAAACACCTCCCAACCGGACTGGGCCTATACCTTTAAGGCTGAACTCAACCTGTTGCCAAGGCATTATCCCAAGATGTTCCCGGATTTTCATCTCAATATCAACAACCGGCTGTATAACAACACTCCGGACGAATACCAGCAGCATCATGCCTGCACGGCACTCGTTCATTATAACCCCCGATTGGACGGTGGTAACTTTGTGGTACCCGAAGATGTCGTGTTCGAGACGCTCCGTGTCGAAAATGTACCCATTGCCCAGTTCATGCCCATTCTCCTGCAACACCCCTATTTGGACTTGCACGAGACCAAAACCCTCTTCCAGATGCTCGATATATATAACCGGCAGTGGGATGCGGTCAACGAGCGTGTGGGCGAAAATCCGCTTATGCCCAAGGTGCAGGAGGTAGTCAGCCAGGCAGATGTTGAAGCCGATTCGGACGAATCGTGGCGCAGCAGTATCCGTCTCAAATATGCTGCCGAAAACTGGCTCGCAAAAAATGGGTACGTCATGACACGTCCCCAATGTTTCGTGTGCGGGTTCAATGCCGGCGACCCTGATGTCAAAGACAAGATGCTGGACAAAGTACAACGGTTTAACAAACGGTTCTACCATCCCGACAGAAAGGATTTCGCCTATGCGGCCACAGACCTCAAGCAAGATATTCACATCATGGTCCATTCCAACAATCCGACATTACTCAATAATGCACATATGCATTGTCTGGGGTTCAAAGATATGCTGGTGGTCGAAGAACAACCCTTCCGTGACATCCGCTTGGCAGGATGCCAGCAGGCTACCTTACAGAATGGTGACAAGCTGGTCGAGTGCCGTGTCTACAAGAATCCGCTGTTTGACAATCATATGGCCGAAGAGCTTTGCAGATACCGTACCGACGGGCAGTATCTCTATCCATGGCACAACGATGTGCCCGATACCGAGGTCATCTTTACAGACCAGCATCTCAATGTCTATAAGGATGAAAAGATAAAGATTCTGTCCACCCGTCCGGTAGACAGGCATCTCGAAGAGCGTTTCTGGCAGAAGGAGGTCGGCCGTCCGCTCATGTACCGACCGACAGAGCGTGGGGCCTGGTTCTATCAGAACGGGGGGCAATGGTGCGTCTGGCTGGACAAGAACAGACAGCAGCATAACATGGGACAAGTGCCCGGCATGGCGGCACTCAAGCGTATCAACGAGATTGCAACCTCTCAGAATATCGTTCTGGGCGGCAGGCTGGTGTTGAGACCGCTCGATGACTTGGGTACCCGCACTTATATGAAACCTTCTTCGGGCAATGTCATCGATGTCAGTCTGACGCTTTGTGCAGACGGCAAGGTACATACCTCATTGGGTGACAGACTGACCAATATGGACGGGTGGTACGATGTGACGGGGCGTGTGACCGAAGCGGTCGTACACGAGCTCAATGCCAA
>JAEIGA010020690.1_pt1 | contig 10029 bp, 25 predicted proteins | sample 9270691 | NCBI WGS metagenome assembly JAEIGA01 (sample SAMN17057246, study PRJNA624740) | gut metagenome | biome: biome; isolation source: fecal sample | host: Bos grunniens | place: China: Xizang | collected 2019
AGTCGGGATTGGTAAACGACTCATATATAAGTTTGCCCGACTCGTCGGTATGGCTGTATACCTTACAATGAAAGCTCCCGCTCGGGAGCTTTTTTATTTTGGGTAGTTTTGTTTTGTTCGTTTTCTTTGGCATGGCGTTATTGATTTAGAAAGCTGAATAACAAGCCGCCAAAACCGCCAAGGGCTGCGGATAAAGTGACACCCAGTCTTATCATAAATAAAAGAAAGATAAGGACGCAAACGGTGAGAACACACAAGATAGATCCGATTATATAACATATTATTTTTTCTGTGCGGCTGGTTTTCTGCTCGGGTTGCTGTTCGGGTTCATTGGCTTTTATAAGATCATTGTTTTCGTTCATCTTTTTATACCGTCCGTTCGTTTTTTATAATGTTTACCCTCTATATCGGAGTAAATTCCAGGCCATTACCCCTGCTTCGGTAAAATGACAATAATATGTAGTTATTAATACTGAAATCAAGAAAGCAAATGCAGATATCATTACAAATAAAACGTGCTTCTCTGTTTTTCCCGGTTTGGTGTTTTTTTCTGTGTTCATTTTATATACCGTCCTTATAAAAATTCTTATTTCAATTTATTGTAATAATTATGAATTGCTATAATTTCCTCTTTGTGTTCAAGCTTGAGGCGGAGAATGTCGTTTTCTGCGGAGAGGGTGGTGATTCGGTCCCTTGCTGCCGAAAGCTCGGCACAGGTGAGTGCGTTTTCTGCGTTGGTCTTTTCTTTTTCAAGCTTTAGATCGTTAATCTCTTCTTGCAAGGTGGCTACAATGTTTTTGCCCATTTCGGAAACATATCCGGCAAAAAGCGCATCTATTGAAAGATTCAGCACCGTTGCCACGCTGTAAAACAGATAAATGTCAGGCTCTTTGGTTTCGCCGGAGAACAGACGAGATATTGTTTTTTCAGAGTGTTGTACCAGTTCTGCTATGCGTTTGTTAGTAAGCCCAAGTTCTTTTTGTCTTTCCTGGAAGATTTTAAGCCATGCGGCGGTGTTCATTTATATTATTCCTTTCGTTTTGGTCGGTTGTGGCGTTTTTGGTGTCAACAATAAACAATCCGCAGGACATAAGCGACCACCAGCGGACAATGGTGGGCGTGTATGTGCTTCCCTTGTTTTATTGACGTGCAGACAAGCACGACGGGCGGCAGACAGCATTGCTAAAAAACCAAACAAAAATGATATTTTTTATAGCATAAGTGGGTGGCGGTTTTGAAACGAGTGGGTGTTGAAAAGTCAGATGTGCGGTATTATAATTTTCTCATCCCACAGACGCTGTGTTTGTGGCAAAAAATAAAAGGAGTAAAAAACAATGAAAAGCTACACAATGAAAGCACGCAAGATGAGAGAACCGAAGGTATACCGCTTTAACGCCACGTTTTACGATCTTACTCTTGATGATATACGAGACATATCGGAGGAAGCGTACCGCCTTGTTATGGGCAAGGATGTGAGTATTAAGCGTTTTTAATAATCTTTCTGACAAGTCCGAGAACGCGGACGCGGAGAACGTCTGCCCCGTTAAACCTTACCGTTTTATACATAGGGTTTATTGAGTGCAGTTCAATCCACGTTTCACCGTATACAACCTTTTTCACAAGTGCGTCCTCTCCGTCAACCAGAACGACGGCGAGCGAGCCGCTGTCAACGCTGTCCTGTTTATGCACTTGTATTATATCGCCGTCCTCGATTTTTGGATACATACTATCGCCGGACACTTTAATGCATATAGTTTCCTGTGCTTCGTGCTGAGACTCTATGTAGAGCGGCACATAGTCGTCTACATAATTTATTGCTTGTGCGCCAAAGCCGGCGGAGACGGTGCTATATAAAGGTATCATACGCACGTTTTGAGTGTCGAGCATCCTTGCATTACTGCTCAGCGTAGGTTCGGCGGGTTCTTGACCGCCGTGATAACTTCCGCTCGGTATTGCGGCGTTATCTGCGAGAAGTTCATCAACGGTTACGCCGAAATAATTAGCAAGCATTGTTATTTTTCCCATTGATGGTCTTGAAGTGTTTAGGTTTGACTTGAAGTTCTTCCCCACGCCGCTTTCTGTAAATACAGCGTTCATGGTCTTGCCCCTTGATGAAGCGAGACGAGAAATGCGCTCAAGCAAAATACCAGTATCAATATTTTGGGTATTCATTTTTACAAAGTCTCCATTTTTAACAAAGTTAATGTGATTAATTTGTGCACAATGCTATTTTTTCCTAAATTAGGAAAGTTTTACTTGACTTATTCCTATTTTAGGAGTATAATTAACATAGTCAAACACGGAGGGAGAAAAAACGACCTTAAAAGCCGTGTTTTGACTTAATTATAACACATAAGTTTAACCAAGTCAAGCAAAAAAACAAAGGGAGGTTATAGGTTTGGTAAACAAAGAGAATCTCAGAAAGCTGATGGAGGCTCAGGGCATTGACGGTAGAGAGCTGGCACGATGTGCAAAGGTAAGCGACGCTATGATGTCGTACATACTCAGCGGTGACAAAGTTCCGGGACTGGCGACTATCGGCAGAATCGCAAAACGCCTTGGATGCAAGGTGGAAGACATTATTATTTACTAAGGAGGCAGGAAAATGAACGAAAACTCAAAGAAGCTGCTTAATATTATGATGGCGGCGTCGGAATGCTTGGCAGAGTACCTTGATGCGCACGGAGTTAAAGCTCCGGCGGAGGAAAAAGCGGTGCCGGATGGTATGAAGCTGTGCGGGATAGACGGATACAGCGAATACATATATACACCGTTTGACGAAGCAGAAGCTCTACTGCGTGGAGGTAACGATAATGGGAAGGCTTAAAGAAAGCGAAGAAGTAAGACAGCGTGACGTATTCGTCAGCACGACGATAATGATGATGGCGAAACGCGGAATTACAAAACGAGATGTGGCAAGTTACATAAGAGTATCTTACCCTACCCTCTTGAAACGCTTTGAAACGCCCGGGTCTTTCCAGTTTGACGAGATGCAGGGCGTGGCAAAGCTGCTCAACGTAAAGCTGCAATCCTTAATGGACGGAAGCGCAGCGCGCGGAGAGTGACGAAAAAGAAAAAAGGCGTTCTGCACGGGAATACAGAACACCTTAAACGAGGGAAGGAAATGAACAAACCCTTCCTTACCCTCTTATTATATCATAATTTTTGTGAAAAATCAACAGGAGGAAATAAAAATGTGTGAAATTTGCGGAAAATCTATATGTCCGTCAAGATGCCCGAACAGCGACTATGAGGAAGTGACGGTATGCGAGAACTGTGGAAAGCACATACGCAGAGGTGACGCGGTGTATGAGGTAAACGGTGATCCGTACTGCGAGAACTGTGCGGAAAAACTGACTATAGAAGATTTGGTAAAATGCGGAAGCGTACACAAGGAGGTAGCGTTGTGAGCGAGAAACGTGCTTTAAGGTTTGTAAATGAGACAGAGGGCGAAAGAGAGCTCAGGCGATTCCACTTCACCCTTAAGTTCTATGCGGTTATGGTTCTGCTGTGCTTTATAATCACGGCGGGGGGTACATATACATGGGGGCAGATGAAAGAGCGCGAGGGAGAAGAAAAAAACCTGCCTGCGGCGGTTGTTATTATCCCGGAAGAAACAACAGCGACCCCTCGGTTTGAGCCTGTGGATTTGAACTACATTGAAGTTATATCGAGCGCGGTGTGCGAACCGCGCAGAGATGTGGAAAATCCTTTATATGAGTGCGTTCCGCTTGATGCGGAGTTACAGCTTTACGTTGCTTCAAAGTGCGCTGAGATGGGAATTTCTCCCGCTGTGGTGTTTGCTATGATGCATCACGAATCAAGATACGCTCTTGACGCGGTTGGAGATAACGGGAGGGCGTTAGGACTTTTGCAGGTGCGAACAGACGTTCACGGCGAGAGAATGGCGCGGCTTGGTTGTGAGGACCTATTTGACCCGTATAACAACGTCACGGTTGCTCTGGATTATCTTGGCGAGCTTCTTGAAAGATATAACGGTGAGATTATAAAAGCATTAACGGCGTACAACAGAGGGCATTATAGCGGAGTGGTCACGCGCTATGCTCACCTTATCATAGAAGAAGCGGAAAGGATAGGTGTTGCGGGGTGAATGTACGTATAGGTCGGAGACTTACCACGGCTGAGCTGAAAGCAATGCAGAACGAGATCAGACAGCAGTGCATTGAACAGACAGAACAGTACGAGGCATAGCTTGACGTTGTTACTCTCTACGCTTTACACAGTATTTTCGGGTTTGGCAAGGACAGGCTTGAGCGGTTTTACAGTGAGATGTTCAGGCTGCGTCACGAAATGAAAGAACGCTACGGCAACGGCGAAGATGAAGGCATGGGTGATTTTGCCATGTATGTCAAGCTCAAGGAAAAGGGCGTTGACGTGCAGCAGATGTACCAAGATCAAGCCGGAAGCCAAAAATTCAAGATAAAAATCAAATAAACGGAGGGATAAAAATGAACAGAGATGAGTATATTGCGGAGCTCCTTGAGAAGATCGAGGAGAAGATCAAGATCATTGAAATGCAGGAGGAAGTTATACGGGAGCTTACCCTGAGATTGAATGACGAGCGTGAGCGCGTTGTGCGTCGCCACGGACTTACTCTTTTGGAGGTAATAAGGTAATGGCACGATTTGACGATGGCGTAAAGTGCTATATCAAGGCAAGGGCGGTTGTAGAGGTTGGATTCCCTGTTGATTGGCACGACAAGGAGGAAATAGCGTGCAAGCATTGTCGGTTCTTTGTAGTTGCTACGCGCAAATGCGGTCTTACGGGTGAAGTCGTGTGCTTCCCGGAGAAGTACGTCGGGTCGGAATGCCCGCTTGAACCGATAGAGGAAGGAGTAAACGAAGATGTGTGACGAACTTAAACAAAAATTTCAAGAGCTGTATTCTCTCAATGTGAATCAGTACGTCGAAAAGAAGCAGGGGCTTTCGTATCTTACATGGTCTTATGCTTGGGCAGAGTTTAAAAAGATATATCCCGATGCCATATATGAAATAAAAAAAGACGAAGCCGGGCGTTGCTATTTTGGAGACGCAAACATCGGATATATGGTTTATACGTCGATAACCGCCGGAGGGCTGACGTATGAGATGTGGTTGCCTGTTATGGACAACAACAACAAGGCAATGAAGCTGAACAGCTACACATACGCAACGAGAAATGGAGATAAGTCGGTTGAAGCGGTTTCAATGTTCGACATTAACAAGGCGGTTATGCGGTGCCTTGTAAAAAACCTTGCCATGTTTGGGCTTGGGCTTTACATTTACGCCGGAGAGGACTTGCCGGAGGATATCAAAGAGTATATTTGTGCTGATTGCGGCGCAACGGTAGAAGCGGCAATGGCGGCAAGGACACAGAAAGCGTTTGGTGTTTGTCTCTGCAAAGAGTGCGGAGTAAAACGAAGTGATCAAAAATGAGGATACAAGGTGATATACTCTCGGTTGATAACGATGTGATTACCGTGCGAGTGTGTGCTGATGCGCAGGGCTGGTGCTTCGCTCACGATGCGAAAACTGTTGAGATACGCATAGACGATGGGCGAAGCATAACAGCCGACCAGCGACGGAAAATATATGCTACGATGCGAGATATAGCCGACTGGATGGGAGATGCACCGGAGGCGGTAAAGGAATATTTCAAATGGACTTTCTGCGGTGACGAAGAACACGAGGACTTTTCTCTCTCGGACGTTGACAGAGAGACGGCATCTGCTTTTCTTGGATATCTTATCGACTTTTGCATATTTCACGGAGTGCCGTGTAAAGACCCATTGTGGGACAGATGCGAGGATATAGAACGATATATATATGCTTGTGTAATGACTCGCACGTGCTGTATAACGGGCAAGAAAAACGCACAGATACATCACGTTGACCGAATAGGAATGGGGCGAAACCGTGACGAGATAAGTCAAGTGGGGATGCGGGTAGTTCCCCTCTCTCCTGACCTACACACGATGATACATTATTCGGGCGGCGAGAGTGAGTTTTACCAAAAGCACCACATAATTCCGATAGCACTCACCGAGAAGATGTGCGAACACCTTAACCGAAACAAGGCGCGAATAACTTAAATATTCAAGCGAATAACTTAACAAAGCGAATAAATAACTAAAAAAACATAAGGAGCAACAAAAATGGCAGCACTTAATCTTAACAAAGTAATTCTTGTTGGTCGTTTGACCGCAGATCCCGAACTCAAGACCACGCAGGGCGGCGTTTCGGTAACGTCGTTTACTGTGGCGGTAAACAGACCTTATTCAAAAGACGGACAGCAGACAGCGGATTTTATATCCGTGGTAGCGTGGAGACAGAGCGCAGAGTTTATAACAAAGCATTTTCACAAGGGCAATTCAATCTGCCTGATGGGTTCTATACAGACGAGAAGCTATGACGATCAGAACGGCGTAAAACGCTACGTTGTCGAGGTGGTTTGCGACGAGGCACGATTTGTAGACAGCAAGGCAGACAGCGCACCTACAAACGGAAACGCTGTGGGATATATGCCGGAGGCTTATACAGGCGGCGGCAGCTTTGAAGAAGTAAGCGTAAATGACGATGACGATGGTCTCCCGTTTTAAGGGAGGGTCGTTATGCCGAACAGGATAATAAAAGAAAGCATTCGAACGAGCAAGTCGGTCAATCAAATGACCGACTTCCAGTTCCGGGTATGGACGTATCTTATCACATTCGTTGACGATTACGGACGCGGCAGTGCAGACCCCGAACTCATAAAGGGCTTTGTCTTTCCGAGGCGGAAGGGCGTGACAGAGGCAACCATTGAAAAGACGCTTGCAGAGTTGGCGACCATGGGCTCTATTCTTCTCTATGAGGTAGACGGAGAATCGTACCTATGTTTTCCGAACTGGAGCGAACACCAGACGGTACGCAACAAAGTCAGCAAATTTCCCGCGCCGGAGGACGGAAAAATTACACTTGCAAGCAACTGCAAGCAAATGCAAGCAAATGTCCCCGTAATCCAATCCAATCCAATCCAATCCGAATACAGAATACAGAATCCGAATACAGAATCCGAATACTCTGGTTATAATACGCGCGCGCGCAAAAGCGCACGGCGCGAACCGACGGAGAAAACGCACAAGGAGTACAGGGCATATGGTGAGCACAATAACGTAATGCTTGAAGAGACCGCATACTCTTTGTTACTTGATGAACACGGTTGCGCGGGAAAGGCTATCGAGTTTTTAAGCAGCTATATAAAGCGAACGGGAAACGAGATATCCTCGTGCTATTTGGCACTCAATAATTTTGTGATTCCTGCGTTTGAAAATCAGACAGATTCGGGGGACGAGGGAAACAAAGTTAATTTTGCTCAGCTGGAATCAACCCTTGAGTACTTATACGGAAAGGCTAAAGACGCATGAACAGTAAATACCATAACAAAAGGGTGACGGTTGACGGTGAATCCTTCGATTCTCTCAAGGAATACCGCAGATATTGTGAATTGCGTATTCTTGAGAGAACCGGGGTTATCTCTGATCTTAAACGCCAAGTTAAATTTGAACTGATCCCGGAGCAACGAGAGCCGGACACGGTAGGCCCGCGCGGTGGCGTTAAGCGCGGGCGGGTTATTGAGCGGCCATGCTTTTACATCGCGGATTTTGTTTATTTTGAAAACGGAAATCAGGTGGTGGAAGACACGAAGGGCGTTAAAACCGAGGCGTATAAAATCAAGAAAAAATTACTTTGTGCACGTGGCATTAAAATACGTGAATCATAGGAGAAAAGATGAGCGACGCAAGATACATCATTGTTGATAAGACCTGCCCTGTTTGCGGTAAGAATTTTATACCCGCGCCGGAGCATGCGTACAAAATACGAGTCGGCAAGGGCCGTTCGTCCTTGGTGTGTACATATTCGTGCATGCTGAAATGGCGCAAAAAACATGAAAAAGTGCCCACGCGGAGAGAATATACCAAAGGAGGGAGCTGAAGTGCCTGGATTTACCGTGGTTGTCAAGGTTAAAGCCACCGATAACATTATCGGACTTAAAGAAGAAATAGCGGCAAGACTTGAGGGTATTGCTGACGTAAAAATAATAAGCATAAGCGAGGATGAAGAAAATGATTAAAGATTCGGGAGAGCGCAGGCAGTTTTATGATGCAGACGGTAACCCTTTGGCTGTTAGGGATATGTCCGAGGGGAAAGGAAGAATGGATTTGCTCCCTTGGGCGGCAATTATGGAAGTGTCAAAGCACTCGGAAAACGGGGCGAAAAAATATGGAGCGCACAATGTAGATAAGGGCTTAAACACAAGCTCATTCGCAGACAGCGCACTCAGGCATATTGCAAAGTGGGTTGATGGTTGGGACGATGAACCGCATCTGCTTGCCGCAGCGTGGAATATACTGTGGGCGATACAGATGGAGTTAAAGCACCCGGAGTTATGTGATATACCGTGGGAGGAGAAGGAAAAAGCAGAAGAGCCGATACAAAGCAGAAACACCGTTGGTGACTGGCTTAAAAATATAGCGTATGAAGCGGGCGAAGCGTTAAATCAAATTATGAAAAATGGCGGGTGATACGGAATGATTATTTTAACACAGAGTCTTGAACAATTTCTTTTTAGGTTTTACAAAGATAAGTTTATAACAATTTCGTTTGGACACCTTGAAGATTTTACGGAAGAAATGAAGAAAGAATATCTTGAATGGTGCAAAACAGACGAAGGCAAACAGTATCTTGAGGGCGGTAGCAAATACAATCCTGAACACAGAAGCGTCAAAAAAGGTGGGTGAGGGTTGATGGCATTGCTTGAAATTGTATTTGCTATTGTTGTTATGCTTTTTTTACTCAGTGTTCTTTCTCTTGGTTTGGTTACGGTAATAATTACGTTTGTGGCTGAATTGAAAGAGCATTTTAAGAATAAAAAGGAGTAACAACAATGATTAAAATAGAGTACACAAAAGTAGAAGGATTTGAACCCGCTATCCGAGGGATGCGAAATCCGTTAAACTCTTGGGATAAAATCGACAGCGGATATCAACCGATATACATAGACGGGAACTTTGAAGGGGTTGAGTATATCATAGGTGAAAACGATCTCGGACTTGCAAAACGCCTGATAGCTGCCGGAAGCGACCACAGAAAGTTTATGCGTATGATCGTGGTATGGGTAGACATAACTGCACCTTTCTACTGGTGGAAAGAGTTTGACACTTACAAAGTCGGAACAGTTGCAAATTCCTGTAGCACGATGCACCGAATACACGCAAAGGAGCTTACGCTTGACGATTTCGGCACGGAGCATCTGAATGAGCATAGCTTAAACATACTAAAACTGACGATACGCAATCTTAATACAGCAAGAGCGGCATTTACCGAGGGCAAGGACAAAGAGGACTGGTGGCAGATGATACAGCTTCTTCCGACAAGCTACAATCAGAAGCGGACGGTTATGCTTAACTATGAAGTCCTGCGGAATATGTATCACGCAAGGCAGAATCACAAGCTGGACGAGTGGAGAGAGCTTTGCAGATGGATTGAGGCGTTGCCGTACAGTGAGCTTATAACGGGGGAAAAGTGAAATGTACATATACGAAAACGTTACAGTTTCAGCCATTGCGGGTGAAGTTATTTTTGGTCTTGTTGTGTCTGCGTTCATATGCTGGGCAAGTGAGAAATGGGGGTGGTTCAAATGACCGATAACAAGATTAAAAAGGCGTTAAGATGTTGTGCGGATAGATATTGTAAAGGCTGTCCCGAACAAGGAAAAGGCTATTGTAAAGAAAGAGTTGCAGCTCTTGCTTGGGATTTGATAGACCGCCGAGAGGCAGAGATTGAGAGGTTGACAATCAATATGAACGCTTTCGGTTTGGGTATGAAGCGAGAGAAGGAACGAGCGGATACCGCAAGAGCCGAAGCAATCAAAGAGTTTGCGGAGAGGTTGAAAGAAAAGTCCGGCAAAATGGAGATGGTTTGTGGAGGCGCACTTGTAAAAAGAGATTACACAATAGACGAAAAAACACTTAACAACCTTGTAAAAGAAATG
>JAEIGA010020691.1_pt1 | contig 10029 bp, 11 predicted proteins | sample 9270691 | NCBI WGS metagenome assembly JAEIGA01 (sample SAMN17057246, study PRJNA624740) | gut metagenome | biome: biome; isolation source: fecal sample | host: Bos grunniens | place: China: Xizang | collected 2019
AACTTCTCCATTTTCAAGTATTACATCTTTTCCAGTTTCTAATCTATCAAATACTCTCCATAAAGACCACATTCCTTCATGGAAATGAGGATAAAGATGGCAATGCCATATATGATCTCCTATAGAACCAACTAAACTTCCTGCTCCGTGTAATATATCAATATCATATGATTCTTGTGGACTTACTGATATTGAGTCTATTATAGTTGAATTAGGATCATCTGGCTCTAATCTCCATTGATGTGTATGAAGATGGAATACATGGGTTTCTTTTACGCCACCATGTATAAGTCTAAATCTTGATGGATCTCCTTTATAAGCTCTTGGTATAAAAGTAGATGGGTCTCCATAAGTCCAAGAGCTCATAGAAACATCTTCTCCATCTACTACATGGTGATGTTCTGGTGGCTCTACTATATCTACACAATTAACAAAATCACATATATCGCAAGGATTACATTTATCGCAAGGCTTACAATATTTAAATCCTTTATCTTTTGGTGGTATAAAATTAGCTCTATTTACCATAGGCTCTGATCTGTAACTTATTGCAGTTACTCCCATTGGCTGATTTGTATGCGGATCTATTATTTGCCCTCCAAATCTATTTACCATTTCAAGTTCATCATGAAAATATACTGCATATTCTCTAAAGCTTGGTTTACATGGATTATGGATATCTGCAAATATACCACTTCTAAGCTTACTTCCATCTACAGGGTCTGTCCAAGTAGATCCTTTAGCTTGTACTATAAGTGCTCCAAATAGTCCATGTATATTAGTTCCTTCTTCACTAAATCTTGTATCTCCCATATCACTAAAGTAAAATATGCCTTCTCTATCTGCATACCATTCATAAGTTATCTTTTCACCTTTACCAACTGTAGAGTCTTCATTATAACCTACATTAGCACCATCTGATTTTATATTTTTGTATTTAAGTCCTTGCATATGAATTGATAATCTTCTATCTTCATTATGCTTAAACTCTATTATTATTGTATCTCCAACATTTGCTCTTATTGTAAGAGGTTGAACTTCTTCTGTAGGTCTTGGAAGTGGATCTCCATTTTCGTCTTTATTTTTAAAGTTACGTAGAGCTTTTGCTCTTACTCTATCTTTATCTTCACTTAGTATATACATTAGCCCATTTGGGTCATAGTCGCCAAAAAAATCATATACAATTGGAATTGATAATACTGTAACATTAAATTTTCTAATTTTATTTTCAAGGCTATTGACAGCCATTTATATACCTCCTTTAATTATTTGTTATTTTTTTATATGATATATAGTTGCAAACTGTTACATTTTTCTTATTTTTTTGACGTATTATAATTTAGGAGAGATTTACTACCAACAGTAGTCATAAAATCACCTTTATTTATCTCAAAACCAATGTTATTAAAAATACTAGTTTCATTAATTAAATTAAAAATAGCTGTACCATTTTGTAATGGTACAGCTATCTCCAAAATCCTTATTCCTAGATTCTTCTTTTATATCCTTCATCCAATTAAAGTTAAACTTACTAATCTCTTCAAGAGTTGAAACAACATTACCCTCTATTCTACTTTTACTTATAGCCTCATTGGTCATATTTAAACTATTGATTCCATTTTCATAAGAATTATTATTCTTATGTTGAATAGTACCTATTTCAAATAAATCCTTGTATAAATCCTTTAATTGTGAACTTCTTATATTATAAATTTTATTGAGTAATTTACTAACTAAAAAATAGTTGTATTAAAAGCTTGTCGAATCTATTCTAATTCAATATATCTATTTCTAATTGCATTTATAGTAATGCAAGTCTCTTTAGTTACTAAATTTATCAGCATATCTTTTATTCAGTCTGTATTTTTATTTTTCTTGCTTAGTTGTAAAAATTCAAACCAAGCCAAATAATTGGATATGTATTTGCTAGATACGCCATTAAAAGGCATTAGTCTTCTTTTTAAGACACTATGAAGAGAATTTACGTATTGAAGATGATAAACATTTATTTGTTTCGTATTATATAACAATTGCGTAACAATGGTTATTGTATCATTTTCAACATTGTTTTAAAACATAGCCTAATTTAATATAATATAAATAGCTCTAAAAATAATTATCAATCTATTAATTACTTTTAGAGCTATTTTAAACTTAATCTTTTATAGTTAAATAAAAATTACTTAAAGTTGCACTATAATAAGGTAATACATATAATCCTACGATACCAAAAGTTATTGCAGTTAATATTATCCATCCTATAAAGCTTAACTCTAATATAAAAAGTTCCATTTTATGACCTTTCATAATTCTAGAACTTTCTTTTAAACTCTCTATTACAGACATTTCAGGATGTTCTGCCATTATATAATATACTTGAGAATACATAAGAGATACTATTATACCAGGAATTATAAAAAGTATTGTACCTATAGATACTGCAATTCCTACTAATAATGTAACTCCTAGTGCCTTTAATATATTCCTAAATCCAAACCATACATCTGAAAACTTAGGATTTTCTTTATTAGATAAGTTTATAAATAATTTACATTGACCAATAGCTATAGGCCCTGCTATTGCTAGTGATATAATTTGAACTAAAGTTGCTATAGTAATTGATTCTGGGTCAATATAAATTAAAACTTCTGGTATAAGTGATATCAACATACTTACTATTATTGCACCTATAGCTAATCCCCAATGATTTTTTAACTGACTTTTAGCATTTTGTTTTAACAATTTTCGTGAAATCATAATATCACCCTCCTAATAATATAATATTATGATTTTTTCAATTAATTGTTACATCTCTATAATTATTTCACTTATTTTTAAATATTTATAAAATTTAAGAACATATTTTTATATCTAATTTTTATCTAATATTTTTATTAAAGTTAACTGACTTCCCTCTTCTTCTATTTTATATTCTAAAGTAAGTTTTGTTTTATTACTTTCTAAATCATCAAAATCTTTATCCATAAATTTTAATATACTAATTGCATAATAATTACCATCTTCTCCTAACAACTCAAATGAATGATTATCCATAAATCCACAAAAAACTCCACTAATTTGCCCTTTGACAGGTATATTCCAGTTTGAATCTATTTTTAAACTATCCGAATTATTTTCTATACTATTGACTATATTTGATTTTTCTTTATCATCTATTACTTGTTCTTCAGTTGAACTACATCCAACTAAAAATATAATACTTAATATTATAGTAATTATTTTTCTCATATCTTCCTCCTTAGTAATATATAATCTGTAAATTATATTACATATAAGGAAATTTTATTACTTATTTTATATATTAGTTTATCTTATAACCTTTACTAAAAAAGACTAGCATATAGCTAGTCTTTTTTTATCTTAGATTTTTTATAAAGTTTATAAATTGAATAATCTAGTATTTCTCCTACAATCAATATTAATAATAAATCTGGATATTTAAATATAGAATATATTGATATCCCAAGAGTAGCTAAAATTAAAACTATAATAGCTATTATTGTACTCTTTCCTTTTTTACTATCTTCTACTTCTAAATTATTTAAACTATTTTCAAGTTCTTCTTTCGCTCCAAATGAATATAATCTTTCACATACAAAAACTAGAAAAAATAAAAGTTTATTATTATAGGTTATTAAGTAACCTATTATTGAAAGCAAAGAAAATAATAATGCTGAGATTATATTTTTTTTATTATGATTCATTAAAATGTCCTTTCTATTCTAAAAAGAAAACATATATCTTATTAATTAAACCGTTGCTATTGACTTAAAACCTTCACCTAATACTTCATGAACATCACTTACTATTATAAAAGCATTATGGTCAACTTTCTTAATAAGCTTCTTTAAATGAACTTCTTGCTTTTTATTATTTACAACAACTAATAAAATACTCTTATCATTATTAGTATATCCGCCCTTACCATCAAGTATAGTAACTCCCCTTTTTATATCATTAATTATAGCTTCTCTCAACTCATCTTTATCTTCAGTTATAATCATAAATGCCTTTGAATAATCAAATCCAGATATTATTGCATCAATTACCTTAACTATTATATAAAGAGCTATAGCAGAGTATAAGCCTGTTTCTATATTGCCATTAGCTATACCTGCAGATAAAACCACCATACCATCTATAATAATTAAACATTTAGATACCGGTAAGCTTGGTATTACTCTATTTATCATTAATGCTATAAGGTCAGTTCCTCCTGTAGAACCATCTACACTAAATACAATTCCTAAACCTATACCTAATAATATTGCTCCTGATATCGCAGATAGCAACACATCTTGTGTAACTGATATTGTTGCTAATGGCTCTGTAATTTTTAATACAGCTGATAATATAATCATTCCAATAAAAGTTTTTATTGCATCTTTTTTTCCTAGTATCCTTATAGAAAATACTAAAAGGGGTACCCCTATTAGTAGCATTATAGTTGATACTGATAAACCAGTAAATTTACTTATAACAAGTGATAATCCACTAAGTCCACCTGGTGCTATAGTATATGGTTTGAAGAACATATTAAGTCCTATCCCCATAAATATACAGCCTACTATTAATCCTAAAAATTCGACTATAGTATTTGTGCTTTTTTTCATGTTTATAATTCCTCCAATTCCAAAGTTATTATACCAATTTTTAATATTTTTAGCTATATTCTATCTTATCAAATCCAATATTTACATTTATCTATTTTAGCTATAATATAGAATTTAATATGAACACTTGAATAAATAATATAACAGGTAATCCAACAGTGAATTGTTTATGTTTTGTTTTATGCCTAAATTTATGCATACCAATAATGCTACCTATTGAACCTCCTATAATAGCTATAAGGAATAAGTTTTTCTCAGAAATTCTATACATATTCTTTTTAGCAAAATATTTATCTAAATACATAGATAATATTCCAACTATATTTATAAATATTAAATAATAAATAATCATATTATCTACTTACTAACAAGTACTATTATTTCTAATAATTTTGTACCTATTTCCCTTTCTTGATTTTTTATTATATCTAAACACTCTTTTAATTTATTCCACTTTTTATCTGAATTTAAATCTTTATTATTTATTTCTTCTATACTTTTTATAACTTCTAATAAATTATTCTTTTCTAATATATTATTTTCTTCTATATAAAGTTTTAAGTCTTTAATTTTTTCTTCTATACTTTTTTGTTTTTCTTTTAAAACTAATTCTTCTTTATATTCTCTTAAAGACTTTTGTATATTTTCTATATCTTTTTTACTATAATTCCATACTACGTTGCTACTTATTTTAGATATAGAATCTATAATATCTTTATATTTATCATGAAGTTCCTCTATTGCTATTACAATTTCTAAGTAATTATTTTCTATTAATACATTCTCACATCTTTTTATATCTAAATCTAATTCATTTATCAAATCATACTCTCCTTATTTTAAGTTATTTATTTTTAATTTTAACTATTTAATTATACATTAATTACTATAATATTATAAATTTATCAAAACCTTTAACATATAACTAATTTTAGTCATTATAATTACTTTGTATCTCACTATCTATTAATTGCAGGTTATATTGTTGTATTATCTCTATTAAATCTGATGCATATCTCTTTTTACCACTTTCATCTTCTGCAGTGCTATACCCTGCATTTTGAAGTGCATTTGCCTGGTTAATATATGTATTTGCTTCAAATACACCATATTTTTTATATCTTGGATTATCTACTAAAAATTTTGCATGGTCTTTTATAGATTCATTTTTATTATCATATACTCTAAATTTATCTTCTATCTTTATATTATAAAACTCTGATGTTTCTAAAGTAGCAAATTTACCATTCCAACTTGAATCTGATTTAATTCCAAATAAGTTATTATATATTTTAGATAAATCTGATTCTCCCCAACTTGACTCTAAAATTGCTTGAGCTATTGTTATTGATGGTAAAATTTTATATTCTTTATAATTATTTATAGCTTGATCTTTTATTTCTTCTATAAATTTAGTGTACTTACTATCTTTATTTAATCTAGAAGGAGTTAGTCCAAAATATTTTAATTGTTCTGTGTAGTCTTTTACTCTTTCTTTTTCTTTATCATTAATATTTAATTTATTTAATACAGTATCTAAATTATTTAATTTATATTTATTATTTGATTTTTCTATAAATAATTTAGCAGTATTTTTTATTTTATCATCACATATATCTTTTATTTTATTTTTATTTTCCACTGCTATAATTGAAACTACATATTTCCAATTTATCTGTACTTTATCTTCACTTACTTCATCCACAAGATTTATGTATTTACTTACATCTATTCTATGTTTATCTATATGTTTTAAAGAATTATATCCTATTATTAAATACAGAGATATAAATAATGATATCATACCTATTATAAATGTCTTAATTTTCATATTCTGTATTCCTCCTATGATGTCTTATATAAGACTATTATACATGGTATTTCTTTCATTTTAATATTATTTTATTTCTACATACATAAAGTCCTAAGGTATATTGTTCAATTATACAAATTCTAAAATATATTTATAATTTAAAAATAGATGTTAGTGGCTAACTAACATCTATTTTTACTTTGACTTATGTACTTAAATTTATAATAATTCTATTATTTAAACTGTCTTTATATTAAAGAAGAAATAATAATATTTAAATATTATAGCAAATATTATAGCAATCCTAGCATGAGATATTGGTACTGCAAAAAATACTGTTATCATCATAGCTGATACAGGAATAAGAATTGTTAATTTCGTTTTTAATGTCATTGACTTAGTAACAATAAATTCTTCTATATGGTCTTTATATAGCTTTGTAGATACAAACCAGTTATGAAAACGTGTTGAGCCTTTTGCAAATAAAGCTATAGCTAATAATAAAAATGGTGTTGTTGGATATATTTTTATTGAATTTTATTTTAAAGTTTTAATATGTCCTTAACATGACCATTACTAATAAAATTAATAATTTATAATATATTTTATCTCTTATAACTCCCTTGACAATCTAATTGTTACCGTTGTTCCTTTAGATTCTACACTCTCATAGTGTATACTTCCATTTAGTAATTCAATTATTCTCTTTGTAATAGATAGTCCTAATCCACTTCCACTTTTTTTATGGGATTCTTCACATTGATAAAACTTATCGAAAATTTTATTTATTTTATCTTTTGGAATTCCTATACCATTGTCTATAATTTTAACTTCTATCATTTCATCATTTATTTCTCTTGCTGATATAATAATTCTACATGACTTATCCGAATACTTAATGGAATTTTCTATTATATTTATCCAAACTTGATGTAGCATATCCCCATCACTTTTTATACTTATTGGCTTTAAATCTATATCAAAATCAATATCTACATTATTCCATTTTTCACAAAGTAAAATTACGCATTTTCTAATTTGCTCATCTAGTTGTATTTCATTTTTATTTACAACTATAATTTGACTATCAAGTCTAGACATATTAAGCATATATTCACATAAACGCGATACTCTCATAGATTCATCATTTATTATATTTAAATATTCCCTTTGTTTTTCTTTAGGTATTTTTTCATCTAATAAAAGCTCAGAAAGTCCACTTATGGCAGCTATAGGTGTTTTTATTTCGTGAGATACATTACTCATAAAATCTTTTCTCATATAATCCATACCTTCTAGCTCTCCTACCATCTTATTTATATTTCTAGCTAGTTCATCTAATTCATTAGTGTATACATATCCCTCATATTCTTCTTTTTTGCGCTTTACTCTAACAGTAAAATTTCCATCAGCAATTTTTTTAGCTACTTCACTAATTTCTAATAATGGTTTTGTTAAATGTCCTGTTCCAATCCAAATTAGATAAGTTGATAATGATATAGATAAAATAAATACTACTGTACATAAGGCGGCTAATATTTGCGATGTTATTCTTCCATCAAGTATAAGATATGCTGTAGAAAAAGATATTATCCAACATATAATAAATGAACTTAACATTGTTCCTATAGTAACTGTTGCTATATAAGACCTTAAATCTTTTATATATTTTTTATCTTTCTTCAAATCTAATTTCTCCTATGTATTTATCTTAGACTTATAGCCAAGTCCCCTTACTGTAATAATCTCAAAATCACTACAGTTATCAAATTTTCGTCTTAGCTTTTTTATATGAGAATCTATTGTTCTATCATCTATATCTGTATCCATTCCCCATATTTCATCCATAAGTTCCATTCTAGTAAATATTTTATTTGGACTACTTAATAGTTTAAATATAAGATAAAACTCCTTTGGTGGCATATTATATATGGTATTTTCTGTTTTTATAGTTAAAGCATCATAATCTAATATAGTAGATCCAACTTTTAATTTTTTCTCATTTGCAATTTGAGATCTACGAAGTAGTGCTTTTACTCTTAGTATCATCTCTTGCATATTTATTGGTTTTATCATATAATCATCTGTCCCTGAATCAAATCCTCTTTCCATATCTTCTATTTGATTTTTAGCACTTATCATTAATATAGGAATTGTAGAATTTATATCTCTTAAAGATTTTGTTAATTCATATCCATCTATTCCAGGCATCATTATATCACTTATAATTAAATCTATATATTCACTATCTAAAGTATTTAATGCTTCTTCTCCATCAAAAGCAGAATATACGTTATAACTTTCTAACTTTAATTTTGTAGAAATCATGTCATTTAAAACTTTATTATCCTCAACAACAAGAATAGAAAACATTCTAATCACTCTCCTTAAATGTCATTTTTTATAATACCAAATTTTTAAGTTATAAAACAAGATTTAATATTTCTAAATTTACTAATAATAAAATATAAAATATATAAAATAAGCTAGATACTTAATACCTAGCTTATTTTATATATTTTATATTTTTAACTTAGTAAGTACTTCTTTAAAAAACTAATTCTTTTTTTCATACAGTCCTTTATTAAATTACTATCAATAGCTATGTCATAGCCATGCATAGTAGCTTTTGTTTCATATAACTCCACCTCAATACCTGTGTCTTGTAATGCATGTGCATAGGCAATACCATCATCTCTAAGGCAATCATATTCTGCAGTTTCAATATAAGCAGGTGGTAATTTTTCTAAAGACTTAGCCTCTATAGGAGAGAAATATTCAATATTCTCATGAGTTTCAAATGGCATATAGATTTGATTGAATTTTTTACCTACTGTACTGTTACACATAGGGGTATCTGTAAATTCTTTCATACTTTGGCTTTGCATACTTCTATTAGTAAATGGATAAATTAGCATCTGAGCACAAGGAATCTGAACACCTCTATCTCTTGCCATAAGACATAAAACTGTTGATAAATTTCCTCCTGCACTATCTCCACATACAGCTATTTTGTTCTTATCAATCTGCAGGTTATCTGCATTGTCAACTACCCACTTATATAATGAAAAAACATCTTCTGGGGCTGTTGGGAAAGTATGTTTAGGTGCAAGTCTATAATCTACAAATACAGTTTTTACATTAAGCGCCTTAGCAAATCTTCTCGCTAAAACAAAATGGTAGGGTGCAGCTTGATATGCAAAACCTCCACCATGTATAAATATAAGACATGGTCCGTTTTCTATTACATCTTTAGGAGTATATAATAATGCTCGTAGCATTGTACCATCTTTGGCTTCAACTTTTCTATGTTCTACAGTCATTTCATCATCTGAAGTTTCTTTATTATAAAGAGTAGTCATTAATTTTTGCATAAAAGGTAGTAAAAACGGCATAACTATTGGATTTATTTTTTCATATTTTTTAAGTTCTGGATTAAATATATATTTTGACTTACTCATTTTAACCTCATACCCCCATATATAAAAATAATATTTTTATATATTATAATATACCAAATTACAGAAAAATATGAAAATTATAATTTGCTTAAGATTAGAAAAGAGTGTAGACAAATTGTCT
>JAEIGA010020692.1_pt1 | contig 10028 bp, 7 predicted proteins | sample 9270691 | NCBI WGS metagenome assembly JAEIGA01 (sample SAMN17057246, study PRJNA624740) | gut metagenome | biome: biome; isolation source: fecal sample | host: Bos grunniens | place: China: Xizang | collected 2019
AAGAAACTTCTGGAACTTATTGGCGTAACCAAGGAAGTCGTTTTCTCCGGCAACGATTACAAGATTGAGATCTGGGCTAAAGAGAAGTTTGAGTCCAGCGTCATTTCCAACGAAGAATTCATTTCTATTGCCGGTTCACTGTCTGATCTTAGATAGAGGAGGGCCGGAAATGTCAGAGTATCATACATCGGTATTATTGGACGAGAGCGTGTCCGCTTTAGTAGGTTCCGTAGACGGAGTCTACGCTGATGCCACATTCGGTGGAGGCGGGCACACTGCCGAAATTCTTTCACGCTTATCAAAAAATGGCCGTGTGCTCGCATTCGACCGCGACATGGATGCGATAGGAAATCGTATCGATGATTCTCGTCTTACACTCATCCGCAGCGACTTCCGCTGGATTCACAACCATGTCCTTCATCAGGGATACAAAGATGGCATCGACGGTGTGCTTGCCGACCTCGGCGTGTCGTCACATCAGTTCGACACAGCAGAAAGAGGATTCTCATTCCGCTACGAAGCACCGCTTGACATGAGGATGAATCAGGAAGCAGAAAAGACTGCAGCCGACATCATCAACAGCTATGAGCAGGAGGATATTGAAAAGATCCTGAGACTCTACGGTGAGGTTGACAACAGCAGAAAGCTTGCTCAGATGATCTGCAAGGCACGAGAGGCCGCTCCGATAGAAACAACGACACAGCTTGGAAAAGCAATCGAAAGCGCCTTGCCGAAATTTGCCGAACACAAATTCCTCGCAAAGGTCTACCAGGCTCTGAGAATCGAGGTGAATCAGGAGATGAGATCACTTGAAAAGTTCCTCAGCGGAGCCGCAGAGGCACTCAAGCCGGGCGGAAGGATGGTGATCATCACCTACCACTCCCTTGAAGACCGAATGGTCAAGAACTTCATCAAAGCCGGAAACATTGACGGCAAGGTCGAAAAGGATTTCTACGGCAACTCGAAAGCCCCTCTCAAGGCAGTCAACCGAAAGCCGATTCTTCCTCAGGAAAGTGAAATTGCCGCAAACACAAGAGCCAGAAGCGCAAAACTAAGAATAGCAGTAAAGGAGGAAGAATAATGGAGGAGAAGAAAGGAATCCCTTGGAAAAAGATAGGTTCCGCCATAGTGGAGAGCATCAAGGCCATAGGATACGGAGACATCCTGCTGAGGCTGAGAGTGGACAAGTCACTTCCCTTCATCCTTTACGCATTCATGCTGGCAATGATAAGCATATTCATGAGCTACAAGGCAGAGCAGACAATGCTTAAGGTGGAAAGGAACAAGAGCACGCTTGAAACCTTGAAAATCTATCACGGAAAGATGACTTGCGACATCGTGAGTCTTGACAGGATAAGCACGGTCGAAACAATGCTCGAAGAACTGGGATCTGAAGTAAGACCGCCACAGAAGCCGGCAGACAAACTGGTAAAGTAAAACAAAATAACAACCGACAACCCGATGAACGACAATAGAGATACTAACGACAAACTCAGGACCAGCAAGATCCTGTGGTATCTGTATTGGGTGTTCATCATAGCAGCCATAGTACTGCTTGCGCAGATTGTCAACCTCAAGCTTTTCTGGGAGCCCGAGCCGGAAACCGCATGGAGATTCCGTCCTACAAAGAAAAAGGAGATCCTGAAGCCTGAGAGAGGTTCTATCATAGACCACAATGGAAAGCTGATTGCAGTTTCCACCCCCAGATATGACATCTACATGGACTGCACTGTCCTGAAGAGCAAGTTTGCCAAGGACAAGAAGAACGGTAAGAAGGATGAGGAGAATTGGAAGAACAAGGCACGCAAGCTTTCTGCAGCACTGCCATCTGTCCTTGCAAAGGATGAGAAGGATGCGACATATTACAGCAGACTGATTCTCGGCGGAAGAAATCTGAACAGGAAGTATGTCCATATCACAAGCGGAATCGACCACGAAACCCTTCTGAAGCTCAAGACGCTTCCATTGTTCAACGAGGGCTCATACAAAGGAGGAATGATTGTCGAGAGAAAAGACTCAAGACAGTACCCGTATAAAAGCCTGGCTCGAAGCGTGATCGGTTATGTTAAGAACAACGACGAGGCGAACAGGACCAGAAGAAGAGGTATCGAGAGCAAGTATGACTACATACTTCACGGAAAGGATGGTTGCGAGTGGAAACGTATCACCGACAACAAGGGAACTATCCGCGACACAGACAGCGCACTTGTTGCCGTCATTAACGGACAGGATATAAGGACCACCATCGACATTAACATCCAGGATATCGCGGACAGAGCTCTCAGAAGGCAGATTGAGTCAGAACTGGATATCGACGGAGGGTGCGTCATAATAATGGATGTGGAGACCGGAGCGATCAGAGCCATGGTCAATCTCAACAGAAACGATGACGGAAGTCTCGGAGAGTCATACAACCTTGCGATTGCAAGAGCAGGAGAACCGGGTTCTATCCTCAAGACGGCAACCCTCATGACCCTGATCGAGGACGGCCACATCGAGCTCGATGACAAGATCGAGACCAACAACGGAAAGATGAAGAACGTTAAGGATGACGAAACGATAAAGAGATACGAATACAACAACAAGACAAACAAGATCTCGATTATCGACGGTTTCAAACTCTCTTCAAACTATGTTTTCCGCTACCTTGTAAAGGAGCACTACGGAAATAACCCTGACAAATACATCAACCGCCTGTACGAATACAAGCTGGGCGATGCATTCGAGTTTGAACTTGACGGCTTTGCAAAGGCGACACTCCCCGACACCAAGTCCAAAAAGTGGAGCCCGACAGACCTGATTCAGCTTGCTATCGGTTATGCTGCTACGGAAACGCCTCTGCATATCGCGACATTCTACAATGCAGTCGCCAACAAAGGCAAGATGATGAAGCCTTATCTTGTCGAGGCAATCGAGGAGAACGGAAGTGTAGAAAAGAGCTTCAGACCGGAGATTCTCAACGGAGCCATCTGTTCAAAGGCTACAGCTGACACTTTGCTCAGAGCTCTTAAGACGGTGACATCAGAAGGAACAGGAACAAAACTGAAGAATGCCAGATGTCAGGTTGCCGGCAAGACAGGTACAGCGTGGGTGGTGATGGATCCCAAGTACACCGGCGGAAAAGGAGGAATATACATTGACGGAGAAGGAAGAAAACAGTATCAGGGAACATTTGTGGGATTCTATCCTGCCGACCAGCCCAAATATACGGCGATTGTGACCATATGGTCAAAGCCTACAAAACTCAGCTTCCACGGAGGAACTCTTCCTGCGCTGGCAATGAAGGAGATTGTAGACAACACATACGCCCTGGACAGCATGTGGGGAGAGGAATTAGGGAAAAGAAGTCGTGTTCCAGATATGGATGCAGAGTTCATAAGTACCGGAAAGGACAAGGGAACACCTGTTCCATCCGTGAAAGGATACGGACTGATGGACGCCCTCTATGCGATAGAGAACTGCGGTTACAGATGCAGCTACGAGGGATGCGGACATGTAGTGAGCCAGAGTCCTCAGGCAGGAGCATCATTGGCAAAAGGTGAAACAGTAAAAATTATATTAAGATGATTCTTGACAGAATATTGAAAGATTGCGGAACGATCTCTACTGCAGGCAGCACTGCAATTGAGATCTGTGCTGTTTGCAACGACTCCAGGAAGGTTGTTCCGGGAGCCTTGTTTGTTGCTGTCAAGGGTTATGCAAGCGACGGTCACAGTTTCATACGCACTGCGGCTGAAAAAGGAGCAGTCGCTGTAATATATGAAGACCAGGAAAGCACGGAAGCTCAGTTGGAAGGCATCGAAGGAGTGACCATGATCAAAGTGGAATCTTCAAGATATGCTCTGGCAATCGCAGCTGCCAACTTCTATGACAACCCGTCTGAAAAGCTTACACTTGTCGGCATAACAGGAACCAACGGAAAGACCACTACCGTTACACTTCTTTACAGAATGTTCACCGGTCTTGGATACAGCTGCGGTCTTCTTTCGACAATTGCTAATTATGTGGGAAGCAGAGGAAGCGAAGCTGTCAACACAACATCTGACCCTCTTACCATAAACTCCCTTCTTAATGAAATGGTGGAAGCAGGCTGTGAATACTGCTTCATGGAAGTAAGTTCGATAGGCGTGGAACAGGACAGGGTTGCAGGTCTGAAATTCAAGGCAGGCATATTCTCCAACCTCACTCACGACCATCTTGACTACCACAAGACATTCGCAGAGTACCTCAGATGCAAGAAGCTCTTCTTTGACAAGCTGGACAAGGATGCTTTCGCTATCACCAACACTGATGACCGTAACGGTATGGTGATGATGCAGAACACCAAAGCAAAGGTAGTGACATATTCATGCAGAAGCATTGCGGATCACACATGCCGCATTGTAGAACAAAGCTTCGAGGGCATGCTTCTGAGAATCGACGGAAGAGAAAGCTGGAGCAGCCTTATCGGCCAGCACAATGCATATAATCTGCTTGCGCTATATACGACAGCAGTAACACTCGGGGCTGATCCGGAAGAAACGCTGATTGCGATGAGCGCACTCAGGCCTGCACCGGGAAGACTTGAAAACATAAGAGGGCCTAAGGACATATCTGTAATCATTGACTACGCACACACTCCGGACGCTCTTGAAAATGTCCTCAAGACACTTCGAGAGATCGCTCCCGACCATGAATTGATCTGTCTGTTCGGCTGCGGAGGTGACAGAGACAAGACCAAAAGACCGGAAATGGCTCAGATAGCCCAGAAGATGGCAGACAGGATAATTGTCACATCCGATAACAGCAGGACAGAAAAGACTGCAGACATCATGGCGGACATAAAGTCCGGACTTGACATAAGCGGAAAGGCAAAATCCCTCTTCATCGAGGACAGAGAGCAGGCCATCAGGACGGCCATAATGATTGCGGGGCAGGGCGCTACGATCCTCCTTGCGGGAAAGGGCCACGAAACCTATCAGATCATAGGAAAGGAAAAGCATCATTTCGATGAAAAGGAGATAGTAAACGGAATCTTTGCCGAAATGAACTTATAACAACAGACAACAGAAGAATAACATGATATACCATTTGTTCGATATACTTAAGGATTACGACATCCCGGGACAGGGACTGTTCCACTATCTGTCATTCAGGGCGATTCTCGCCTTCTCGACAGCACTTCTCTTCTCGATTCTTGCCGGAAGGAAGATCATTGCGGCGATCAGAAGAAAGCAGATCGGCGAGGATATCCGTGATCTCGGCCTCGAGGGACAGCTTCAGAAGAAAGGAACACCGACAATGGGAGGAATCATCATATTCCTGGCTATTGTAATTCCGGTACTCCTGTTTTCAGACCTCAGAAACATATATACGATCCTCCTTCTTGTCACCACTCTCTGGTTCTTCATCATAGGATTTGCCGACGATTACATCAAAGTGTTCAGGAAGAACAAGGAAGGAATGAGCGCGAAGGCAAAACTCATAGCCCAGACAATGCTTGGTCTTGCAATAGGACTCGCTGTCTGCTTCAGTGATGACATCGTGGTCAGAGAGAACGTGGAAGTGGAAAATGCGGTCGTATCTGTGCAAGATGCGGGAGGAAGCCTGGATGTGAACACCTCTGTCATTGTAAAGGACAGCAAATGGGAAAAGCAGGACGTTGTCAAGAGTACAAAGACAACTATTCCGTTTGTAAAGAATCATGAATTCGATTACAAATGGCTCTCTCCTTTCAAGGGAACACTCGGATGGTACTGCAAATGGGCAATCTATGTGCTGATGATCATCATCGTCATCACAGCCTGCTCTAACGGAGTGAACCTGACCGACGGAATCGACGGACTCGCAACCGGAACATCTGCCATAGTCGGAGTCGTATTGGGAATATTTGCATGGCTGGGAGGCAACATCGTGGATTCCGACTACCTCAACATCATGTACATACCGGGCAGCGGAGAGATTGCCGTCTTCATGTCGGCGTTCGTAGGGGCACTCATCGGATTCCTATGGTACAACTCCTACCCCGCACAGGTATTCATGGGTGACACAGGAAGCCTTATGCTCGGTGGCATAATCGGCGTCACTGCAGTACTGATAAGAAAGGAACTTCTCATCCCTATACTCTGCGGTGTATTCTTCACCGAGAGTCTTTCCGTGATCATGCAGAGGTTCTATTTCAAATACACAAAGAAGAAATATGGAGAAGGCAGAAGAATATTCAAGATGACACCTCTCCATCACCATTTCCAGAAGACAGGCATCGAGAGCATCATCAAGACTCCGTCACATGCCATTCCGGAAGCAAAACTGGTGACAAGGTTCTGGATCATAGGAATGATCCTCGCCGTAATTACAATTGCATTGTTGAAAGTAAGATAGTTTAGTGTGATATGTCAAGAATCGTCGTTTTAGGTGGAGGAGAAAGCGGTGTAGGATCCGCAGTTCTCGCAAAGGTTAAAGGTTATGATGTCTTTCTCTCGGATATGGGAAAGATTTCTGAGGAGTATGCAAACGTGCTCCAGGAATGGGATATTCCTTTCGAGCAGGGCAAGCATTCAGAGGAGCTCATTCTCAATGCAGACGAGATCATCAAGAGTCCGGGCATTCCGGCAACAGCGCCAATGGTGCAGAAAATTTCAGAAAGAGGCATCGGAATCATCTCTGAAATCGAGTTTGCAGGCCGCTATGACTCTGCAAGAAAGATCTGCATCACAGGAAGCAATGGAAAGACAACGACTACATCTCTCATCTATCACCTGCTCAAAGAAGCCGGTATGAATGTAGGACTTGGAGGAAACATCGGTAAGAGTTACGCCTACCAGGTCGCAACCGAGAAATACGACATCTATGTGCTGGAACTGAGCAGTTTCCAGCTTGACAATGTATATGACTTCAAGGCTGACATTGCAGTCATCACAAACATCACACCTGACCACCTTGACAGATACGACCACAAGATGGAGAACTACGTAAAGTCGAAGTTCCGTATCACTCGCAACATGTCCAGCGACGACTGCTTCATCTTCTGCTCAGACGACGAGATCACTATCAACCACCTGAGCCAGATCATCACCAAGGCTCAACAGCTTCCGTTCACACAGAAGAATGAAGTCGAGCAGGGTGCATTTGTAAGAGATGACAAGATGATCGTGCGCTACAAGGAGCAGGAATGCGACATGTATCTTCAGGAACTCGCTCTGGGAGGCAAGCACAACGTCTATAACTCTATGGCCGCCGCTCTTGCTGCAAAGGTCATGGACATTGACAACGAAGTGATCAGAAACGGCCTTGCTACATTCCAGGCTGTCGAGCACCGACTTGAGAAAGTACTCAGCATCAAGGATGTACTATATATAAACGACTCGAAGGCTACTAATGTCGATGCGGCTTGGTATGCTCTTGAGTGCCAGACCAGACCTGTAGTATGGATTGTAGGTGGCACAGATAAGGGCAATGACTATTCAAGCCTTATCCCGCTTGCAAAGGAAAAGGTAAAGGCTATGATCTGCATGGGTCTTGACAACGAAAAGTTCCATGAGTCATTTGATGATGTAGTTCCTCAGATCCACGATGTTACTTCAGCTGCAGATGCAGTCAAGCTTGCACATAAGCTCGCTGTTGCCGGTGACTGTGTATTGCTTTCGCCATGCTGCGCAAGCTTTGATCTTTTCAAGAATTACGAAGACCGCGGAAGACAGTTCAAGGAGGCTGTCAGAAATCTATAGGATGATGGACCGGCATGAAAATAACGGCGTAAAAAAAGGATTCTGGAATCTTATTGACCGGATTGAAGGAGACAAGGTAGTATGGGTGATAGTTTTCATGCTGCTGATGATCTCCTGGCTGGCCATATTCTCATCCACATCTCTGCTCGCCCTTGAAACAGGCAGTGACCGCCTGAGTATAATGAAAGAACAGATAATCATCACAGGTCTGGGACTTGGGGTGATTTTTCTTCTGTACAATATCCGCAAGGTCGGAGTCCTGAAATTCTTCTCTCAAATGGGCTTCGGAGTATCATTCATCCTGCTGCTCCTGCTCAACGCTCACGTGGACAATCCGCTAATAAGGGCAGAAGAGATAAATGAGGCATGGAGAAACCTGAAAATCTTCGGACTTCAGATCCATGTGTTCGAGGTCACCAAGGTTGCAATGATCATGTATCTGGCATGGGCTATCCAAGAGTACAGGGCAGACTTGAGGGAAGGGCCGAAGGGCAAGCACCTGAAGCTCGCCAACAGACTGGCACAGAAAAAGAATCTTGACTTCCTGGCGAAACCTTTCTGGAAGAAAGTGATGTATCTGTACTTCCCTGTAGTCCTGATTACAGGAATGGTCATGTTCGGCAGTAACTCCAGCGCACTGATTGTAGGCGGAGTCCTGCTTGCGACATTGGCTGTAGGAGGTCTGGACATGAAGGAGGTATGGCTGGCTATCGCATGCCTTGCCGCTGTCGGCGGACTTGCATACGGAACCTACAAGTTGAGCGGAGAGAAGGTTTTGGCAGGCCGATTCCAGGAGTTGGAAACGCGACTCACAATGAACACCGACCCAAGACAGCTTCTCGATCCCGAACTACAGAAGGACAGGGAGGCTTTCCAGAAGAAAGTAGACAAGCTTATGCAGCCCAATGCCGCCAAGATTGCTGTGCATGAGGGAGGAATTCTTGGTAAAGGACCTGGAGGAAGCACACAGAAATACATAGTACCTGTCATGTTCGGAGACTACATGTTCAGTTTCCTACTTGAAGAATATGGATTATGGGGTGGTATAATCATAATAATCCTGTACGTCAGTCTTCTTGCCCGAGGGTCATGGATAGCCCGTCTTTGTGACAGCGAATTTGCAAAGACAGCTGTGGGTGGTCTCACTCTTCTCATCACAGGACAGGCCTTCTTCCACATGTATATCAATGTAGGTCTCGGCCCGTTGACAGGTCAGACTCTGCCGTTGGTAAGTCACGGCAAGAGTTCGTTCCTTGCTTTTTGCGTAGCTTTCGGCGTCATACTCTCGATCAGCCGTATGGCCAACAACAAGATACGACAGGAGGAAGAGGCAGCAGAACCTATATACAAGAAAGATGACATTCAGAGCAGCATGGATGTTCTTGAACAGATAGAGAACGACGAATTCAATTTTTAGGAGGACCATATATGAAATACGGCAGACTGAGGGTAATCATCAGCGGCGGAGGCACAGGCGGACATATTTTCCCTGCCCTCTCGATTGCTGACAAGCTCAAGGAACTTAACCCGGAAACAGAAATTCTGTTTGTCGGCGCTCAGGGCAGAATGGAGATGGAGAAGGTACCGGCAGCAGGATACAGGATCGAGGGACTGCCTGTCGCAGGTCTTCAGAGAAAGCTCACGCTCTCGAATCTTGCCTTGCCGTTCAAGGTGCTCAAGAGTATCCGTATGGCAAAGAAGCTGATTCGCGCATTCAAACCCGACATTGCAATCGGAGTAGGCGGATATGCAAGCGCTCCCCTTCTTTGGGCTGCAGGCAGACTTGGCATTCCTACCCTCATTCAGGAGCAGAACGGATATGCAGGACTTACAAATAAGATTGTAGGCAAGAAGGCAAAGAGCATCTGTGTAGCCTACAACGGCATGGAGAGATTCTTCCCTGCTGACAGAATCGTGTTTTCCGGCAACCCTATCAGAAAGGAAATAGTTCCGGCAACGCAGAAGATGCGCGAAGAGGCAATTGAGTTCTATGGTCTGAATCCTGAAAAGAAGCACATATTCATCGTCGGAGGAAGTCTTGGAAGCGGAACCCTCAACAATGCAATGAAGAAGTGGATAAGCGACGGATGTCCCGGAGGAGAAAATGTGGAAGTAATATGGCAGTGCGGAAAATACTATAAGCCGTCTGTGGATACATTCATGCAAGAGGCAAAGGCAAACGGTCTTGGAGGAGAATGTCTCAACAGCATCCAGCACTCTGACTTCATAAAGAGGATGGATCTGGCATATGCGGCCGCTGATGTTGTCATATCACGATCAGGAGCAAGCTCGGTTTCAGAATTGTGCGCAGCTCATAAGGCG
>JAEIGA010020693.1_pt1 | contig 10028 bp, 8 predicted proteins | sample 9270691 | NCBI WGS metagenome assembly JAEIGA01 (sample SAMN17057246, study PRJNA624740) | gut metagenome | biome: biome; isolation source: fecal sample | host: Bos grunniens | place: China: Xizang | collected 2019
ATAGCACCAATGTTAGTGTCTTCTGGTAGATGCATATCACGAATTTTATTTTTGGTAATACGATACCCTTCTTCTACCATAAATTCTACGATTTCAGCGTCTGCGCTGGTTAGGTTGCGAACGTTCAATACACTAGCATCAAGTAGCATTTGATAAATGTACGAAGCTGCAATAGTCTTTTTATTGAGTACTGTACCTATGTCCAAACCTTCAGCCATTGAGATGTAGTCTATATTCTCAACTTCTGCAATTGTTTTCTTTACGCCAAAGCGCTTGGCTGCCATGCAAGCAAATATATTTGCTTCACTACTATCAGTGACAGCTACAAAAGCATCAGCATCTTCTATTCCTTCTTCTTTCAATGTTGCCATATCGCTACCATCTGCATTAATAATGAGTGCGTTGTTTATCTTTTCACTTAATTGGTAACACAAATCTCGATTTGTCTCTAGAATTTTGATATTTAAATCATCAGGAAGATTTTGTAGAGTTTTTATAGCAATCTTTGATCCTCCGAAAAAAATGATATTTTTAATTTTTTTCTCTTTCTTTCCTAAATGTTCTTGTAGAACTTTCATGTTGTCTTGTGTACAAACTGCATACACCATATCGTCTGCCTTAATCTCGTCGGAACCTGTAGGGATAATAGTTTCTTGTCCTCGTTTGATTGACACTACACGGTAGCAGCCATGGTCGAAGAAACCTGACATGAATTTTTTACCAATAACTTCTGCACCTTCACGTACTTTTACTACACAAAGTTCTAGTGCACCATTGCAAAGGGTTAAGTGGTAGCGCATCCAATTAGTTTTGAGCGATGCAGTAATTTCTTGTGCGGCAAGTACTTCTGGATATATCAAGTGGTTCAAACCCATTCTCTCAAAAATGGGTTTGTTATCAGATGTTAAATATTCGTAGTTGTCTATACGTGCCAACGTTTTTTTTGCACCTAATTGATTGGCAAGCAAACATGCAGTAATATTATTTGTTTCAGATGATGTGACTGCTATAAATAAATTTGCATTTTCTACTCCAATATTTTTTAAATCATGAATAGATATAGGACTACCTACCTTAGTGAGTAAATCGTAGTTTGCTTCCAAATCGCTTAAGCGATCGGAATTTTCATCAATTAGACTGATGTCTATATCTTCGCGTGAGAGTAACTTTGCTAAATGGCGTCCTACTGCTCCAGCGCCTGCAATAATGATTCGCATATGCCTTGTTTATCTAATTTTAATAACTGATATAGTTCTTTTGTGCTTCCGTGTTCCACAAATTGGTCGTTTATACCTAGACGGATAAGTTTTGGAATTTTGGTGTTAGTAGTTTTATAATTCGTGATATATTCCGCAACAGCGCTGCCTAAGCCTCCGTTAATTACACCATCTTCTATGGTTATAATCGTTTCGTATTGTTGTACGATTTCAGCAAGTATTGTTTCGTCAATTGGTTTAAGCCAACGCATATCGTAATGTGCAACTTGTTGAGCTAGGCTACCTAATTCCATGATGGCGTCGGAAGTTGTATTTCCAATTGCACCAATACTCAATATTGCTAGTTTGTTGCCCTTTTTTAAACAAGTAGCTTTACCAATTACAACTCTATCGTTTTCGATTCCTCGATTTTCATTTGCTCTTCCACGTGGATACCGTATAGCAATGGGACCAGTATAATCTTTGGCAAGTAGCATCATTGCTTCCAAGTCTTTTTTTGTCATTGGTGCACCAATCACCATGTTAGGAATAGGACGTAGATATGCAAGATCCAATAAACCATGGTGTGTTGCGCCATCGTTTCCAACTATACCAGCTCGATCAATGCAGAAAACTACATGTAATTTGGGCAATGCGACATCGTGAATAATATTGTCATATGCTCGCTGCAAGAAACTAGAATAGATGTTGCAATATGGAACCAATCCTGCTTTTGCCATGCCAGCAGAAAAAGTGACGGCATGACCTTCTGCTATACCGACGTCAAAGACTCGCTCGGGTAATTCTGCTTGCATGATATTCATGCTGCAACCACTAGGCATTGCAGGAGTTACGCCAACGACGCGTTTATCTTCTTTAGCTATTTTTAAAAGTTGTTCGCCAAACACCTCTTGCCACAACGGCACTTGTTGTTCCACTTTTTCTTGTAATCTTTCGCCTGTAGCAACGCTGAATTCGCCTGGTGCATGCCATGTAGTTTGGTCGTTCTCGGCAGGTTCATATCCTTTTCCTTTTTTTGTGATAATATGAAGTACCTTCGGACCTTCATAATCCTTTATCTCGTTAAATATGCGGACTAAACTAAGGACGTCATGTCCGTCAGCCGGTCCAAAATAACGAAGGTTTAGGCCATGGAAAATATTATTCACTTGCTTGGTTAGTAGGGCCTTTAGATTGTTGGTAAAGCGTTGTATACGTCCTTTGTTGTTATCGTTGATTAAATGCAGTTTGCGTGCTATTTTATATCCCCACCAACGCCACTTATTATAACTTTTGCTAGTTGTGAGATCGAGAAGATACTGTGTGAATCCCCCCTTGATAGGGTCAATGGCCATATTATTATCATTGAGTACGATGAGCAGGTTGTTTTTATTCATAGAAGTATTATTCAGCCCTTCAAATGCTAATCCACCTGTCATGGCACCATCTCCAATTATGGCAACAACACGTTTTCTTGTTTGTTGGTTTTGATTTTTATCTCCAATTTCAATACCTAGTGAAGCCGAAATACTATTGCTAGCATGTCCAGCAATGAATGCATCGTATTCACTTTCTGTTGGAGTTGGAAAGGGAGCAAGTCCTTTAAATTGCCTATTTGTATGGAAACGCTCACGTCTTCCTGTCAGAATTTTGTGTGCATATGCTTGATGTCCAACATCCCAAACGATTTGATCATTTGGAGTGTCAAACACATAATGTAATGCAACAGTAAGTTCGATAGTACCGAGTGATGAACCTAAGTGACCTGGGTTATGGCTTAATTCTTGAACAATAAAATCTCTAATTTCTTTACAAACTATAGGTAATGCTTTCTGTGGTAATGATTTTAGGTCGCTGGGATAGTATATGCTATTTAAATATTTATATTCCATCGTTGTAATTTTTAGCAGGTAAATCAGTTCCTTGCGAGCGCGCATGCGCGTACCAGTTTGCAAAGGTAGTGCTTTTTTTTGATATGTGCAAATTATAGAGTGAATTTTGAGGTATTTTAAGAAAATATAGGTACATGAAAGTAGTTGAAATCAGTTTTGGCACGATTTTTGTTTTTAGTTAAGTGATAAGTGAATAATAACAATATGAATATTGAAAAAATGAAAAAGATGATGTTTGTTTTTGCAACTTTAATGTTTTCTTTAGTTGCATGTGCTGATAATGATCAGATGATAAATTATTCAAAACTCCCAGTTCAAGCGCAAGTATTCATACAAAAGTATTTTAACGCTGCTGATGTAATGTATGTGGAGCGTGAACGAGATGGAATACATGCTGAATATAACGTTTATCTCAAGAGATCAATAGAGATTGAGTTTGATCATCAAGGTGAGTTAAAATCAATCGATTGTGGAATGTCTCCATTGCCAGATGGTATTGTTCCTGAGGTGATTGCGCATTATGTTTCCTATCATTTTAATAATGCTGTTATTGTCGAGTATGTGATAGGTCGTAGCAGAGTTTCCGTGGAGTTAAGTAATGGGACGGAGTTGATTTTTGATCTTAGTGGAAATTTCATTGGAATGGATGATTAAATAGTGATGTATGACTTATAGACAGACACTAGATTACCTTTATACGTCGCAACCCGCCTTTCATCTGGTGGGTGCGACTGCGTATAAGCCAGGATTGGATAATACATATCGTTTGATGGCACATTTAGGCAATCCACATGAGAAATTACGTGCGGTGCATGTTGCTGGAACAAATGGTAAGGGATCTACTTCTCATCTTATAGCTGCCTCATTACAAGCGCAAGGATATAAAGTTGGCTTATTTACATCTCCTCACTTAGTGGATTTTCGTGAGCGCATTCGAATTTCGGGTGAGATGATTCCAGAGGAACTAGTGGTTCGTTTTGTGGCAGATAATTATGCATATCTAGAAGAAATTCGTCCTTCTTTTTTTGAAACAACGATGGCACTTGCTTTTTGGTATTTCGCTCATCAGCAGGTAGATATAGCAGTAATAGAAGTAGGTTTGGGAGGTCGATTAGATAGCACAAATATTCTTACGCCTTTGCTCTCTGTGATTACGAATATCGGCGTGGATCATACTGAGTTTTTGGGTGATACGTTGTCATCTATAGCGCGAGAGAAGGCCGGTATTATGAAGCCGCATGTGCCTTGTGTTGTGGGTGAAACACATCCAGAAACAGCAGGTGTTTTTCTCCAAGTCGCTCGCATGTGCGAGATAATAGGTGATGGCTTAGAGACGACCGATTGTCGTCTATGGTTTGCTGATCAGTGTGGATATATGCGTAAACGTCGTCTAAAAGAGGTTTCTGACTGTCAATTGAAAGGGAGTTACCAAGAAATGAATCAACAAACAGCTTTTGTGGCGTTGCAGGTGCTACGCAATATTTGCGGTGTAGAGCTTTCTAAAGAGGCAGTAGCTACTGGCTTTGCTCATGTATGTGAGATGACCGGTTTACGCGGAAGATGGGAAATTCTTTCTCAATCTCCTCTAACTATTTGTGATACAGGTCATAATGGACATGGAATAAAGTATGTAGCAGAGCAATTAAAACATGAAAGTGTAAAGATAAAAAGTGCAAAAGGGAAACTGCATGTTGTTCTTGGAATGGTAGGAGATAAAGATGTAGATGTGGTACTTAGTTTACTTCCGGAAGATGCTATGTATTATTTTACGCAACCAACTACTTCACGTGCTGTAGCGGCAGAAGATATGCTTTATCGTTGGAAATTGGTACATCCGTTGCATAAGAATAGTCGCAGTTTTGAATCTGTTCGACTTGCTGTTGCAGCGGCTCAAAGAGAAGCATCTAGCGACGATGTTATTTTTATAGGTGGCAGTAATTATGTGGTAGGTGAATTGCTTGAAATGTTCCCTAAATGTCCCCTAAAGGTTGCTGAATCACTAACTAATAACTAACTAATCACTAAGTATTTTAGGGAGAAGTAAGATTATTTCTTACGGATAATGGTTAGGCCATCTCGTAGAGGCAGAATGACTTTATCAAGGTTAGGGTCTTGTGCTACTTTGTCGTTAAAGGCACGTAGTGCAATCGTCTGCTTGTCTTTGTCGTAGGCAGAATCAATGATGTGTCCGTCCCAAAGTGTGTTGTCAGCCAAAATCCATCCTCCTTTTCGTAGTAAAGGAAGCACGAGGTCTAAATAGTCGCAGTACTCCTTTTTGTCCGCATCAATAAAGACGAGGTCAAATAAACTATCAGTTGTTTGGGATTGACAATAGTGTTGTAACCACTGCTTGGCATCAGTAATGACCAATTCGACTTTTTTTTCAAGAGGAGAGAGTGCTATATTACGGCGGATAGCGTCTTCCATCTCGTCGTTATGCTCTAAAGTGATGAGTCTTCCATCTTCGGTTAGCCCTTCGGCAAGACACAAGGCAGAGTATCCTGTGAACGTTCCTAATTCTAAAATTCGCTTAGGTTGAATCATTTGGCTTAGCATACTGAGCACGCGTCCTTGTACATGTCCAGAAAGCATGCGAGGGTTGATAACTTCTAAATATGTATTCCGAGTAATTTGTTTGAGAATATCACTTTCTGGTGATGTGTGCTGCTCTATATAATCAAAAATATTCATTTTTCTATTAATTTGCCTGCAAAAGTAGTAAAAAACTTGCATATGTACAAAAAAAATAGTACTTTTGCAGTCAAAATGACAGAAAAATAATACCAAATACACAAAAACATATGGAATTCGTAGAAAATATTGATGAAGTGGATCGTAAGATATTACAGATTATCACTCAGAATGCGCGCAAACCTTTTAAGGATGTTGCAGAATTAGTAGGCATTAGTCGTGCTGCGGTACATCAACGAGTACAAAAGATGTTTGATAATGGTGTGATTACAGGTTCTGGTTATATTGTGAATCCGAAAGCGTTAGGATATAATTTGTGTGTTTATGTGGGTTTGACCTTAGAAAAAGGAAGCATGTACCATGCAGTAAGTGCGGAGTTAGAGAAGATTCCAGAGGTTGTTGAGAGTCGTTTTACATTGGGTGCATACTCTATGTTGATAAAGTTGTATGCGCGCGATGATCAGCATTTATTGGATCTGTTAAGCAATAAATTACAAGGTATACATGGAGTGTCTAATACAGAAACTTTGACTGCATTGGATCAACGCATTAACCGTTCTCTTCCTATACAATAAGAATATAAAAAGCTGATATATAATGGAAAAAGTAATTAGTGGTATTCGTCCTACAGGCAATTTGCACCTTGGTAATTATTTTGGTGCGGTGAAAAGTTTTGTAAAAATGCAAGAGGAATATGATTGTATGTTCTTTATTGCAGACTGGCACTCTCTCACGACGCATCCAACACCTGAAAATATACGTACTTCAGTTCGTACTATTTTGGCAGAATATTTGGCATGTGGTATCGATCCTCAGAAAGCGCCAATTTATGTTCAGAGCGATGTGAAGCAAGTGTTGGAGTTGTATTTGTATCTAAATATGAATGCATATCTTGGTGAGTTAGAGCGTGTTACATCTTTTAAGGAAAAAGCGCGTAAGCAGCCTGATAATGTTAATGCTGGTTTGTTGACGTATCCATCATTGATGGCCGCGGATATTTTGGTGCATAAGGCAGATAAGGTGCCGGTTGGTAAAGATCAAGAGCAAAATATGGAGATGGCGCGTTTGTTTGCTCGCCGATTTAATCGTATTTATAATATTGAGTATTTCAAAGAACCCGAATCGTTCCATTTTAATGCCAAGGCAGTGAAAGTGCCCGGATTGGATGGCAGTGGTAAGATGGGTAAAAGCGAAGGTAATGCGATATATCTTTGTGATGATGAGGCAACAATTAAGAAGAAAGTAATGCGCGCTGTAACCGATGCTGGACCTACAATGCTCAATCAGGTGAAGCCAGAACCTATTGAAAATCTCTTTACTTTAATGCAACTTGTTTCGACGCCAGACACCTATGATTACTTTAATGACCAATATAACAACATGGCTATTCGTTACGGTGATATGAAGAAGCAGTTGGCTGCGGATATTAATGCGTTTTGTGCGCCAATCCGTGAGCGTATCTTAGAATATCAAAGCAACGATGAGTTACTCGCTAAGGTGGCTCGAGAAGGAGCTGAGGCAGCCGCTGCAAGTGCGGAGAAAACGATTCGTGAGGTACGAGAGATTATTGGTTTCCGTAATTAAGTATTTCATTTTGGCACGAAAATTGCCAGTGTAGACAAAAAACGGTAAAGTGAAGCGTCTTATATTCATATTAGGTGTAATCTGCTATATAACTGCTTTGACGGGTCAGACTCGTCAGAGAGTTGCAACATATACCGATGATGCATATTATTGGCCTGTAGTAGATACAATAGCTCCTACAGAACCGATATATGATAGGAATGCCCGTGAATTTATCTTCTTGGAAGATACTACACAATCACCAGATACTATAGTTATGCGAATCGTGGACAGATGAAACGATATGCTTACATATTGATTATTGAATTATTGGCTACTATAAATGGTGTATTAGCTCAAGATTTACAGCGTTTTTCCGAGCGCGATGTTGTTGGTACCGCTCGTTATATAGGTATGGGTGGGGCTATGACAGCTGTGGGAGGTGATCCTTCAGCAGTGATGGATAATCCTGCTGGGTTGGGACTATATCGTCGTAGCGAGATTCAATTGACCATAGATGAGACAATGGATTATACGCAACAGGTAGGTAGTAATGATATGTATCAACGTCTCCGTTTTGGTCTCCCCCAAGTGTCTGCTATATGGTCGTGGGGGAAAAACGATAGGCAACGCGGATTGGTGTATAGTAATTTTATGTTTTCCATGAATCGTTTGACAAATTATAATCGTGAAGTAGTGGTGCATGGAGCAGGGATGGGATTGGTGAATACGATTTGTGAAAAAACAAATAATTTGTCAGAGGAATATTTGGTGAATAAACCATGGAATGATACAGAAATTGGTTGGTTAAGTATTTTAGGATATGAAGGTTATCTAATTGATCCTTCAATCAACAATCAATGGGTGCCAGCAGTTGACTTTACGAATGGTTCATTATCTATTTATGAAACAGGAACAGTGGATCAGTATACATTATCTTGGTCTGGTAATATTAGCAATCAATGGTATGTGGGGATCAATTTGAATATACCAACTTTGACTTATCGAAAAGAATTTACATTGCATGAAACCAATAGGATTAATTCCGCTAAATTAAAATCTCTATATTATGCTTCTGGTTTAGGTGTAAGTGGGACCTTGGGAGTGCTTTACCGTCCGTTACAGTGGTTACGTGTCGGTGCATCGTTCCAAACTCCTGCTTTAATAAACCTTTCAGTGCAGACAGAAGGTGATATGTATAGTATGATAAGGGATGAAAAATATGAAATTTTGACACCTTCAAGCGGTGTGGTGAACACACAAATAGTGTTGCCTTTGCGTACAAGTATCGGTTTGGCAGGGCAAATAGGAAAGGAGGGAATGATTTCGATACAATATGATTATGCTCATTCTGAAGATATTGAAGATGTACACACTTTGCGTATAGGAGCTGAAGCACAGGTATATAGAGGTTTATTCTTGAATGCGGGTTATGTATATGAGTCCTCATTTTTAAATGAAGAACCTATTGTGACTTTAGATTACAATTCTATTCGCACAGATTTAGATTATCGTTATACAGCGCAGTCTCAATATGCGAGTATTGGTTTGGGCTATCGAGACAATATAATTGTAGGTCAAGTTGCTTATCAATATCGTTGGCAAAGATTGCATCAATATGCTACCGAGATGCAAGTTACTCCATTTGGACTTAACACACATGCTCATCGCATTGTAGCGAGTTTAGCTTGGCGATTTTAAAAAAAAACAATTTCTTGGTTGTTGTGGCACAGAATTTGCTAAGAGTCTTGTACCACAAAAAAGTGTTCTTGAAAAATATTTGTTGCATTGCTCAGAGACCGGAAAACTCAACAAATTTTATCTTACGAGGTAGGTGCTTTTCTAATGGCGTGCTAATACTCTACGCCGTGACCAGCTTCGGCTGTAGCGATGAGGTAGTTAGATTACAAAGGGTCTGTTCCCCTCAAATCCTGTTTTTTAGGAGTTTTCTCGAGTTAGTAGCAATGCAGCAATTTTTTGATAATTGAAAAACAACATGAATATCCGTACATACATCAATGAAAATCGTGCCCGTTTCATGGAAGAGTGGGCAAGTTTGATTCGTATTCCTAGTGTTAGTTGTCAGCCTGTGCATAATGACGATATGCTTCGTTGTGCAGAATGTTGGCGTGAACTCTTGTTGGAGTCTGGTGCTCAAAAAGCTGAAGTAATGCCGTCAAAAGGTAACCCCTTTGTGTATGCAGAGTATAATCCAACTCAAAATGAGAATAATTCAAAATTGCTTACCGTATTGGTATACTCTCACTACGATGTGATGCCTGCTGAGCCACTTGAACTTTGGCATTCTGACCCTTGGGAGCCTAATATCCGCGATGGTCGTCTTTATGCTCGTGGTGCGGATGACGACAAAGGACAAGCCATGATCCAAGTCAAAGCGTTTGAATACCTTGTACGCGAGGGATTGATGAACTGCCGTGTAAAATTTATCTTTGAGGGTGAGGAGGAAATCGGCAGTCCTAGTTTGGAGGCCTTCCTAGAGGAACATCGCGACTTGCTGGTCTGCGACATCATCCTTGTGAGCGATACTTCTATGATTGGCAAGGATACTCCATCCATTACGACGGGCTTGCGAGGCTTGGCATATTGGCAGATGGAAGTTACAGGTCCTAACCGTGATCTACATAGTGGACATTTTGGTGGTGCAGTGAAGAATCCAATCAATGCG
>JAEIGA010020694.1_pt1 | contig 10028 bp, 11 predicted proteins | sample 9270691 | NCBI WGS metagenome assembly JAEIGA01 (sample SAMN17057246, study PRJNA624740) | gut metagenome | biome: biome; isolation source: fecal sample | host: Bos grunniens | place: China: Xizang | collected 2019
AGAAAAAATTGTTGGCACATTAAGTGCTGGAATGTCTAGTATGAAAAAAGGTATTCAGTCAGGTATGGATAGCTGCAAATTGGAAGGTAAGATTTCGGAACAGCACCATCTGATTAAAAAGTTAAAAAAAGAAATTGGAAATCTTGTGATGCAGCGTTTAGATGCAGGAGATGAGATGTGTCCGGAAATTATGGAAAGATATCAGGCTATTTTAGAGGCAAAGGCTGAAATAGAATGTCTTGAAAAGAACAGAAAAGTTGTAAAAGTTGTGTGCCCTGAATGCGGACATAAGACATCTGTAAAAATGAATTATTGTGGAAAATGTGGCGCTCTTTTAAAAACTGAAATTGATATTTTTGAAGAACAAATCATCGAAAATGAACTTTTTGAAGAAGGAGAAGAATAAATGGAAAAGAAAAATTTTATTACATTAGTGTTTGGTGTTATCGGAGGTTTATTGTTCTCATTAGGAATGTGTATGGCACTTCTTGAAGAATGGGCAATGTTTAACGAAGGAGTAATCCTTGGAACAATCGGGGCAGTATTATTACTTCTTACATGGTTGATCTATCGCAAGGTGTCTGGAAAAAAAGTGAAAAAAGTAAATTGGAAAGCAGTTGCAAAGACAATTTACGGTATTTTTGCAGCGTTGGTATTCGGTGCAGGAATGTGTATGATCATGGTGTATAGCATGATGATTTATGGAATCATTGTAGGTGTAGTTGGAATCTTATTGTTATTATTATTGATTCCGATGTGCTTCGGATTAAAAGATAGTAAAAAAGAAGAAGTAATTGAAGAAAATTAGTTTGATAGTAATGAAATTTACTATAAATGTTTGCAGGATTTTATTGATTGCAAACAGTCCATTACCGGGAGGTGTCAAGGAATTGGCACCTCCCCTTCCCATTAAAAGCAGCGGAAACTTTGAAGTTTCCTACGAATTAACAGTTTGTTCATAAATCAAATTTAGAGCATGAAATAAGCTATATGCATTGATTTAAATTTGATAAATGTTTTGATATTATAAATGGATCATCAAAGTTTAGTGGGGTTTCACCAAGTTTAGGGTGGTCTGTCGTGAGGGTCTCGCTGAAAATTATGCCGAGTTTAGTAGGGGCAGTCAGTGGGGTCTGAGCAAAAAACAATTAAATTAACAAAAAATATGTGCCGGTGGTTCAGTTTGGACCACCGGCATTGTAATGCAATGAAATATTTAATCTTCGATATCATAATAAGTGACAGGATTGTAACCTGAAGAACCATTGATGACAGGATTATCACGAGTTGCGTATAAAAACCGTGTGCGAAAATGTTCAAAGTTTCGATAACCACGGCCTAGACGTTTTAAATCTTTGACTTTTCTGTTTAACGATTCGATAGGACCATTTGAGAGTCTGCTGGAGTATATTTTTCCAGAACCGTGCTTTTCAACCATTACGAACGAATTAATGATGTAATCATGGTTTCTGATCAGTAAATCTGCAAAGTCATAAAAAGTAGGATTGCCACAATGAAGGTAATAATCAATCAGTCTATCGAGTTCTATTCTGGCATCCATGGGTTTTCCTGCATTTCGAGTGTTGAATGAAATGTACATTTCTTTTAAATCTCGTAGTTCTCGTAAAGTTGGATCTATCATGAAAAGGGAATCCTCGTAATCATAGGTGTTCATCATGCAATGTAGTCGAGTGTCCATACGCAGATCGGAATGATAAATAATTGTTGATTGATTTGCCAGGATTAGCCAACGGTATTTTTGTAATAGATAGACTTCACGAGAAGGGGGAATGTAAGTGTTTTCTGTAATGATTCCTCCGTTTATGATGTAAGTTTCTCTATCGCGATGTTTAAAATTTTTGATCAGATTTCGGATATACATATCAAGTTTGTGTATTATCCATTGAATTACATGAAATGAATCAACAACAGGAACTGCATTGGGAAAATATTTTCCAACCCACTGGATATAAGGATTATACATATCTGAAATGAGATATTTTACATTTGCTCTTTCAGAAAGAGGTATATTCATGAAATAAGGTTCAGTTGAGTTTGTTCTTCGGCTGCTGAGCAAGTCAATGGGATTACCTGTATAAAAATCTTGAATAACAAGGGCGTATTTACAGTGCTCATCGAGTTCTAAGAAGACCTCATCAATGGAGATGATATCGGTAAGAGGTAATCTATCCATTTTTACATATCGATCAAATGTATCTAAAACATAAGTATCAGATACGTTGAATTTATCAGCAATACTGGAAGCAGAAACAGATAGGTCACGAAAAGATTGTATAATGAGCATGTCAGTCGCATTTGTATTGCGGCGTCGTTTATTAACGAAGTTGAAGGTTTCATTAGTTGTGTAAGCGCATTGAAGATTTGTACAACGCCAACGGCGTTGCTTGAGCTTCAGCACAAGTTCATAAGTATCCTGTAACACAGGATGATTAATTGTTCTGGTTTTTAACCCACGAGAATGCATCTTAAATCCACAAATAGGACAGAAGTGTGTTTCGGGACGAGTTTCTAAAGTTAGGATCTTTTGGGTACCAGAAATAGAGATGTCCGAAATAAAAATATCGGCATCTTCCAAGTCTAGTAAATCTGTGATACTATTCATTTGTCTCCTTTCTTAGTTGATTTCATTGCAGATATATCATAGAAAAAGAGACAACAAAGGGCAAGAAAACATCGAAAAGATGAATTCTTGCCCTTATTTTAATTGTAAATGTAGACCCTGCTAACAAACCCTACCGACAGACCACACTAACAGACCCTACTAAAGAGTGACCCCACTAAACTATGAATATCCTAAAAATTATAAAGGAAAAATATCAAAAAAATTGGTATAAATTTTTAAAATATATTGGTTTGTTTTGAAAGGGCAGAAAAAACGCCAGTTTTTTAAAATTGGTATAGTATAAAAGAAAAAGTAAAATAAATTGGTATAGTATAATCGGGCGAAAAAAGATAAAAAACAGTAAAAATGAACAATTTAAATGAAAAATCAAGTTGACAATAGTGCAAAAATGACATATATTCAGGGTGTTCGAACAAGTAACTTGGTAAACCACTAAAACGAAAAGGAGTAGAGAAATAAAATGATTAAGTTTGATGAAACAAAATACAGAACAGATTTGAAAAATCAGATTTCATTTATTGAGCATGGGGTAAAGCTTGCTGAAGAAATTACAAAAGATGGATACAGTAATATCTTTTTTATTGCAGTAGGCGGGACGATGGCGATGATGATGCACTTTGCTGAGATGGCAAAACAGATGACAGATATTCCGGTATATGTAGAGCAGGCGGGTGAAATTGTATTAACTGGACATAAACAGTTGAATAAAGATTCGCTTGTGATTATGGGATCAAAATCCGGAGATACAAAAGAAACTGTGGCTGCTGCAAAATGGTGTAAAGAGCAGGGAATCAGAATTGCGTCTATGGTCATTGATAAAGAATCGCCATTAGGAAAATTAACAGATTATCAGCTTCCGCTGGTTGTATTCTTGGGTGTTGAGTATGAATATCTTGCGATGTTTGGTTTGTTCTATGGACTTTTAAAATGCCATGGGGATTTCCCGGAATTTGACAAATTTGTAAAAGCACTTGATAAACTTCCAGATGCGTTAGTAGATGCACAGAAAAGATTTGACGCTGATGCAGAAAAAATCGCAGAAAAATATTTTAACAGAGATTATATGATGTGGGTTGGAAGCGGAGAACTTTGGGGAGAAGTATATTTGTTCTCAATGTGTATTCTGGAAGAAATGCAGTGGAAGCGTACAAAATCCATTACAAGCTCTGAGTTTTTCCATGGAACACTGGAATTGGTAGAAAAAGATATGCCTGTATTCCTTGTTAAGAGTGCAGGGCCTACAAGAAAAATTGATGATAGAGCAGAAGTGTTCTTAAAAGAGCATACAGACGAATTAGTAGTTGTAGATGTTTTAGATTACATGAATCCGGATATGGATGAAAAGTTTACTCCATTGGTTGCACCGATTATCTCTACTGCATTGTTGAATGGAAGACTTTCAAAGCATTTTGAAGCTAAAACAGGTCATGATCTTAGTATTCGTCGTTATTACAGACAGTTTGAATATTAGAAAATGATAAAAGCAGTTTTATTTGACATGGATGGACTTGTTCTGGATTCAGAAATTATATATGATAGAGCAATGAAAACCGCCTCAGAAAAAATAAGTTATCCATTGAACGATAATTTTCTGAATCTAACAAGGGGCGTTAATGGCGAAACGTTTAAAGAATTGGTGTTGCAGGTATATGGATTGGATTTTCCGCTAGAGGAATTTCAAGCCTCATATAAACAAGAATTTTATAAAATAATTGCTTGCGAGGGAGTGAAAGTAAAACAAGGATTTCATAATCTGATGAAATTTTTAAATCAAAATCACATCAAGTATTGTCTTGTTACCAGCAGTACTAGAAAAATGAAAACTTTACTGTTGGAGGCAGCGGGAATTCCTGAAATATTTCCCTATAGTATATGCGGGGACGAAGTTGTGTACAGCAAACCAGATCCCTATATTTACTTAAAAGCATGCAAAAAACTAGGAGAACTTCCAGAAAATTGCATGATATTGGAAGATTCTAAAAACGGTTTGATTGCTGGAAAAGCAGCGGGATGTATGACGGTATTGATTCCAGATCTTATGATCCCAGATGTTTCAATGCTTGAAAAAAGCGATTATGTGATTAAGGATCTGGATGAAGTCATTCCATTAATTAGTATGCAGCAGGATAAAGGTCACTGTTGATTCCGAAAAGGTCGCATCTTTTTAAAGTTTGGCAATATTCAATGATTTGGTCATCTTCAGTAGAAGAAATGGTGTCATATCCAAGTAGTGGGGTTCCTTTGCTGATATTTAGTAAGTCAGCAGAAAATGAATCAGCATAGATCATTGAAACGGAATAACGGGTTTTGGAAGGTAAAATACCATATTTTTCAGTAAGGACTTTATAAAGAGAAGCAAAATCAGTATCAAAATTGAATTTATTTAAATCTGGACAATTTGCTTCTGCAATGTGGGTAGTCTCTACCATAGCTGGTTTTTTGTTAAGAAAACGGACTCTCTTTAATACAAAAATACGGGAGTATGAAGGAATCGCCAACTTTTGACAAATAAATTCGGTTCCGGTTGTTTTATAGAAATTGACCACTTTGCTAAAACTGGAATATCCATTTGCTTCACAGTAGGAATGATACGAAAAATTAATACCAGTGTTTGTACGAAGTTTTTTTTCGGCAACATAAGTACCGCTTCCAATCAAGCTGTAGAGGACATGTTCGTTTTCAAGACGTGCAATGGCTTCCCTAAGCGTAATACGATTAATGCCAAATTCTTTTGCCAGACTGCGTTCGGATGGCAGCCGGTCATGAGGCTTTAAGTTGTGTATTGCAATATAGTTTTCAATTTGTTCTGCAGCATAATCGGCAGTAAAATGTAAATTTGGATTCATGTGTTCTCCTAAGATATTTCAAATACATATTTTTCAGCTACGGAATAAGAAAGCGTATATTCAATAACATGGTTGCAATGATCGTAAACAGAATTTTTTCTCATGAACGCACTGGCTCCCGGGGGAAGTCCCAAGAGTGTTGATTGTGGTTTTAAAACCGATACGAGATCAAGTGTTTGATGTGTGTGTGTAATTATTAAGTGGTTGTCTCGAAAACACTGGTATAAAGAATCATGAGAAAAATCATAACTTTCAATATTAGGTACAGCGTACAGTGGTAAATAGGTGTATTCGATACTGTACGGAATACCATCACCACAGCGCTGTCTAAATAACTGATAGACAGTTGCGTCTTCAGGTATTTGGAAAATCTTACTATATTTATAACCGGCTTCTCGGATACCTGTATAGAATACAATCGTAGTAGGTGTGAGGTTATGATCTTTCAAATACTTTTTCGTGGATGTGATTGCATTTGAGGCATTAAGACGAGGAAGCGATACGAAAGTTCCTTTTCCTTGAATTCTGTATAAAAGACCTTGATCGACGAGTAAGTCAATAGCCTTTCTGAGCGTTGTACGGCTGACCATATATTGTTCGGCCAGTGTTCTTTCGGAAGGAATCAATGAGCCATACGGATACAGGCCGTTTTCAATTGAATGACGAAGTAAGTCATAGACATGTTTTGATGGGAATTGTTCCATAATAACCCCTCCTTCTTAAATGATATTGTATTTTTGATTATAATTTGGAACGCACCTAAATTCAAGACTATAGATTTATTGAAAAACCAGACAGCGGCAGAAAGGCTTATGTAAAATAAAAAGTAGAAAGGGAAAAAAGATGATTAAGATTTTGTTGGCATCACATGGGAATATGGCAGCGGGGCTGCTTTCGTCAGCTGAACTTGTAGTTGGCAAAGTAGATAATGTTGAAGTCCTTTGTGCTTATGTGGATGGAGAAGATGATGTGGCACCGAGAATCCGGAGCTTTATTAATGGCATTCAGCCGGATGAAGAGTGGCTGATATTTACGGATTTGTTTGGCGGAAGCATTAATAATGAGTTTATGAATTATATTTTAATGCCCAATTTAAAATTGGTAGCTGGCATGAGTTTGCCGTTGGTAATTACTGCAATAACGGCAGCAAACAATACAGAAGAAATTACTGATGTAATTTCAGAATTGAAAGAAGTTGTTTCACAAATAGTACATTTTTGCAGTGATATTAATTTAACAGAAGTTGCAAAACAGGAAGAAGAATTTTAATGAGCAGGGGGAAGAAGCAGATGATAGTAAATGTCAGGGTTGATCACAGATTATTACATGGACAGGTTGCAATGGCCTGGAATCAGACGCTGGGAAGTGACTGTATTTTAATTGCAAATGATGATGTTCCAAATGACGAAATTAGAAAAACAGGTATTAAACTTGCGAAGCCACATAATACAAAATTAGTAATAAAAAATATGGACGATTCGGTCAAAGCATTGACATCAGGGGTTACAGACAAATACAGACTTTTTATTGTGGTTGAAACAATTGCAGATGTATATAAACTTGCAAAAGAAAGTGGATTGATTAAATCAATTACTTTAGGCGGTGTGAAATCAAGAGAAAATACAATTCAGATTGCTAAGGCGGTTTTTGTGACCTCACAGGAAAGTTCAATGCTGAAAGAATTAATTACAGACGGTATAGAGATTGAGATTAGACAAGTGCCAAATGATACAAAGATTATGGTCCATGATGCACTTAAGTAAAGGAGGAATGAGTTATGTTGATAAAAGCGATATTATTAGGGCTTGTGGCTATGATTGGTAATGCCAATTTATTTGGTGGAACAAATCTTATGGATAGACCAATTATTACCTGTACGTTGACAGGCCTTATTATGGGAGACTTACAGTCTGGTATTATTATTGGAGCGATGATGGAGCTTGCATTTATTGGAGCGTTTTCTGTAGGTGGAGCACTACCGCCTGAAATGATTTCTGGTGGAGTTCTGGGTGCTGCATTAACACTTGCATCAGGAAACAGCCCAGAGGTTGCATTGACAATTGGAATTCCGGTTGCATCACTTGCGTTGATTTTAAAAAATGCCTGTAAAGTTTTTATTTTACCTTATTTTGTACATAAAGCAGACAAATATGCGATTGAGGGTAATAGTAAAGGTGTTTCACGCATGCATCTTTTAGGAGGTTTTTTATACTTCAATCTTCCGCTAGGAATATTTGTAGCACTTGCATTTTATCTTGGAAATTCTGCAATGCAGACAGTGTTAAATGTAATCCCTGAATTTATTAAAACCGGGCTCACAATTGCAACAGGTCTTATGCCTGCACTCGGATTTGCAGTGCTTGCAAGTATGATTATCAATAAAAAGAATGTTGTATTTTTGCTCCTCGGATTTCTGATTTCTGTATATATGGGGATTCCTGTGACCGGAATTGCTTTACTTGGAATTGTTACAGCAGTAATTCTTGTAAGTGTTCAGATGAATAACACAAGTGTAACAGCAACTACAACAGGAGGTGACGATGATGATTTCTAATAATAATTTAGCATTATCAAAGAAGGATTTAACAAGAGTGTTCTGGCGTTCTTTTGCAATGGAATGGTCGTGGAATTATGAAAGACAGGCAAACCTTGGATATGGTTTTGCAATGGTACCTATTATCGATAAATTATACAAAGACAGACCAGAAGAAAAGGCAGCTGCGCTGCAGAGACATTTAGAGTTCTTTAATACAACACCACATGTATCAACATTGATTTTAGGTATCAGCAGTGCAATGGAAGAACAAAATGCAACTCAGGAAGATTTTGATACATCCTCGATTAATAATGTAAAAGTTGGTCTTATGGGACCTTTGGCAGGAATTGGAGATTCACTTTTTTGGGGAACACTTCGCATCATTGCAACTGGTATTGGGACATCCCTTGCATTACAGGGGAATGTTTTAGGGCCAATTTTATTCTTTCTGATTTTTAATATTCCGCATGTCATTCTTAGATACATTTGTATGATGGGCGGATACAAATTTGGTGCTGGTTTCCTTTCTAAATTACAGCAGAATGGTCTTATGGAAAAAGTGACTTATGGGGCATCAATCGTCGGTCTTATGTCTATTGGTGCTATGATTGCAACGATGGTGGCAGTAAATATTCCATTTACATATGAGAGCAATGGTGCAAGTATCGTAATTGGTGATATTTTGAACAGTATTATGCCTGGCTTATTGCCATTATTATTTACAGCCTTTATTTATTGGCTGGTCACAAAGAAAAAAATGAAAACAACATGGATACTTATGTTGATTATCGCAATTGGTATTCTTGGAAGTCTGACCGGAATTCTTGGAGTATAAAAGTGGGGAAGATCGAAGAAATAAAAAAACTGTGTATTGCTGTTTTTGGAACATTTCTCTTTGCAGCAGGAATGAATTTGTTCGTTGTATCGGCAAACTTGTATAGTGGCGGTTTTCTTGGGATTGGACAGATTATAAGAACCTTGTTGGTAGATGTTATTGGATTGCCAATTTCAGGAATTGATATCGCAGGAATTGTTTTCTATATGATAAACATTCCGATATTTATTGTGGCATATAGAGAACTGGGAAAGAAATTTTTCTTTGTCACTATGATATGCGTAACAATGCAGACCATTTTTTTAACATTTATCCCAACAGATATTAAAATTCTTGGAGACGAGCCATTTATATCTGCGATCATAGGCGGAGTCATCGCAGGATACGGAGTTGGTATCACATTAAGAGAAGGTGGTTCAGGCGGTGGTCAAGACGTATTAGGCTTATATCTTATGAGAAAAGATAATAAACTGAGTGTTGGAAAAATTGCAATCTTGATTAATGTATGCGTCTATACAATCTGTGCACTGATGTATGATTTGAAAACAGTCATTTATTCGTTGGTATATGTGCTGGTTTCGTCGTTTGTAACCGATAGAATTCATCTGCAAAATGTAAATGTACAGGCAACAATCGTTTCAAAAGAACTTGATAAAATCGTAGAGCTGATTAAAAAGTCTGACCGAACTGCAACAGCAATCTCTGGAAGAGGATGCTATTTGGGAGAAGCTACAGATGTAATTATTACAATTTTGTCTAAGTATGAAGCAGGAAGGTTAGAAAGTGAAATAAAAGAAATGGGGATTGATGCATTCATAGTTGTTTCTGATGTCAGCCATGTTTATGGAAGATATGATAAGCATTTATAAAATAAAGGGTAAAATATAGAAGTATCGGTAAAGGAGACGTTTTTATTTTGCATATCATGCAAGGTATGAGTGCCATCAATTGGTAGTTATGTCATGACCAGAACTATTGAAAAAACTTTACAATGGTTTTGTTCAATATCTTCAAAATGTTGTGATGAGCAAAACAGAAGTGGTTTCAAGCTTTGACGAACTTGCAGAATCTGGAAAACCTATTACAAAAATATTTGCAGCTTCAGATGATCTTGTTATGCTTAAAGATATTGAAAAACAACTTAGAGAGAATCCAAACCTAGCAGTG
>JAEIGA010020695.1_pt1 | contig 10028 bp, 8 predicted proteins | sample 9270691 | NCBI WGS metagenome assembly JAEIGA01 (sample SAMN17057246, study PRJNA624740) | gut metagenome | biome: biome; isolation source: fecal sample | host: Bos grunniens | place: China: Xizang | collected 2019
GAGCAAAACTACCTTACTCTGTACACCATCCTGGCTATCGTGGGCTTTGGCATAGCGTTCTTTGGCTTGCTCACTCTGGTCAGTGCCGACCTTCAGCGCCAGCGCCGCTCCTTGGCCATTCGCCGCATCTTTGGTGCCACGTATGGAGTGTGTCTGCGCCAAACATTGCGCTTGTATTCGATAGTCACCACACTGGGTACTATCATAGGCCTCTGCATCGGTTTCTATCTGATGACCTTGTGGTTGGAGACATATACCACCTGCATCACTCTGGGATGGGAACAACCCGCTTGTATTGCCCTAGGTATTGCCGTGCTGGTGACTTCCCTGGTGGCATGGAAGGTGCGCCAGTGCTTTAGAGAGAAACCTGCAGAGGTGATTAAGGCGTAGAGGAAAGAGTACAGAGTACAGAGTACAGAGTGCAGAGGAGCGAGGAACGAGGAACGAGGATAGATAATAGATTAGAAAATTTAACGAGATAATATTATGATTAAGATAAAGAACATTTCTAAGGTCTTCCGCACAGAAGATGTGGAGACCCATGCTTTGGTGGATGTTTCGCTCGAGGTGAAGAAGGGCGAGTTCGTGGCAGTAATGGGACCATCAGGTTGTGGCAAATCCACCCTGCTGAACATACTTGGTCTGCTTGATGTGCCAAATGGCGGAGAGTACATACTGGATGGCACAGATGTGGCATCCTTGTCAGAGAAGCAGCGCAACGTACTGAGGCGCGGCACTCTCGGATTCATATTCCAGAGTTTCAATCTTATCGACGAACTCACGGTGGAAGAGAACATTGAACTGCCCTTACTCTATATGAAGGTGCCAGCGGCAGAGCGCAAAAGACGAATCACAGATGCTATGGCACGCATGGCCATAACCCATCGCTCCAAGCATTTCCCCTCGCAACTATCAGGTGGTCAGCAGCAGCGTGTTGCCATAGCGCGTGCCGTGGTGATGCAACCTAAGATAATCCTTGCCGACGAGCCTACGGGAAACCTCGACTCGAAGAATGGTCTGGAGGTAATGGGACTGTTGCGCGAATTACATCGCGAAGGCACAACAATAGTGATGGTGACACACTCGGCACGAGATGCCGCCTATTCCGACCGCATCGTCAACCTCTTCGACGGTTGTGTGGTGGACGAGGTGGTGATGTAAGTCTTCTCAAGAATTTATACTGACTAAAAAGAGTATCCCAGTACCAAATTAATACCAGCGCATAATAAAGTATTTAAATGTACTATTCAAACAGTTAGAATACCTGTTTATAAAAAATAGACACAATGTTGTGTACAAATAGGCACAACATTGTATCTATTGCGACACAACGTTGTGTACAATGCAACACAGTGTTGTGCCTATTTTATAAATTGAGGTGTTTTTGCTTATACTATTCTCTCTTATTATCTTTGTTCCGCCTTAGTTACAATTTTATCTATAAATACCATGAAAAGCAAACGGATACAAGATTATTCTAACTTTTGTCCAAACCTGGACGACATGGTCTTTATACAAGCCTCAAGCCATCGTCGGAAATTGTTATCAGGCGGCGTTTGTAGAGGTCGCCTACGGCCTTCTTGAAGACTTTCTTGCTGACATTGAAGGTCTGGGCAATGGTCTCTGCCGGACTCTTGTCGCCGAGGGGGCAATGGCCTCCGTTTTCCTGAATGTATGCCAAGAGTACGTCGCTGAAATCAGACACGCCTTCCTGACCCTGGCGCGATAATGTGACATCTATCTTGCCGTCCTGACGCACCTTATTTATATATGCACGCGTGCGCACACCCGTATGAAGCTCTCTGAACACCTGCGAGTCGTAGAGGAGTCCACCCCACTGGTTGTCGATGATTACCTTGAAGCCGAGGTCGGTCTTCTGCCACACAAGGATGTCCACTTCGTCGCCTCTGCGATAGGGTGCGATACCGGGATCAAGGTAGCGTTCCACCTTGGCACTGGCCATTATTCGACTACTGTCCTCGTCCAGGTGAATATGCACGATATAGCTCTGTCCCTTGACCATCTTCATCTTCTGCTCGCGGAAGGGTACGAAAAGGTCCTTCATCAGTCCCCAGTTCAAAAAGGCACCGAAGTTGTTGACCCATGCCACCTCGAGGAAAGCAAAGTCGCCCACCTGTGCCAAAGGCTTGCGCATGGTGGCAATGAGGCGTTCCTCCTGGTCGAGATACAGGAAAACTTCCACGTCTTCTCCCATGATCACGTTGCCCACCACCTCGTTTTGTGGCAGAAGTATCTCGCCATGTATGCGTCCTCCATCCAGGTAATAACCGAAAGGAACCTGCTTTACAACCTTAAGGTTGTTTGTCTGTCCTAATTTTATGTTCATATTAATCGGACCCCTCCCCAACCCTCCCCTGTATGGGAGGGAGTTTATAGTACTGGGGAATGAGGATATTGTTAAAGGTTAATATTCATTGTTGGTTGTAATTACTCCTGTCCTCGCGTCGCAATGGGGATTGCTCCCCTCACGAGGCACAGAAGCACATTCAGTGCTTCTTCTAAAGGCCTCGCTCGCCCATTGAGGAGGGTTGGGGAGGGGGCCGTTGGGTCCGCTGGACTTGCTACTATTCCACTATCACCCCATCCTTCATCCGTATGGTGCGATCCGTCATGGATGCCAGAGTCTCGTCGTGTGTAACGATGACGAAGGTTTGCCCGAAGCGATCCCTGAGGTCGAAAAAAAGTCTGTGAAGTTCTTCCTTATTCTTGGTATCAAGACTGCCTGAAGGCTCGTCGGCAAGTATCAGTTCGGGGTTGTTCATCAAGGCACGTGCCACGGCCACACGTTGCTTCTCTCCACCTGAGAGTTCGTTGGGTTTGTGCCCTGCACGCTCGGAGAGTCCCATAAAATCCAGCAGTTCCATAGCACGCCTTTTGGCTTCCTTGTGTGAGGTACCAGCTATGAAGGCCGGCATCATCACGTTTTCCAAAGCCGTAAATTCGGGCAGAAGTTGATGAAACTGAAACACGAAGCCTATGTGCTTGTTGCGGAAACGTGCCATACGATCCGAGCTGAACTCGGTTACATCCTCTCCAGCAATGATTATCTTGCCGGAATCAGCCTTATCCAACGTGCCTACAATCTGTAGCAAGGTTGTCTTTCCTGCACCGCTTGAACCTACGATGCTTACCACCTCGCTCTTTCCTATCTCCAGGCTAATGCCTTTCAGCACCTGCAGGTTGCCAAAACTCTTCCTTATATCCTCTATCTTTATCATGACCACTGGTCGGGGTATAGCAGCATAACGCTGGTGTGACTGAAATATCTGTGTATCATCAATGGCAGGCCGGCAAAGGCACCCTTGTAGGAGATGAAGCCCGGACGGGCACTAACGAATACGACCATCTCGTCGGAACCCGCTCTTTGTGACAGGGAGATAATCTTGGTCCACAAGGCCATCTCCACATATTCCGCATGCAAGGAAACGTGATAGCGCCACATGTAACTTTTGATGTTGGGCATGGTGTCGGGGTGTGCATGGAACTCTATTACACAATCCAGTTGCTCGCCCATACGACAGACATGCTCAAGCCATTTATAGAAACCAGCCTCGTACTCGGCCTTTTGGGGTACGGCCACTATCACTCGATGCAACGTGCCCGGAGGGACAATAAGGCGAACGGCCATAACCTCGCGATTGGTACCCTCCAGCACATGGTCAATAACCGGACCTAGGCTGGACTTGGGCATACCAGTGGTACGGTCGGTAAGACACACCATCACCTCACCACAATCGTATTCACGGATTGTATGCAGGATACCTCCTGCTATATTGGTACTGAGACGTGACAAAGTCTTCATGTCCACCTCTGCGGCTGATGCCACCGAGGTTGCATTTTCCAGCATGCGCTGAGCCTCGCGGTACCCCTGGGCCTCCCCGTCATAGTCGTTGAGAGTAACAGTCAGGCCCATAAGGCTGTCGGGAATGCGTGTATTACGGATTATCAGCGCCAACTGGGTCAAAAGTCCCACACTGTCAGGTTGGCTGTACGTCACCAGACATCTGCCGTGCCATGCACCCTGGTTCTCCTCGGTATCAGTATCCATAATGGCCAGACGTCGGGCACCTTCGCTTGTGGCAAAACTGCTTATTATGCAAGAGAAGAGTATCAGCATCACCGTACCGTTGAGCACAGAGACATCCATCAGATTTACCTTCGGGTCGGTACCTATCATCACTATAGCCAGTGCACCGGCAGCATGAGCATTGGTCAGACCGAACATCAACAGAGAGCCTCCCCTCAGATCTTTGGAAACGTGGCTCATGACATAGGAGGCCAGCCATTTCGAGAACGTACCCACCAACACCATAACCACAACGATCCATATCGTATCCAAGTCGCCGAAGAGCACCTTGAGATCTATCAACATACCCACGCCTATCAGGAAATAAGGAATGAACAGGGCATTTCCCACAAACTGTATGTAGGACATGAGAGGCGAAGTGCGAGGAATAAGTCTGTTAACCGACAGACCGGCAAGAAATGCGCCCAACAATCCTTCCAACCCAGCCAACTCTGCCAAGGCAGCACTCAGGAAGACCTGAGAAAGGATAAATATGAATTGCATTATAGGCTCTTCGTACCTGCGCAGGAACCATCGGCCTATACGGGGATAGACATATAGGATAAATGCCCCGTAGACCATGCACTTTACGGCAAAGAATACCCAGAACATCCAATCGGTTTCCTGCAAGGAACCCACCGCAATGGCAAGGATTAGCAAGGCCACGAACAGGGCCACCGCAGTAGCCACCACGGAAACGGTCACTACCGGATGCCGAGCCAAACCGAAACGACTTACTATGGGATACGTTATCAGCGTATGCGAAGCAAGGATACAGCTTAGCAAAACCGAGGTTATCTCTCCAAATCCCAGCAGGTAATGCGCGGCCAAAAAGCCCAAGACAAAGGGTATGATATAGGTAATGATGCCGAACAGGAATCCCTTGCGCCCATATTGGCGTACACTGCCCATGTTCATCTCCAGCGAGGCCAGGAACATAATAAAATAGATACCTACCTGTCCAAAGATTTCGAAACTACGGTCCCTCTCTATGACATTGAAACCATGCTGGCCTATCATCACACCTGCCAAAATCAGTCCTATGATATGTGGGGTGCGCAATCGGCGCAACAGGATGGGAGAAAACAGGATAATCATCAATACGACGAAAAACACCCAAGTGGGGTCCGTAACCAATGCCAACGGCATGTGTATAGATGTCAGTATTTGATGCATGTCCTGTGAATTATTTCATGCAAAGATAAGGTTTTTATGCTATTTATCGGCAAGAACACACCTTATTTATAATATTTTCCGTAATTTTGCACGCAAATTATCAAACAAAGTAACCGACAAACAGATAAAGACACATAAAGATGAGAGTAGCAATTGTAGGCGCCAGCGGCGCCGTAGGCCAGGAATTCCTGCGCGTTCTGGATGAGCGCAACTTCCCCATTGACGAACTGTTGCTTTTCGGCAGCCAGCGTAGCGCCGGAACAAAATACACCTTCCGTGGCAAGGAAATTGAGGTAAAACTGCTTCAGCACAACGATGACTTCAAGGGTGTGGACATCGCCTTCACCAGCGCTGGTGGCGGAACAAGCAAGGACTTTGCTGAGACCATCACCAAGCATGGTGCAGTAATGATAGACAACTCCAGCGCCTTCCGCATGGATGAGGATGTACCCCTGGTAGTCCCCGAGTGCAATGCACAGGATGCTTTGAACCGCCCCCGCGGCATCATTGCCAACCCCAACTGTACCACTATCATGATGGTTGTAGCTCTTCAGGCTCTGGAGAACATCAGCCACATCCGCCGTATCCACGTTGCCAGCTATCAGGCTGCCAGCGGTGCCGGTGCAGCTGCCATGGCAGAACTTTTCGAACAGTACCGTCAGGTATTGGCAGGCGAGAAGCCCACAGTGGAGAAGTTCGCATACCAGCTGGCCTTCAACGTAATCCCCCAGATTGACGTGTTCACCGACAACGGCTACACCAAGGAGGAGATGAAAATGTTCCACGAGACAAAGAAGATCATGCACACCGATGCTGATTGCTCTGCAATGTGCGTACGTGTACCCTCGCTCCGTTGCCACTCCGAGGCTATCTGGGCAGAGACCGAGCGTCCCGTCAGCGTGGAGGAATTCAAGGAGGCTGTACGCAATGGCAACGGTCTGCGTTTGCAGGACGACCCCGAGAAGAAGGACTACCCCATGCCTCTCTTCCTGGAAGGTTGCGACGATGTTTATGTAGGCCGTATCCGCAAGGACATCGCCAACCCCAATGGCCTCACCTTCTGGCTGGTAAGCGACCAGATCAAGAAGGGTGCTGCCCTCAATGCTGTACAGATTGCCGAATGGCTCATACAAAACGACCCCAAGTTCCAGGGATAAGCCACGGCATTACATAACTAGCAAAGGAGGTCATCTTCACTGAGATGACCTCCTTTGTTTATGTCTTTACGAAAGAATACCTGTCCTGCTATTCCCAGCCACCGGGCAAACCTGTGCCGCTTTCATACCAGCGTACCATGTGCACACGGAACTGAAGGGTGGAATAACCTGGAATCTCTCCGCTTCCCTCGCTGCCATAAGCCAGAGTGTAGGGAATGAATATCATCCAATCATCACCCTCTACCATATACTGAATAGCGGTACTGAAACCTTCTATCAGATTATGCACGCTCATCAGAGTGGGTGCTGATGTTTCAGGATTATAGTCTCCATAATAGCTCGTATCGAAGACATCCTGAATCATACCCATCTCCGAACCATTGCCTGTGTAATTATATACAGGCATCAGCCAACCTCTGTAGCTTACGTGCACAGTATCGTTGAATGCAGGAGAACCCTTACCGAAGGGATCTGTTCCACGCTCCAGAATACGAACACAAATACTGTCCGTAACGGGTCCAGTGGAACCAGGAGACTTGAACAGGGACTTATACATGCGCCACTGGCAATATTCTTCCCAGTCCTCGCCATACTCGGCCTTTGCCTGTGCTATGGCCTGGCGTGCCACCTGAACGGTATCCTCGTACCATTTGGCATTACGACTCTGCCAATCTTCATAGGGGTCATAGGTGTTGTCCGTCTCGCTACAAGAGGCCAAGCCCAAGACTGCCGCAAACAGTATATACAGATATTTCTTCATCAACTCTCCTATTTTCCTTAAAGGGTGGATATGAATTTGGGATTAGAGCAACTTCTTCAGCAGGCTGGTGATGCTTACCTGATCCTCGATGATGCCACGAAGCTCAGAGATGTGCACACGACGCTGCTCCATGCTGTCACGCTCACGCAGAGTAACGGTATTGTCCTCGAGTGTCTGCTGGTCTACAGTCACACAGAAGGGACAACCGATAGCGTCCATACGACGGTAACGCTTGCCAATCTGGTCCTTCTCCTCGTACTTGCAATTGAAGTGGAAGCGCAGATCGTTCATAATCTCCTGTGCCTTCTCGGGCATGCCGTCCTTCTTGGTCAAGGGGAATACAGCCAACTTGACAGGAGCCAGGGCTGCGGGCAGATGCAATACAGTACGTGTCTGTCCGTCGGGCAACTGCTGCTCTTCGTAGCTGTGGCACATGATAGAAAGGAACATACGGTCCACACCGATAGAGGTCTCGATAACATACGGAGTGTATGACTCGTTGGTCTCGGGATCAAAGTACTCTATCTTCTTGCCACTATACTTGGCATGACTGGAAAGGTCGAAGTTTGTACGTGAGTGAATACCCTCTACCTCCTTGAAGCCGAAGGGCATGTGGAACTCAATATCGGTAGCGGCATTGGCATAGTGAGCCAACTTGTCGTGGTCGTGGAAACGGTAGTTGTCTGAACCGAAGCCCAAAGCCTGATGCCATGCCATACGGGTCTGCTTCCACTGGCCAAACCAATCCAGCTCGGTACCGGGCTTAACGAAGAACTGCATTTCCATCTGCTCGAACTCACGCATACGGAAGATGAACTGACGGGCAACAATCTCGTTGCGGAATGCCTTACCTATCTGTGCTATACCGAAGGGCAACTTCATGCGACCGGTCTTCTGTACGTTCAAATAGTTAACGAAGATACCCTGTGCAGTCTCGGGACGGAGGTATACCTTGTTTGCACCATCGGCAGTAGAACCCATCTCGGTAGAGAACATCAGGTTGAACTGACGTACCTCAGTCCAGTTTCTTGTGCCACTGATAGGACATGCAATCTCCTCGTCCAGAATAATCTGGCGCAGTTCAGCCAGGTCACTGTCATTCAATGCCTTGGCGAAACGCTCGTGCAATGCATCGCGCTTCTGCTGATTCTCCAATACACGGGCGTTGGTAGCGCGAAACTCTTCCTCGTTGAAAGCCTCACCATACTTCTTGGCAGCCTTCTGCACCTCCTTGTCAATCTTCTCGTCGTACTTTGCCAACTGGTCCTCAATCAGCACGTCAGCACGATAGCGCTTCTTGCTGTCCTTATTGTCGATGAGGGGATCATTGAACGCATCCACGTGTCCGCTGGCCTTCCATACGGTGGGATGCATGAAAATAGCGGCATCGATACCTACAATGTTCTCGTGAAGCAACACCATGGACTGCCACCAGTACTGCTTGATGTTGTTTTTCAGTTCAACGCCGTTCTGGCCATAGTCGTACACTGCGCCCAGTCCGTCGTATATGTCGCTTGAGGGAAAAACAAAGCCATATTCCTTACAATGGGAAATGATTTTCTTAAAAACGTCTTCTTGTTGTGCCATTATCGTAAATATTTTTCGCGCAAAGTTAAGAATTTATGCCGTACCAACGGCCCAAATGCACCAAAATACTTTTATTTTGGGACTCATTTTAACATTTCAGCACCAATCCCTTGGCAATTCCAATAAAAAAGCATAGCTTTGCGGGCTGAAATATGTAGTTACGGCACTTTTGCCAGAACAACAGGATAACAAACAACAAAACAATCTGGAATGAGACAACTAAAAATCACCAAGAGCATCACCAGCCGCGACAGCCAGTCACTGGACAAGTATCTTCAGGAAATAGGACGCGAGCAACTTCTAACCGTAGAAGAGGAAGTGGAACTCAGCCAGCGAATCCGCAAGGGTGACCGCCAGGCATTGGATATTTTGGTAAAGAGCAACCTGCGCTTTGTGGTATCTGTAGCAAAGCAGTACCAGAACCAGGGTCTCAGTCTCCCCGACCTCATCAACGAAGGCAATGTAGGTCTCATCAAGGCCGCCGAGAAGTTTGATGAAACCCGAGGCTTCAAGTTCATCAGTTACGCCGTATGGTGGATTCGCCAGACTATCCTGCAGGCGTTGGCAGAACAGAGCCGTATCGTGCGTCTGCCTCTAAATCAGGTTAGCGCCGTAAACAAGATAAGCAAGGCCATCACCAAGTTCGAACAGGAATTTGAGCGCAAACCCAGCCCCGAGGAGTTGGCCGAACTGGTAAACGAAGTTCCCGAAAAGATCAACGACAGCCTGCGTGCCAGCGGACGCCACGTCAGTGTGGACGCTCCCTTCGTAGAGGGCGAGGACAACAGCCCATTGGACGTAATGGAAAACACTGATGCCCCTGCTGCCGACCATACTCTCATCAGCGAGAGCCTGCAGATGGAAATCTCGCGTGCATTGGAAATTCTCAACGAGCGCGAACGTGACATCATAGAGATGAGTTTCGGCATATCACAGCCTGAAATGACTCTCGAGGAGATTGGCGACCGCTTCGGTCTGACCAGAGAGCGTGTGCGCCAGATCAGAGAAAAGGCAATCCGCAAACTCCGCAACGCCAACAAGACCGGCATACTGCGCTCATATCTTGGTTAGGATATTTTCCACCATATTACCATACACAACAAGGGATGCTTTCGCACAACACACGAAAGCATCCCTTGTTATTTTTACAGCCTACCTGCAGAAGTTCATTTTACACCACCACAGGAAGCCTTTTTTGTTGTCACCGAGGACACACCTGTGTTGTCATTGAGAACAAGCCCGCGTTGTCATTGAGGACACA
>JAEIGA010020696.1_pt1 | contig 10027 bp, 9 predicted proteins | sample 9270691 | NCBI WGS metagenome assembly JAEIGA01 (sample SAMN17057246, study PRJNA624740) | gut metagenome | biome: biome; isolation source: fecal sample | host: Bos grunniens | place: China: Xizang | collected 2019
GCCTCTTTTTTGTAAATTTTATTAACACATGCCACTGCATGTGGCACGTGTTAATTTTTAATATTAATTATAACTATTAAGCTTGCGCGCTAGCCTCAGGTGTCTTCCAGTTGCTTGCTTTATTTTTTTGTGCTAAGCCCTTGAAATAATCAACTGCTGTTTTTTTACCAGTAACAAATGCTGTAAAAGGAACAGTATAATCTAGGCCACCTATTTCAGAACCCCAAGATACTGGACTATCACCTGCATATGGTGTTTGACCTATTGTATACATACCATTAATATATTGTGGAATTACACGAGCACACGTGTTCTTTGTTTTCATTAGACTATTTGTATAGTAATTTGCTTGTGATGCAAATTCACTTACTAAATTATATTCATATGACATTGGAGCATTAACGTTAATTGTATATTGTGATAAACCAACGTCTGATAGACAATATTGCAAGAAATCAAGAATGATATCCTCTCTCCAACCTACTTTATGGCTATTTACAAAAATCGATGGTCTGTTACAAACAAATACTGTTTGTTCAGCATCTGCCGTAGCTTTTGGCATTGGAAGAATACCAATACGTTTTTCTGTTGGGCCACTATTAGGATAAAGGTCAGAATGTCCGTCCATTACATCCCATGCTTCTAGATACCACCATGAACCGTCACCATATACACCACGAGCATCTTCTGATGCAGGGTCAATTTGTGATAATAAGAATCTTTTTTGTGCTTCCCTAGTTGAAACACCTGCCGTATATTTTGCATAGTTTTTATTGAAAATTTTGTAAACAAAATCTAATGCTTGGTATTTTGAAGCTTGTCTTTGAAGTTCATAACCGTTTTCTGGTGTGATATTTGTAGCTTTATCGTCAGGAATAATTGTACCATCAGGATTAAATCCTTTTACAAGCACTTCTGAACCAGAATACGTAAAGTTTCTTTCCATGTTTTCATAACCAGCAAAACTAGTCCATAGATTCATCATAAATCTGTTAATATAGCCTTGACCACCATATGGGAAGTAGAATGGTTCAACGATTCCACGATCTGTCATAGCCTCAAATATTAACATAAACTCTTCCGTTGTTCTTGGAAGACCATCATCTTCACTATAATCAATGCCATCTGTACCTTCACCAGTTTTATTATCTGGACCTGTCGTTAAAAGACCTGCGTCTTTATAGTCATTGTAAGCGAATTTATCAATAACTTCAACTTGGCCATTTTCATCCGTTAAGAATAAGCCTTTAGTTTCCCACACGTCTCTATCATAGAACATACTATAATATGCTTCATATGAAGGAAGAGCATAATATTGTTCTTCTCCATCAGTCTCCGTATCACCAAAGAAAACTCTTTGATTTTTCAACATTCTTTGTTCGATACTCTTACCTTCTGTATCATATGGGTTTGGTTCCTTAACGATATCTGTTAAATTAACAAGGTCTCCCTTGCCCTTATAGTCGTGATAGTTAGCAACCTCAACCATAAAAATATCAAAGTCAAAGTCAGAAGTTGAGTTCATCGTTCCACCAAGTTGACCATCTCCAGTAACTAAAACTTGAACGCCAGTTTTTTCACCTTCTGGAGTTTGATATACAGTATTCTCGTGACGTTCTTCATACGCATCACCCCAGGAAATAGCAAATTGCTCTCCCCAACCTGCGTTGTTAACACCAAAGTAAATTTGAACTTTGTCATCATCAATTTCTTCGTTGAAGCCACCACCAGCGCCACCACAACCTACTGCAAAGATTGAAGTTAAGCCCATAAGTAGAGACATCGCCAAACATAAAAACTTATTCTTCTTCATAAACACTCCTTTAATGTTTTATCTTTCAGGATTTTGTCCACTTTTTATAAAAGTTTAGACTATCCCCTATTTTTCTATATCATTATAAAGCAAAAATATATTTTTGTAAAGTATAATTATTAAGAAATTAAAAATTTTTATTTAAATTTTAAAAAAAATGTCTTATTTTATATAACATTGTAAAATACAAAAGTTTTATGTCAAAATATAGTTATTTTCTAGCTATTTTTATTAATAAAAATTTATAATATAAAAAATTTATTTTTACTTATTCGAGTTAAAAAAAATTTTTTAAAATTTTTATTTTAGTATTGACAAAATATTATTTTATAATAAAAGTATTCGAAATTATTTTATAGTGAAACCATCAAAATCTCACAAACAACGTTGTTTGATATAATCTTATGCAAAAAAAACACACTTAATTTTGCTTTTTGCAATATAAGTGTGTTAATTTTGTATGAAACCTAATCTAAGGCTTAAAATTTAAGAATTATATAGGTTAATTAATTATTTCATTGCTTCTTCAATAGCAACTGCTAGAGCAACGGAAGCACCTACCATTGGGTTGTTACCCATACCGATTAAGCCCATCATTTCTACGTGCGCTGGAACTGAAGAAGAACCTGCAAATTGAGCATCTGAGTGCATTCTTCCCATAGTATCCGTCATACCATATGATGCAGGACCTGCAGCCATATTGTCTGGGTGAAGTGTTCTACCTGTACCGCCACCGCTTGCTACAGAGAAATACTTCTTGCCGTTTTCTGTACACCATTTTTTATACGTGCCTGCTACTGGGTGTTGGAATCTTGTTGGGTTTGTAGAGTTACCTGTAATAGAAACGTCAACGCTTTCTGCTTTCATAATAGCAACACCTTCGTTTACGTCGTCTGCACCATAACATCTAACCTTTGCCCTATCTCCATCAGAATATGCAGTTGTTTTAACAACCTTTAATTCTTCTGTATAATAATCAAATTGAGTTTGTACGTAAGTAAAGCCGTTAATTCTTGAAATAATAAACGCAGCATCTTTGCCTAAACCGTTTAGAATAACTTGAAGAGGTGTCTTTCTTACTTTGTTTGCAGTCTTAGCGATACCAATTGCACCTTCTGCCGCTGCAAATGATTCGTGTCCTGCTAAGAAGGCAAAGCACTTAGTTTCTTCACGAAGAAGCATTGCTGCAAGGTTACCGTGACCAAGACCAACTTTCCTATTTTCCGCTACAGAGCCTGGAATACAAAAACTTTGTAAACCTACACCGATTGCTTCTGCCGCATCTGCTGCTTTTGTGCAACCTTTTTTAATTGCAATTGCTGCACCTACTGTATATGCCCATACAGCATTTTCAAAACATATTGGTTGTACGCCTTTTACTATTGCTTCTACGTCTATGCCTTTTTCTGTGCAAATTGATTTTGCTTCTTCAATATCTTTTATGCCATATTCTTTAAGAGCGGCATTGATTTTGTCTATTCTTCTTTCATATCCTTCAAAAGTAATACTCATCTTTATCCCCTCCTATTCTTTCCTTGGGTCGATATATTTAGCAGCGCCATCAAATCTACCATATTGTCCAGATGCTTTTTTGAATGCTTCATCTGCAGACAAACCTTTCTTAATAAAGTCTGCCATCTTGCCAAAGTTTACAAACGAATAACCGATAATTTGATTATCTTCGTCTAGAGCTATCTTCGTTACGTAACCTTCTGCCATTTCAAGATATCTTGGACCTTTTGCCTTTGTAGAATACATTGTTCCTACTTGTGAACGCAAACCTTTACCTAAATCTTCTAAGCCTGCGCCGATTGTCAATCCGTCTTCTGAGAATGCAGATTGTGTTCTGCCATATACTATTTGTAAAAATAGTTCTCTCATTGCGGTGTTTATAGCATCGCAAACAAGGTCTGTATTTAATGCTTCTAAAATAGTTTTACCAGGAAGAATCTCTGCTGCCATTGCTGCTGAGTGTGTCATACCTGAACAACCTATTGTTTCTACAAGAGCTTCTTCTATAATACCATTTTTAACGTTTAGTGTTAGTTTGCATGCGCCTTGTTGTGGTGCACATCTACCTACACCGTGTGTAAATCCTGAAATATCTGCTATTTCCTTTGCTTGAATCCACTTTGCCTCTTCTGGAATTGGTGCTGGGCCGTGGTCTGGGCCTTTGGCAACGCAGGTCATTTCTTTAACTTCGGTCGAATACTGCATAAATATATGCCCTCCAATTTATTAATTAACTTTTTATAGATTATATCACAGACAATATAAACTTGCAAATTATTTACTTTACTTTTTAGTTATTTTTTTATTCTCTAGACTTCTTTTATAATAAAAAAGATATTGTTGAACGTATCCAGAATAATTTTTGAACCTATCTACAAAATATTTGGATATTTTTTGCCTTTCTTTTATTTGGCCATTAAAGTCTTCCCTGTACACTTTTTCTATCCAAGTGTCTACCGGAAAACTATCTTCTCTTTTGTAACCAAATAGTATTATACAATCCGCAACCTTTGGACCTATACCATATATTGAAATTAAACTTTTTCTTAACTCTTCTATGGAATATGATTTTAGGTTATATAGATTTATTCGATTATTTACTATATCTTTTGCAAGCCTATAAATATACTCTGCCCTGTAACCAAGTCCAATACTTTTTAACTCTTCTAAAGATAGCATTGAAATTTGCTTAGCACTTGGAAATGCATAATACCTTTGACCTAAAAAATCTTTTTTATTAGATACTAATTTGCATAGCCTTTCTATTATCAACTTTATTCTAGGAATATTATTGTTTTGAGATATAATAAACGAGAATGCTACTTCTTCTACGTCTTGATTTACAAGCCTTATCCCGTTAGCTAGACTTGATGATATTTTTAAAATTGATTCTTCTTGAGAAGATATGTATTCGTTAATTTCTTGATAATTTTTATCAAAATCAAAATAGTTGTAAAAATAATCTATATCTTCACTTTGAATATACGTATACTCTCCGCTTTGTCTCACGTAGGCGCATTTTTCTTTGGAAAATACTAGATAACCATTTTCATAGGCTTTATACCTAAAAAGTTGTCCACACTCTAAGGTGTCTTTTATATTAAAATACTTAATTTTTAATCGTAATTCTTTCATAAACATAGTATAACAAAAACGGATTGCTATTTGCAACCCGTTTTTTTATAATTTTAATTTATTTTGAATATACGCTTACTTTTTTGTCGTTTCTGCCCATTCTTTCGAACTTAACAACACCATCAATTAGCGCATACAACGTATCATCACTACCAATGCCTACGTTGTTACCTGGGTGAATTTTTGTTCCCCTTTGACGAACGATAATTCCACCAGCTAAAACTTCTTGGCCGTCTGTAACTTTTACACCAAGCCTTTTAGCATTACTATCTCTGCCGTTCTTTGTGCTACCGCCACCTTTGTGGTGCGCAAATAAACTAATGAAAAACATAATCTCTTTCCTCCTTATTCGGCTACCGTGTCGCTAGCTACGCTTTCTTCGGCTTTAACAGCCTTTTTTGTGGCCTTTTTAGCGATTTCAAGAATCTTTACAGATGTGAAAGGTTGACGATGACCTTGTTTCTTTCTTTCGTTCTTTTTAGCCTTGTACTTAAAGACAATTATCTTTTTGTCTTTTCCTTGTTCTACTACTTCTCCAACAACCTTAAATGTGGCTGCTTCCTTTGCTACTTTAATACCCTTTTCGTCTGATATTAAAAGTGCAGAGAATTCAACTTTTTCGCCTACATTTGCTGAAAGTTTTTCAAATCTGATTGTTTGACCAACTTCTGCTTTGTATTGTTTGGAACCATTTGCTATGATTGCATACATAAAGTTTACCTCCACTCTCCAGTCTCGCCTGCATTAATTTTGGGGCAATTTGTATTGCTTTTATTTCCCTTGCAGTGCGGCTCATTGGTTATTTTATATTATTTACTATGTTTTGTCAAACATTTTTGCATAATTTTTATCATATTATTCAAACTATTTTTAAAACTTTAAGGAGATATTATGGATAAGAAAAAATATAATCAAAAAGCCATGTGTGACACTATAAAAAATGCTAAAATTGCCCTAGAAAGCATTTCTTATATTATGCCTGGCGTTAATGACAAGGCTCTTAAAAAAGAGTTGAAAACGCAATATGAAGGATACGAAAAATTTGTAACCGATGCATCTGTTTTTATTTCTAAAAATAATTACCCTTGCTCTAAAATCAACCCGTTTCAAAAGGGTTTTATGTGGTGTTCTATAAAAATGAAAACACTCGGTGATGATAGCAAAAATCATATTGCAGATATGATGATTAAGGGTTCTGTTATGGGGATTAACGAACTTAGGGCAATGAAAAACGAGGGCGAAAACCTTTACCCAGAAGTTTTAGAATTTGTAGAAAGATTATTAAACCTAGAAGAAGAGTATGAAGAAAGACTAAAAGCCTTTTTATAATTAATAAAAGATATAAAGTAAAATAAAAAAGCACGACTTTGCCAAACCTTTTGTTTCGACTCGGCAGTGTCGTGCTTTTTATTATGCAAAAATTATTTCTTTGTAACTAAAACTTTTTTAAGTTTTGCAAATCTTGGAAGTCCATCTTCTTTTGGAAGATTTGTTTCACCTTGGATTAGTGGCATAGCATATTTAACGAACTCGTCAGAAATTCCTGTGCCGTTATTTGTTATCCATTCTAGTGGAACTGTTTTTTCTGTGTTTGCAGCAAGTTCTAGTGGAAGAAGTTTATATTCACATTCGTATTTATCCCCTTCTTTTCTTGCATAGCAAACCATTTTATCCGTTTCACCTGCAACCGCTGCTTTAACAGCTTCTCTTCCGGCACCAAACGTTTCTTCAATATCAGTAAGTGATGCACAATGTGCTCCACATCTTTGCATTAATGAAAGTTCAATTCCCCTTGTTTTGAAACCAGTTTTTTCCCTAATTAAACTTGCAAGTTGAATACCTACGCCACCAAGTTGTGCGTGACCAAAACTATCTCTTGCACCTGTTTGACCAAGAACTTCGCAAATTAATTTGCCGTTTGCATCGTGAATACCTTCTGATACAACTGCGATACATTTGTTGCCGTTTTTTGCACAAACGTCTTGAACGTCTTTTACAAACTTTTCAATAGAGAAATCAATTTCTGGAAGATAAATTAAATCTGCACCAAGGCCCTTAGCGCCTGCAAGAGCAGCTGAAGCAGTAAGCCAACCTGCGTTTCTACCCATTGCTTCTACAACGCATACCATTGGTGTGTCGTAAACTTTAGCGTCTAGGTTAATTTCCATAATGCTTGTTGCAATATATTTAGCAGCAGAAGCAAAACCTGGACAATGGTCTGTACCAAACAAATCGTTATCAATTGTCTTTGGAACACCGATTACGTTAATTTCATAACCGCTTTTTGCCATATACTTGCTAATTTTATTACAAGTATCCATACTATCGTTTCCACCGTTGTAGAAAAAGTATCTAACGTCGTACTTTTTGAATACTTCTAAAAGTCTTTTATAATCTGTATCGTCAACTGATGCATCTTTAAGTTTATATCTAACTGAACCTAGCGCAGATGATGGCGTTGTTTTTAGAAGTTCTAATTCTTTTATATCTTCTTTAGACATATCATAGAATTCTTCTTCTAAAATACCTCTAATTCCGTGAGCAGCACCATATACTGCCGTTATTTCGTCGCTATTTAATCCTTCAATGAAAACACCCGCTGCACTAGCATTAATTACTGACGTTGGTCCACCTGATTGGGCAAACATCAATGCGCCCTTTAATCCTTTCATAATTTTTCTCCTATATGTTAATTGTTTTTATTTACCAAGTATTTTTGCTGCGGTATATAATTCTTCATTAAATACCGATTTTTGACTTAAAGCCTCGTCTATTGGAAGCGTTATTATTTTATTGCCTTTTATACCTACTGCAGATGGAACGCAATTTTCTTTTCTAATTTCCTCAACAGCTCTAACTGCAAATCTTGTTGCAAGTATTCTGTCTGCCATTGTTGGCGAACCACCCCTTTGAACGTGTCCTAAGTGAGTAATTTTTATATCTACACCTGCATGCTGGTTAAGATATGCAACGATTTCATCCCTCTTTCCCGCACCCTCGGCTAAAACTATCATGTTTGAAGTTTTTCCACGAAGTTTACTTTTAACAAGAGATTTTGCTATATCGTCTAAATTATATTCTTTTTCAGGAATTAAAATATATTCCGCACCGCCAGCAATACCAGCGTAGAGTGCTATATCTCCACAATGCCTACCCATAACTTCTACAAGACTAACCCTGTCGTGAGATTGCATTGTATCTCTTAAACTGTTGATTGCCGTAAGAACCGTATTTACCGCCGTGTCAAAACCAAGTGTATAATCTGTATAAGCAAGGTCGTTATCTATTGTCCCTGGAATACCAACGCACTTAATTCCAAAATTATTTGCAAGGTCTCTAGCACCACGAAGAGAACCATCTCCTCCAATTACTATAACACCTTCTATTCCATAAGCCTCTAAATGAGCTGCTGCCTTTTTTTGTCCTTCTAAAGTATTGAACTCTGGGCATCTTGCTGTTTTTAAAAACGTTCCACCCCTTTGTATCATATCGGAAACAGAACGAGCCTTAAGTTCTTCTATCTTTCCTTCAATAGCGCCTGCCCAACCACGTTCAATTCCATAAACTTCCATACCGTAAGATAATGCAGTTCTAACCGTTGCGCGAATTGCTGCGTTCATTCCTGGTGCGTCGCCACCACTTGTTAATATTGCAATTTTTTGCATAATTCACCTCGTTTCAACATAAACATTTGTATTTTAACATATATCTAATTTATTTGCTATTATTTTTAATGGCTTTTTGAACTTTTTTTGAAAAAAACAGTTTTTCCTTCGCCAATAAGTTCTTTTAATTCGATTTCTAGCCCCTCGCACTTTCTTACACTAATATGTGCATCATATTTTTTGCCGTTTATTGCAAGGATTACTGGTATATCACCTAAATAACTTTCTAGTATGTCTAGCACCGAATTAGTATCTACTTCGCCTTCTAATATTATCCCCATATACTCTTGCTGTTTCTCTTCTGGTTTTTCCTCTTGAACTTCAATACTTTCTATGTCGTCTGCAATAATTTGCACTTCGCCTGCCTTAAATTGTAGTCTACCAGAAACTTTTACAATTTTTTCTTCCTTTATAGAATATGCGCACTTTTCGTATATCTTAGGAAATGCTATAACTTCTATCGTTCCGTATAAGTCTTCAAGCTTTATAAACGCCATTGAACTTCCACTTTTTGTATTAAGTTTTTTAAATTCAGAAATGATACCGCCCATTACGACTCTATCACCATCTTTAACTTCAGTATAAACCTTTTCGCCATCTTCGTTTTCTTCAAAATAAGTTAGCGCGTCTGTTGTAAAAGAGTAAGAGTCAAATTGCTTTTTATAATCTGAAAGCGGATGCCCTGAATGATATATTCCTAAAATAGATTTTTCTAAACCAAGCCTCTCTTTTGAAGAATACTCGTCTAGTTTTGGGTATTCTAAATCTAACCCTTCTTCCTTATCTAAAACGGTGCCAAACATACTAATTTGTGCACTATTTTTATTTTTGTTTAGCGCAGATATTCGGTCCATATATTCGCTATGAACCGCCATTAACGTTCTTCTGTTTATTCCAAAACAATCGAAACTTCCGGACAGTATTAAACTTTCAACCAACCTTTTGTTTATACCAAAGTTTACACATCTACTAATAAAATCTTCAAAGGAAGCAAAATCACCATTTTTATCCCTTTCTTCTATTATGGAATTTATAACCGCAAGTCCTACGTTTTTAAGGCCTACAAGACCAAATCTTATTCCACCGTTACTAGTTGAAAAATGTGCTTTACTTTTGTTTATATCCGGTGGCAAAACTTTAATATTTTTGCTTTTTAGATAGGTTAAATATTTAGAAAGTTCGTCAATTTTATCTATTCTGTTATTAAGAATAGAGGTGAAAAATTCTACTTCGTAATATCTCTTTAAGTATGCCGTTTGATATGCTAAAACGGCATATGCTGCAGCGTGAGATTTATTGAATGCGTACTTAGCAAATCCCGTCATCTCATCAAATATTTCTATTGCAACGTTTTCTGGCACGCCATTTTTTATCGCACCTACAATCGGGTCCCCTTTATCAC
>JAEIGA010020697.1_pt1 | contig 10027 bp, 8 predicted proteins | sample 9270691 | NCBI WGS metagenome assembly JAEIGA01 (sample SAMN17057246, study PRJNA624740) | gut metagenome | biome: biome; isolation source: fecal sample | host: Bos grunniens | place: China: Xizang | collected 2019
AGGGAATTGAGGCGCAGACTCTCGCGAACGCATATCTTGCGGTTGATGCAAACCTCGAGATCGTGCCCGTTATCAATAAGATCGACCTCCCCTCCGCTATGCCCGATAAGGTTAAGGAGGAGATCGAGGACGTGATCGGTATTCCTGCAGATGAGGCACCGTGCGTATCCGCAAAGACAGGCCTTAATATCGGAGACGTGATCGAATCGATCATCCGTGACATTCCCGCACCCGGTGGGGAAGCAGAAGCACCGCTCAAGTGCCTTATCTTCGACTCCGTGTATAACAGCTACCTTGGAGTAGTCGTATATATCCGCGTAATGGACGGTACTATCCGCCCGGGAGATAAGATCAAGCTTATGCAGGGCGGAGCACAGTTTGAGGTCGTTGAGGTTGGTGTTATGGATCCCTTCGGACTTCGTCAGACGGGCGAGCTCTCCGCAGGTGAGGTTGGTTACTTCACAGCTTCCATCAAGAATGTTAGCGATACTCGTGTAGGTGATACCGTAACTCACGTTGATCGCCCCGCAGACGAGCCCCTTCCCGGATTTAAGAAGGTTCAGTCGATGGTGTACGCAGGTATCTATCCCGCAGATGGCGCAAAGTATAACGAGACTAAGGACGCACTTGAGAAGCTCCAGCTTAACGACGCCGCATTCACATTCGAGCCCGAAACGAGTATCGCTCTCGGCTTCGGCTTCCGTTGCGGCTTCCTCGGACTTCTCCACATGGAGATCATCGAGGAGCGACTCGAGAGAGAGTTCAATCTTGACCTCATCACGACCGCACCGAGCGTTATCTATGAGATCACGAAGAAGAACGGCGAAGTCGTGCATATCGATAACCCGACGAACTACCCCTCCCCCGACGAAATAGAGATGGCGGCAGAACCGATCGTTGCGGCATCGATCATCACACCCACAGCATACACGGGCGGCATTATGGATCTTTGCCAGGATCGCCGCGGCGTGTTCATCGATATGAAGTACATCGACACAGAGCGCGTAGAGCTCCACTATAAGCTGCCGCTTAACGAGATCATCTACGACTTCTTCGATGCACTCAAGTCCCGTAGTCGCGGATATGCATCCCTTGACTATGAGCTTGAAGGCTACCAGCCCTCACAGCTTGTTAAGCTCGACTTCCTCCTCAACGGCGATATGGTCGATGCGCTCACGTTCATCGTCCATCAGGAAAAGGCATATGGCCGTGCGAGAAAGATTGCGGAAAAGCTCAAGGACAATATCCCGCGTCAGCTCTTCGAGGTTCCGATCCAGGCCGCAATCGGCTCAAAGGTCATCGCAAGAGAGACAGTACGTGCACTCCGCAAGGACGTACTTGCAAAGTGCTACGGTGGCGACATCACGAGAAAGAAGAAGCTGCTTGAGAAGCAGAAGGAAGGTAAGAAGAAGATGCGCCAGCTCGGCTCCGTACAGGTGTCTCCCGAAGCATTTATGGCGGTCCTCAAGCTCGACGACGAGAACTGATCAAGCGAAAAAACTCACGAAAGGTGCGTCTTGCATGTTAAATAAAACAGGCGAACAAAAAAGACTCGGTCTATACGTTCATATCCCGTTCTGTATGTCGAAATGCGCGTACTGCGATTTCAATTCCACGGCAGAGGGATCTGACGAGCTCATATCGAACTATATCAGCGCTGTGATTGCCCATATGGAGCAGTACAGAGCTGCAGCAACCGCATATGAGCCGGATACCGTCTTCATCGGCGGAGGCACACCCACTTGTATCCCGACAGGAGAGCTTCTCAGACTCATCCGCGCGATAAAAAAGAACTTCCGCCTCACAAAAAGAGCGGAGTTTACAGTTGAAGCAAATCCCGCGACCGTTACGTATAGAAGCCTTGTGAAAATGCGCCGTGCCGGTGTCAACAGACTCAGTATGGGACTACAGAGCGCGCACGAGAACGAGCTCAAGGCACTCTCAAGAAAGCACACACGCCACGATTTCGTTGATTCGTACAGAATGGCGCGCGCTGCAAAATTTGGTAATATAAACGTCGACCTTATGTTTGGTATCCCACACCAGACAATCGATTCTCTCCTTCATACAATCCGTTACGTGTCAAAGCTCGGCCCCGATCACATCTCACTCTATGATTTGAAGATCGAGCCCGGCACACCGTTCCACAGAAATTACGAGAACATAGCTCCGTATCTTCCGAGTGAGGATGAGGATGCAGAGATGTACGTTCGTGCGATCGAGATGCTCCGCGATAACGGCTATCTCCAGTATGAGATCTCGAACTTCGCGCGTCCCGGACATATGTGCGCCCATAACCTCAAATATTGGAATTGTGACGAGTACCTCGGTTTCGGCGTGTCCGCACATTCCTACTTCAACGGAAACCGATTCTCCTTTACAGGGGATATCGACAAATACATCCGCGCGGTAGCAGTGCGTGAATCGAAGATAAAGATTACGGACGAATGTGAAGCTGTAGCCGAGCGTGAGAGAATGGGCGAGTACATTATGCTCCGACTTAGACTCACTGCCGGAATCGACGACCGTGAGTTCGCGAAGAAATTCGGATTCTCCTTCAGCGTGCTCTATGGAGATAAGTGCAAGAGATTCGTAAACGGTGGATTTATGAACGCGCGAAACGGTATCTATTCACTTACTCCCGCAGGAATGTTCGTGTCCAACTATATCATTTCTGACATTCTCGAGTTCGAGGATTTCGGAAAATACTATTTCGGCGGATAATATCAAAACCTACTCGGCAAAAAATCGAAAGGCAAAAAATGCAGGCAAACATCGAATCAAAGCGAGATAATTCGTTTTTTCGCATAATAAAATTCATACTCCCCCTGATGCTCACAGGTATCCTCCAGCTTCTGTATAACGCGGCGGATAGCGTCGTGCTTGGCAGATGGGACGGCTCGGAAGCGCTTGCAGCAGTAAGCTCCGTGGGATCTCTCATAAACCTGCTTGTTAACGTGTTTATGGGTCTTGCCGTCGGAACTGCGGTAGCTGTTGCGCACGACTACGGAGCTAAAGAGTACCGTGGGGTCGAACGCACAGTACATACATCGATACTTGTAAGTATAATAGGCGGTATTGCGGTTGCTGCAATCGGACTCATCTTTTCGCGCACGTTCCTTGTGTGGATGAAGTCTCCGACAGAGGTTCGTGAACTCTCGACACTATATCTTCAGATCTACTTCCTCGGTACACCCGCTAATATGGTCTATAACTTCGGCGCATCGATACTGCGATCTGTCGGAGATACAAAGCGTCCGCTCTACTTTCTTACAATATCGGGAGTTGCAAACGTCGTTCTTAACATGATCTTTGTAATTTGCTTTGATATGGGAGTCGCAGGCGTTGCACTTGCTACGATTATATCACAGTACATGTCCGCTACGTTCGTTATAATCTACCTTATGAAGAGCAAGGGATGCATCCACCTTGATCTGAGAAAGCTCCGCGTACATACGGATAAGCTTAAAAAGATAATCATGGTCGGACTTCCCGCAGGAATGCAGGGAACAATATTCTCGCTCTCGAACGTGCTCATCCAGTCATCGATCAACTCGTTCGGAGATCTCGTTATGGCAGGAAACGGAGCTGCGGCAAGTATTGAAGGCTTCACGTATATCTCAATGAACGCCGTATACCACGCATCCCTCACGTTTGTCGGACAGAGTGTCGGTGCAAGACGCTATGATCGGGTAAACAAGATCGTCTTCACGTGCGTGCTCATCGTAGTCGTGATCGGACTTGTCTTCGGAGGCCTGACGTGCCTGTTTGATGAGCCACTTCTCTCAATATATCTACCCGATGCCCCCGATGCTGTGCCTTACGGAAGTGTCCGTCTACTCTATATTTCTCTCACGTACTTCCTATGCGGAATTATGGAGGTGTTTGTCGGAGCACAGCGCGGACTTGGACTCTCGATCGTACCGATGATAAATTCGCTACTCGGCTCGTGCGTTCTCCGCGTGATCTGGATATTCACGGTATTCGTAGCTTTCAGATCTCTCGAGATACTGTATCTCTCGTATCCGATAACATGGACTATAACAAGCCTTGCTCACCTCACAGTGTATAGTATACGACTCCGCAAAATAAAAAAAGCCGCAGCTATGTTGGAGGCGGAAAATCAAGTATAATAAAATGCGCGACAGATTTACTCTAAGTCGCGCATTATTTTATTTGCACTTTTTCTGTAAGTGGTACGTCACAGCGAAAAGGACTATGAGAAGAGCGGATATCATAAGGCCTATAGCAGAATAGTAGCCGCTACCAAACATAAGGAGAGGGGTGATCGAGAAGAGAATCGCGAGCACAGTGAGCACGATCGCAGAGGAGTACGCCCCCTTTTTTGTTTTTACGAAACTGAAGATGACGTGCATCACGAGAAGAATCACAGATAGCACAGCACACAGAAGCGGACCGAAATTCGCATACCCAAACGGAGTGAGGTTGAAATATGAATACGTCTCACGAATGTACGGTATAGGATCGTCAGGCGCTGTCATAAAGTTCAGAACAGCACCGTATGGCAGAATTTCAAGTATAACAATGATAGCGCAAATTATTATTGCAGCTAAATTTAACTTTTTCAAATAAAACACCTCCGATCAAGTAAAGATATTATATCATAATGTGCTCGCCCGTTCAATAAAAAAATGTAAATTCAGCATTATTTGACTTTTTTTGAGAAATCTAGTATAATGTTATAGATAATGATTTGGAGGATAATTAAAATGAAATATAAAGCAGCGATATTTGACCTTGACGGAACACTTCTCGATACACTCGATGACCTCCACGCAATGGTCAACCATACGATGGATGCGTTCTCTTTCCCAAGAAGAACTCGCGAGGAGGTAAGAAAATTCGTCGGAAACGGCGTGGATAAGCTTATCGAGCTCTCTGTACCGAACGGACTTGATAATCCGCAGTACCACGATGCAATCAAGGAGTGCAGAACATATTACGCAGCAAACTCCGAGGGCAGATTCACAAAGCCCTACGACGGAATTCTTGAACTTATAGATAAGCTGAATGAGGTAGGTATCAAGGTCGCTGTCGTGTCGAATAAGATCCACCCTGCAACCGTCAAGCTCTGCGAAAAGCACTTTCCGTCAATCAAGTACGCGTACGGTGAGAGGGAAGCGGAGGGCATCCGCAGAAAGCCCCATCCCGATATGGTGTACTACGCAGCGGAGCGCCTTGGAGTCGAGCTTTCCGAATGCGTGTATATAGGAGATTCCGAGGTTGACGTTATCACCTCGAAGAACGCAGGAGTTGACTGTATTTCCGTTCTCTGGGGCTTCCGTGACCGCGATATGATGGAGGAATACGGCGCCACACTTTTCGCTGAAAACACGGACGAATTATTCGCTATGATTACTGCGGAAAATAACTAAAAAATGAATAAAAATCTGCTTTTTATACAACATAAAGACTTTTTTCACAAAAGACTTTTGTTTATTTGTACTAAATTGCTACCTTGGTCGAATAGATGTAAATTATCCATTAATATGTCGAAAAACAGTTTACAATATTGAATAAAAATGATACAATATTTTATGTATCAATATCTGCAATATTATTATAATAAATATATTATTTAACTACCGAAAATTTCGTTTGTAGGACGGATCAATTAATGGTTTTTTCAAACTTGTTTTTCTTGTATATATTTATGCCGCTTCTCTTTGTGGCGTATTTTATTATAAAAAACAGCACGTACATAAACACAGTGCTTGTGCTGTTTTCGCTCCTCTTTTTCGCGTTGGGAGAACCGAAGTGCATCTTATTTATGATGGCGCTTGTGTTTGCCGACTACGTGTTCGGACTGATCATTGACAGGGTATATTCAGCGCGGGCAAAGAGGCTTTGGCTGGCTATAGCAATTGTTGCGAATCTATCGCTTCTTTGCTTCTATAAATACCTTGGATTCTTCACCGAAACCATTAATACCGTGTTCAATATAACGATTCCCGTGATAGAAATCACAATGCCGATCGGAATCAGCTTCTTCACGTTCCAGTCGATGTCATACGTTATCGACGTATACAGATGCGATACCGATGTGCAGAAGTCGTATTTCAAGCTCCTCCTCTACGTTTCGTTCTTCCCACAGCTTATTGCGGGTCCGATCGTCAGATACAAGGATATTGCCGATCAGATTGACAACAGACGAGTTGATATCAGCGGTATCGCAGACGGACTTTATCGATTCGCGATAGGCCTTGGCAAAAAGGTTCTCATCGCAGACTGCTGCCAAACTGTTATCACATCACTCTACGGCATCTCCGAGGTGACTCTCCTTTCAAGATGGGGCGGGGCAGTGTTCTTTACAATGCAGATCTTCTTTGACTTCTCGGGATATTCCGATATGGCGATAGGCCTTGGTAAAATGTTCGGATTCAACTTCCGCGAGAACTTCAATTACCCGCTCATTTCAACGAGCGCAACCGACTTCTGGAGAAGATGGCATATGTCCCTCGGCACATTCTTCAGAGATTACGTCTACATTCCCCTTGGCGGAAACCGTCACAACCACATAAGAAACATCTGTATCACTTGGTTCCTCACAGGTATGTGGCACGGCGCATCGTGGAACTTCATTCTCTGGGGCGTCTACTACGCAGTAATCCTCATCATTGAAAAAACGAAGCTTCTTTCCGTGTTTAAATCGATGTGGAAGCCCGCATCATTTGTGATAACTCACACATATACAACGTTAATTACAGTTTTCGGCTTTGCAATATTCTATTTCACAGAGGATCTCACAACAAACCTCGGATACCTCTTCGGATTTGGAGTGAAGTCGGCGACTGATATTATAACTAACTCGATTATCATGGATAACCTCTTCCTCCTCGGCGCTGCCGTGTTCTTCGCGATCCCGATCATTCCCGCGATTTGCAATGCTATCTCCAAGCGAGTGAAGATCCCGTACGCTGTCACACGAATTCTTAAAACCGCGATAGTAATAATCCTTATTACCGCTGCAACAGTAAGACTCGTTGGCAATACGTACAGCCCGTTCTTGTATTACAGATTCTGATAGAAGTAATCGAAAGGCATAGGTTTACTTTGAAAAATAAAATTGTTGATATTATTTGCGTGTGTCTTGTTTTCGTAGTATTCGGAAGCGTGGCGTGCCTGAACCTCTTCCAACCTGATCGACCAGAGCGCTCCGAGGTTGAAGGACGAGAGCTTGCGCGACTCCCGGAATTTTCTGTGAAAACATTACTTGACGGCACATACTTTTCGGATGTATCACTTTTCATATCCGATACGTTCCTTTATAGAGATGACCTTGTGACTCTCTCAAAAAAAATGGATACACTCCGAGGAATGAACTATACACTTGGCGATGGTGACTTTGTTATCCTCGGCCCCACGGGTGAAACTCCGAGTGACGAGAACAGCGACGTTTCCGATAAGATCTCCGATGCTCTCGATAACCTCCAAAATAATGAGTCCTCTACAGACGAAGCGGAGACATCACCAAACAGTGGATTTACTCCCGGAGGAGAAATTGTCGACGACACAAACAACGAAGATAATCCCACACCTCCTGAAAATGTTGTTACAGCAATCCACCTCTCGAAGAAATCACTCCGACTCACGATCGGAAGCGGAGCTGTTGTTAGCGCGACAGTAGAGACAAACTCCACGGAGTCCGCAAGCGTTCGTTGGTCCGTGTCTGACAAAAATATTGTCAGCGTTTCCATTAATCCAAACGGCGGCATTGACGTAAAGGGCCTCGCGGAAGGAACCTGTACTCTTACATGCTCATACAACGACGAGATTAAAGAAACGTGCGAGATTACGGTCATCGCGATAAATTCCGTAACGACAATCCCGAACGATGAGCAGGCCGACTTCCTTACAAACGGTATGTTCATTCTTGGAGATGCGGTGTATACCCAGGCCTACTATAACCAGTCGGGCGCGAAGGCCTTTGCCACAACAGCGAGCTACTATAAAGCACTCTTTGGCGAAAAAACCAGAGTCAGCACAGTTGTTATTCCCGTGTCCTCAATGGTTGTTGCTGATAAAGAGGACATAAAGAATACCATCCAGGATCAGAACAATATCCTTACGAAAATGGATGATCTTATGGATCCTTCAATCAACTTCGTAAACGTGTACCCGAAGATGTACGCACACCGTGATGAGTACCTCTACTTCAAGAGCGACCACCACTGGACAGGACTTGGCGCGTACTATGCATATGCTGCATTTGCTGAATCCGTTGGACTCACACCCACTCCTCTTGACGAGTTAAATTACAGCATAATTAACAATAGCTACAGAGGAAGCCTTTACTCATATACACTTGACGAGAGAGTAAAAGAGTTTGTAGATACAATCGAAGCGTATACCACGAAAAAGCCCCTGTCAATGACAGTAACAGGCTCTACCGGTGTAACCTCGACGTATAATTCCTGCGTAGTCTCGGGCAATAAGACGTACGTTACATTCATCGCGGGAGATAACCCGTATACCGTAATCAACGTACCGAGCAATCCGCAGGATAAGAACATCCTCGTTCTCAAGGACTCCTTCGGTAACGCATTTGTTCCGTACCTCTGCGAGCATTACGGAAATATCATCGTCGTAGACGTGCGTTATTCAAGCTTCAACATTTACGAGCAGCTTCGCGACTACGGACTTACCGATATCGTTTTCGTAAACAACATCCAGGCCGCAAACAGCGATTCCTGGTCGAAGATGTATATGAAAGCAGTCGGCGTAGAGCTTAACTAAAGGAATGGCATATGGCAAAATCGGACATAGCACGTAACAAAAATCCCCACGCGGGGCATAGAGAGCGTATGCGTGAGCGATTTTCCGCAGGCGGATTTGATAACTACAGACCTCACGAAGTTCTTGAACAGATTCTGTTTCACGCTCTTCTAAGGGTGAATACCAATGAAACCGCGCACCACCTCCTTGACGAATGCGGAGATCTGATGGCGGTACTTCGGGCAGAGCGCGATGAACTTGTGAAAATTCACGGCATCGGAGAAAAGTCCGCGGACTACATTCGCTCCATTATCCCGCGTGTTTCCGATATGATCGTAAGACAGTACAGAGAACTAAGTGGGCTTAATATCTACAATATAGCGTTTCTCGCTGACTGGTTCCTCCGCTATGAGAATAACTCAAAAATCGGAGTATTGCTGTGCACGGGCGACCGACGCTTTGTCGACTTCATCCTTATCGATCCTATACTTGATGACGGAGAGCTCGATCCGTACAAAATCGGCGATATCATATCAAAACACCTTTCTGCTGAAAGATACTATGTCATCGTAAAGCAGGAGAACCCGCACGTCACCCGTGAAAATATGCTTGCGCTTCGCGACTATACGTCAAGGCTCGGATCCTTTATGACGGACGCCTATGTGATGTGCGGAAGAGCGCCTGTATCATATCTTTATAAGTAAAAATAAAAGCATTTACCAAATCATATCGGTAAATGCTTTTTGTTATTTTTCCTCGTTCTGCGGAGGATACTCGATCTCACCGTCGGACGCTTCAAATTCCTTGATACATTTTCTGATCAGGTAAAGAATCTGTCCGTTGGCGCTTCTACCCTCATACTTTGAGATATAGTGCAATTTGTAGTGAATTTCCGGATCAATTTCAATTCCAAGATGCTTATTATTTTTGTTTCTCATAACATCCTCTTAAATTTACATATTATAAGTATATTTTAAGTTGACTTTGATGTAATATGTGTAAGTATACTTAAAATAAGTATACTAAATTTTGTGTAGGGATGTTGTTTATATGAAAATTGCAATTGTTGGATCGAGAAATCTGAAAATAGACAGTATAAGTGAGTATATTCCAAACGAATGCGACGAGATTGTAACGGGAGGTGCGCACGGAATCGACACTTGTGCCGCAGAGTATGCAGAGAGACACGGTGTCCCTCTGACGCTGTTTCACCCGGATTACAAAAGGTACGGGCGTGGAGCACAGATCGTGCGAAACCGAGAGATAATAGAGCGCGCCGACCGTGTTGTTG
>JAEIGA010020698.1_pt1 | contig 10026 bp, 9 predicted proteins | sample 9270691 | NCBI WGS metagenome assembly JAEIGA01 (sample SAMN17057246, study PRJNA624740) | gut metagenome | biome: biome; isolation source: fecal sample | host: Bos grunniens | place: China: Xizang | collected 2019
AAAAAAAATAGTGAAACAATGGAAGAGATGCTTATTTTCCTATATCTTCCACTAGTTCCTTAGCATATGGAGTAATGTTTTCATCAAGCATGCGCTCTAAAAACTGTCCTGTGTAAGTGCCTGAGCTTGCAATGTCCTCAGGAGTTCCGGTAGCTATTACCTCTCCGCCGCCGTCTCCGCCTTCAGGACCTAAATCAATAATGTGGTCTGCAGTTTTAATAACATCCAGATTATGCTCAATAACAACAACTGAATTGCCTGCATCAGTCAATCTGGCTAAAACTTCCAGTAATTTTTTGATATCTGCAAAGTGAAGACCGGTAGTTGGTTCATCTAAAATGTATAGTGTCTTGCCGGTACTGGACCTTGACAATTCTTTAGCCAACTTGATTCTTTGGGCTTCCCCACCGGAAAGTGTAGTTGCAGGCTGGCCTATTTTCATATATCCCAATCCCACATCATATAATGTCTGGAGCTTTTTGGTAATCTTTGGAATATTTTCAAAGAATTCCAATGCCTCTTCTACAGTCATTTCAAGGACTTCATAGATGTTTTTACCCTTATATCTGATATCCAAAGTATCTTCGTTGTATCTTTTGCCTCCACAGACTTCACACGGCACATAGACATCTGCTAAAAAGTGCATTTCAATCTGGACAATACCGTCACCGGAACATGCTTCGCATCTTCCCCCTTTCACATTGAATGAGAATCTTCCAGGCTTGTATCCTCTTGCCTTTGATTCGGGAGTGTTTGCAAACAAATCACGAATGTCTGTAAATACTCCAGTATATGTTGCCGGATTTGACCTTGGAGTTCTTCCAATTGGCTTTTGATTGATTGCAATGACCTTATCCACATTTTTCAGCCCATCAATTTCATCATATTTTCCTGCAAATGTGAATGTTTTGGACAGCATGCCTTTTGCACCCTTGTACAAAATCTCATTGATTAAGCTGCTTTTTCCAGACCCGCTCACTCCAGTGACACATGTGAATTTGCCTAATGGAATTTCAACATCAATGTGCTTGAGGTTATTTTGAGCGGCTCCCCTAATTGTTATGAACTTGCCGTTTCCAGGCCTGCGCTCTTTTGGAATGTCAATCTTTTTAACCCTTGAAATGTATTGGCCTGTAATGGAGTCTGGATTTTTCATTATGTCCAGCGGAGTTCCTTGAGCCACAACCTTACCTCCATGCTCGCCGGCACCAGGACCAATGTCCACCACATGGTCGGCTGACAGGATGGTCTCTTCGTCGTGCTCAACAACGACCAAAGTATTTCCCAAATCCTTAAGTCTTTTTAAAGCTTCAATTAGCTTTATGTTATCCCTTTGGTGAAGCCCAATACTAGGTTCGTCCAAAATGTAGAGAACACCCACCAAACCTGAACCGATTTGGGTTGCCAGACGAATACGCTGAGCTTCTCCACCTGACAATGTACCTGATGACCTGGACATTGACAAATAGTCAAGCCCCACTTCAACTAAAAAGCTTAATCTTTCTTTGATTTCTTTTAAGACTTCTTTAGCGATGAAATTTTCACGTTCTGTGAGTTCCAAATCCTGGAAGAATTGATATGAATCCTTAATCGGCAAATCACACACATCAATGATTGATTTTCCCCCAACAGTTACGGCCAATATTTCAGGCCTGAGCCTTTTTCCATCACAGACATGGCATTTCCTATCGCTCATGAATTTTGAGAGGTATTTCCTTGAATAATTGGACTTGGTTTCAACATATAACCGCTCCATTCTTGGGATTACCCCCTCAAATTTACGATTAACCATGTAAGACTTATTTCTTCTTTTGAATGTGAATGCAATTTTATCCTTGCATCCATATAAAATCGTATTTTGATTTTCGGCATCCAATTCATTGAACGGGACATCCATGCTGAAATTAAAATGCTTTGCTACGGCATCAAGCATCTGATAATAATAATTTTCCCTTTTTGTTGATTTGGACCATGGAGCAATAGCCCCTTCGTTTAATGTGAGAGTCTTATCCGGAACAATCAAATCGGGGTCGATTTCCATTTTGGATCCTATACCGTTACATTCAGGACATGCCCCTTGCGGAGCGTTGAATGAAAACATCCTTGGGGTTAGCTCTTCAAAGTTTATTCCACAATCGACACATGCAAAGTGTTCGGAATACTTTTTTTCATACTCATCATCATCGGTTGTAAACAATACTGTGATTAAACCTTCGGTAAGTTCAGCGGCAGTTTCCAGAGAATCAACAAGCCTTCTTTTAAAGTCAACGTCCCTTCTAATCTTCAATCTGTCGACTACAACATCAATATTGTGACGATAGGTTTTTGCAAGCTCAATGTCCTCATCCAAATCCCTTATCTCATCATCGACACGAACTCTGACAAAACCCTTATTCCTAAGGTCGTCCAATACATCTTTAAATTGTCCTTTTTTATCCCTAACGATTGGAGCTAAGATTTGAATCTTGATTCCCTCGCCCTCTTCAATGATGGATTCCCCAATCTGACCTATTGTCTGCTGTGAGATTTCCTTTCCACAGTTAGGACAATGAGGAATTCCAATTCTTGCAAATAATAATCTTAAATAATCATAAATTTCTGTAATTGTACCGACAGTAGACCTTGGATTTTCCCTTGTTGTTTTCTGGTCAATTGAAATAGCTGGGGACAATCCTTCAATTGATTCCATTTCCGGCTTTTTCATTTGACCCAGGAATTGTCTTGCATAAGCTGAAAGTGATTCGACATATCTACGCTGTCCTTCAGCATAAATTGTATCAAAAGCTAGTGAAGACTTTCCAGACCCACTTATGCCTGTAATTACAATGAATTCATCACGGGGGACACTGACATCGATATCCTGCAGGTTATGCTCACGTGCACCCTTGATGACAATTTGTTTTTTAGATTCTTCAGCCATTATAATCTCCTTAGAATTAGTTATATTATATTAGAACAAACTAGTTTATAAAGTATTTTAGAGAGCATTTGAAAAGTAATTCAAAACCCATCGCTTAACAAGAAATCAATTATATTAAATGCTTAGCACCCATTCCAGACATATCAATCTCATCGATTGAAATGAAGTTTTCTCCAAACTGAAAAAATATTATTTTCTATAAAGGAAACTTATTTGTCCATGCCCTTCAATGCATAAAGCTTATTTCTCAAATCAGCTGCCCTTTCAAAGTCAAGTCTTGCAGCGGCATCCTTCATGTCCCTTTCCAGGTCCTTGATAAGTAGGCGAAGCTCATCCTTAGGTATTTTAGAAATATCTGTTCCAATGCCTTTATATTTCTCATCCTCTTCAGCAAGCTTTTCTTTTAATGTCCTTGTTGTTGATTTCGGAGTGATTCCGTGAACTTCATTGTATTTCATTTGCAGCTTGCGCCTTTTCATTGTAATATCATAAGCGTTTTGAACTGAATCGGTCATATTGTCCACATACATTATTACACGGCCGTTGACGTTTCTTGCAGCACGGCCAATGGTCTGTATCAAAGAGGTCTCGTTTCTTAAAAATCCTTCCTTATCCGCATCCAAGATAGCCACCAAAGACACCTCAGGCAAGTCCAGACCTTCCCTTAAAAGGTTGACTCCGACCAATACATCGAATTTTCCACGCCTTAAATCATCCACAATGTCAATTCTTTCCAAAGTGTCGATTTCTGAGTGCATATATCTTACCTTGACGCCGATTCTTGCATAATAATCTGTCAAATCCTCTGCCATTCTTTTTGTTAATGTTGTAACCAGCACCCTTTCGTCTTTTTCAGCTGTTTTTCTGACCTCTTCAAGCAAATCCTCTACCTGACCTGTTACCGGCCTTATGATGACTTCAGGATCAACTAGTCCTGTTGGCCTGATGATTTGCTCTACAACGTTTCTTGATTTTGCAAGCTCGTATTGAGCAGGTGTTGCAGATACGTAAATGACCTGATTGACTGAGGATTCGAATTCATCAAACCTTAAAGGACGGTTTTCTTTAGCGGACGGCAATCTGAAACCATATTCGACTAAAGTTTCCTTACGTGCACGGTCCCCATTGTACATTCCCCTGATTTGAGGAACAGTAACGTGAGACTCGTCAATGATTGTCAAAAAGTCATCCGGGAAGTATTTTAAAAGTGAATAAGGCTTGTCTCCCCAGTTACGTCCGGACAAATGCATAGAATAGTTTTCTACTCCCGGACAATATCCCATTTCACGAAGCATTTCTATATCAAAACGAGTTCTTTGCTCCAATCTTTGAGCTTCCAGTAGCTTACCCATTGCATTCAACTCGGAAAGCCTCTCTTCAAGTTCATTTGTAATCTTTGAGATGGCCACGTCCATTTTGTCCTGACCGACTACAAAGTGCTTTGCAGGGAAAATCATGTATCTTTGAAGGGACTCCTGCTTTCTTCCGGTGACCTTGTCGATAATGCTGATTGCATCTATCTCATCTCCGAAAAGTTCAATTCTAATAGGAGGTGTTCCATGAACCGGATTGATTTCAATGACATCTCCCCTAACTCTGAATTGACCACGGTCAAATTCTATGTCATTTCTTTCATATTGCATGAAGACAAGTCGGGCAAGAATTTCAGACCTGTCATAAACATCCCCAACACTTATTCCAAAAGCGAACTCGCCGTAGTCTTCAGGAGAACCGATACCATAAATGCAGCTAACACTGCTTACAACGATAACGTCATCCCTTGACAAAAGCGATTGTGTGGCAGAATGCCTCATTATATCAATATCATCATTGATTGAAGCTTCCTTGTCGATGAAAGTGTCTGTACGGGGCACATAAGCTTCAGGCTGGTAATAATCATAATAGCTGACAAAATATTCAACGGCATTATCAGGGAAAAACTCCTTAAATTCTTCATATAACTGTGCCGCCAAGGTCTTGTTGTGGGAAATAACGAGAGTTGGTTTCTGGACTTTTTCAATGACATTTGCCATTGTGAAAGTCTTTCCTGAACCGGTTACTCCCAAAAGAGTTTGCTCTTTTATTCCGCTTTTTATGCCTTCGGCTAACGAATTAATGGCTTTTGGTTGATCACCCAATGGTTTAAAGGGTGACTTTAGTTTGAATTCTTTCATAATTATCTAGTTTAGGATTGTAACATTGAAGCTAACGTGTATGTAACTTGGCGCGCAGCATGGAGTGACTCTTTGATCTCTTACCACAATCTGGCCATATCCCTTTAGGTCCTTATTCAAATCTTTAACCAAATTAGGAACAATTTCGGAATTGTAAACTTTAAGAGATCCTAAAAACACTGTTTTGGCAGCCATATTCATTACTGATATATCCTCTACAACATCAGGCTCTGAATATTTCTGAAGGATATCATTTGATTTATCGATTAGCTCTTTTTTGATTTGATTCTTATCCATGCTATTCCCTCAATGCATCTGCAATGCTTTTAGCAATAGATACGCGTGAAGTATCGGATGACAGGCTGTTAGTACCGATGATTTCGTTTGCACCGGCAGCATATATTCTTGTAGCTCCGTTATTGGTCAGGATAGGGTGTACGCAGCATACGTCAACTGATGAGGCACCATATTGCTTTAAGATATTGATTGCATTGACAATGGTTCCTCCAGTCGCTATGATGTCGTCAATAATCACTGCATGCATGCCTTTTACGGAATCTACATTAACAGTATTTTCACTTTCGCTATCGCATCTAACATCAACAATTTTAGTTTCCACCTTATCAGGTCCTAAACGGACTTTTGTCAGGTATGTGCAGTCACAACCAATGATTTCGGAAATTTCCTGTGCAAATCCATAAGCGCCCTTATCAGGAGCTATAATCAATGGCTTTTCATTGGTTTTCTTGAAAAATTCCTTGTCAAGGTATTCTGCAATCGCAGGCATTGCTGAGATGTTTCTGGCGGGAATGTCAAAGAAGTTCAAAACACATTCCTCATGAATATTGAATGTGATGAACTCATCGGCGCCTGCCGCTTGGATTAGATTGCAGATGATTTTAGCGGAAATTGTCTCTCCTGGATTGAAACGCTTTTCTTGTCTGGCATATCCCATATACGGAACTACAGCCCTGACCTTTTTAGCTCCCAAATCCTTAAGATTGGAAATGATAAACAATAATTCCATCAAATTTTCATCTTGAGGATATCCGGTTGACTGAATAACGGTCACTTCGTCATCGATTTCACCATCAATCCTTAAATACCTTTCTCCATCAGGAAACTTCTTTGTTTCAACATAACATAATTCTTCTCCAAGTTCACGTGCAACATGAGCTGCTAAATCTTGTGAAGCTGAACCACCAATAATCACAATATCACCAAAAATTTATATGATAGAATATATGTTCTTGATAATTAAAAAGGTTAAGTATTAATATTTAAAGATACTTAGAAAGTAATTATGAAAAAATCAAAAATAATTCTTATAGAGATTGCAATCATAGTTATATTGCTTTTAATCTCAACTATCGTTAGCCCAATCATGATAGTCGCTGAAGATACTGAAGAGGATTCAAGTATCGATATGGCTGCGACAATTGGCCTAACCGGATTTAACTGGATTTATCCCGGAAGCTCCGTTAACTCAGAAGGACAAACACTTCATAATGTCCATATGAATAATCCCGAAGATCCATATGGGGCTGCCCGTGACATCATGACATACTCCTATGGCGTGACTCCGCATTTCTTCTTCAGCATAAACAATGATGCCGCCCAGGCGATATTCGGAGGAAGCATCGTTGATGATATCCGTGCAAATGACGGGTACTTCGGTTATGCGGGAAATGGAAATGTTCAAGGAAGCATGTCAAGAGGAGATGCAGTTGGAATAGCCATGCTTGAAAACGGAATAAATGTGCTCGAAATTCCAATACAACTTATTTTAGGAAACATTACCCTACACTTTGCGTAATTTTCCTTTTTCTATTTTCAATGCAGCAATACGTAAAAAGAGAGCGCAACACCCACAAATGAAATGGCCATCATAATCAGACCGTGCTTTCTAAGCGTTGGATGCCTTGACTGAACCAAGTAGAATGGCATGAAAAAGCCAAAGAAGGTGAAAGTTGCAAATATTGTATTTTTTGAGATGAGGCCTGCTACAAATCCGCTCCATGACATTACAATAGTGACAATGTAAGCTGCAATTAAAGCTTTTTTATTAAGCGGAGGCAGTTGATTTCTGTATACATAAACGCGCGGAGGCTTTACGCCTTCAACCAATGGAATGCCGCACTTTGCACAGAAATCATAATCATCTTGGTTTTCAAAATTACAGTTTTTGCAAATTCTAGTCATTAATTAAAATTAACATTTTTTAATATAAATTATTTTTCTAACTTCATTGCAATTTCAAAAAAAGCTTCGCCAAGATAGTTTATGTTGCTCAAGTCAGTGTAATATCTAAATCCCAGCTTTTCCAAAACCCTTCCGGACTGCTTGTTTTCACTCCTATATGACGCATAGATTGCATCAACCTCCAAATCCGAAAAGGCATGATTTATCAATTCCCTTGACGCTTCAGTGGCATAGCCCCTATTCCAATATTCCTCGGCTATCCAATAACCGAGCTCGGCAGCGCCTTCGCCCCACCAGTGATTGGTGTCGGGGTGAAACAATAAGCTTGCACAGCCGATTGGAATGTCATCCTTAACAATGGCATAGGTCTCCTTTTTAGCGAAAACAGTTTTTATAATGTTTAAGCTATCTTCGACACTTTCATGAGGCGGCCAGCCTGCTATTGGACCAATGTTCGGATTTTTAGCAAAATGATATAAACATTCGGCATCCGAGTCTTTCCAGGGCCTTAAAATGAGATTTTCGGTTTTTAGAATCATTGTTTAAAATAAGTTTTTAATGCAATAAATAAATTTTGAAAAAAACATCCCGGAGTAATAAAAAAATTTGGAAAAAACCTTGAAAGTAATAAACACAATTAATTACTCCAAACAACATAAATTGAATCATGAAAGTTAAAGATGGAATTATTGGTTTTATAGTAGGGGATGCATTGGGAGTTCCTGTTGAATTCTATTCAAGAAATGAACTTGATGAAGATCCTGTAGTTGATATGAGGGAATACGGGACCTACAGACAGCCAAAGGGAACCTGGTCTGACGACTCTTCAATGACAATAGCTACAATGACCAGTATCATAAATAAAAAGGGAATCGATTATGCGGACATGATGGACGAATTTATTAAGTGGATGGATGATGCCGAACACACCCCTCATGAGGAAGTTTTCGATATCGGAAGCACAACATCACGCGGACTGGAGAGATATAAAAGCGGCAGTTCCCCTTTAAGCTCCGGCGGAAGTTCAACTCACGACAATGGAAACGGATCATTGATGAGAGTCCTGCCGTTGGCCTACATTTCAGGAATTGACTATGAGACAGTTGAAAATGTTTCCGCTTTGACACATGCCCATGAAAGGTCTAAAATCGCATGCGTCCTATATGTTGAAATAGCCAGGTCCATGCTTTCAAATGAAGGCTTAAGCATTGATGAGCACATTGAAAATTCAAATGAAAAGATAAGGCAATATTATGATGGCTGCGAGGAACTGGAACATTTCAAAAGAATATTCAGCAATGACTTTTCCGAAGGAATCTTAAGCGGAGGATATGTGATAGACACAATAGAAACCGTCATCTATTGTTTGAGAAACACTTCCAGCTATAAGGAAGCTGTCCTGAAAGCCATCAATTTCGGCGGCGATACCGACACTAACGGCGCCATCTGCGGCGGACTTGCAGGAATTTATTATGGATATGATTCAATTCCTATAGATTGGATTGAAGATATTGTCAGAATTGATGACCTGCTTGAATTATGTGAAAGATACGAGGCATTTTGTGATGAATCTTAGCGAAACCATCAAAAATATCAGGGCTTCCTGCAATAATTATATAGACCCAAACATGCTTGCTTTCATCATTGATGATGACAACCGCATGGGAACCAATAATATCCTGGAAATTAATTCATACGGCATCGGTGAAAACGATTCCTATGAAGAAAGGCTTTTGAAAATCAGCGAACACAAAAACATATTTCTGCCTGCAGGCATGATGACATTCATGCCAATCTTAAACGAATGCGACATATTCTCAACACAGGACTACAGCCTACAGCTTACGCAGGAAGAATTTGACCTATACCATGACAAGGAAGAAAAGTTATTCGGAATCTTAATCAAAAAGGATTCGGATGAATACGTTATCGGCAAAACTGACGTATGCAACTGCAGTCTGGACGCATCCTTTGAAAAACTAGAAAAAAGAGACTGCGAATTCTATAAAACAATAGAAAAAATAGTAAAAGAAAAAATAATAGAGTAATCCAACTTAGTTGGTAGTTGGATTATTGATTGTAGTTTGCGGAACTTTTTCTGCAACTCTTGAGCTGATATTTTTCATTTTTGCAATTAGCTTGTCTTTGGAAGATCCGCTAATCAAAATGTTTTCTAAAACATCACTTAAAGTTTCAGTTGGAATGATTTCAATCATGTCTTCGTATTTCTTCTCAATCATAACATCTTTCATGTTGGATTTTGGAATCAATACCTTTTTCATTCCAGCTTCTGCAGCCGCTTCGATTTTGGCGGTAGCTCCACCAATAGGCATTACATCACCACGAACATTCAGTGAACCGGTCAGCGCAACAGTCTGGTCGATTGGAATTTCTTCAATAGCTGAGATTACTGCTGTTGCAATACTTACACTTGCTGAGTCACCTTCAACACCATCATAAGTCTGGATGAACTGAACGTGGATATCGTAATCGGAAATGTCCTTGTTAGTGTATTTCTTGATTAATGCACTTACATTTTGAACGGATTCCTGTGCAATTTCACCTAATTTACCGGTAGCAATAATCTTACCACCGTTTTTAGATTGTGTTGGTGCTGCTTCCGCTGCAATTGGGGAAACGATACCGCTTCTGTCACCAATAACTGCAAGTCCATTTACAAGACCAATTCTTCCGCCTTCTGCTGAAACCATACTATAATCTTTTCTTTGC
>JAEIGA010020699.1_pt1 | contig 10026 bp, 9 predicted proteins | sample 9270691 | NCBI WGS metagenome assembly JAEIGA01 (sample SAMN17057246, study PRJNA624740) | gut metagenome | biome: biome; isolation source: fecal sample | host: Bos grunniens | place: China: Xizang | collected 2019
AAAAAAAGTATAGAGTTAGAATATCATTTTCCTGCCGCAAGGGCAACAATTTCTTTTGTTTTTTTCAATTTTTCTTCCATATCCGCCACCAATTTAAACTGGTTTCTGGCTCTTACAAGATTATGCTCCGGATATGCCGTGGCAAAATATACGTCGCCGTCAAGGAAGTCACTCAAAAAGCGTATGCCGCATTCAAAGGTCATCATTATAACAGACTCTGCCAGCAGGTCAATCTCCGCATCCGTAAGAAACTCAGCCCCAACAGAAAGGTAGCCTTTGCAATATTCTTCAAAGATGTCCTGTCTGAAATAAATCTTCGAAAGGTCTTTTTCATCCTCAGCACCGCTTGATGCAGCACTTCTGAGAGCGTCGCCGAAGTCATAAAGGGCGCTTCCCGGCATTACCGTATCAAGGTCTATAAGGCAAAGCACCTGCTGTGTGTCCTTATCTGCCAGAATATTACTTAGTTTCGTATCATTGTGGGTAACTCTGAGAGGAATGCTTCCGTCTGCAAGCTTGTCCACGATAATGCTGCACATTTCTTTGTGAGCCTTAGCAAAATCAATTTCAGAAAGGGCATCGGAAAGTCTGCCGGAACGGTTTTCTTCTATGGCAATTTCTAAATTTCTGAATCTGTTTTTAGTATCGTGGAAAAGGGGGATGGTCTCTGCAAGAATTGAGGCATCAAAGTCCATAAGCATTTTCTGGAAATCACCCAGCGCCGCACCTGCAACGTAAAACGTATGAAGATCTCCTGCGTTTATGGTGTCAAGGCCTACGGAGTTCTTTATGTAGCGATAACAACGCCAGCACGCACCATCAGAATCAGTATAATACAGATTGCCTTCATTGGTTTTAATAATTTCAAGGGTGGATCGCTCCGTATCTCCGCCTGCGGCTGCTGTCTTTCTGCGTATATGTTCCGTAACGTTGTCAATATTCTCCATGAGGGAACAGGGGTCTTTAAAGATGCCCGTATTGATTTTCTGAACAATATATTTTTTATTTCGCTGTTCAAGCACAAAGGTGTGGTTAATATGACCGGAAACAATAGGTTCTATGGTACAGATATCCATATCCAATGCTTCATCAAAAGCAAAATTTGACAAAATATTTTCGTTAGGTATCACAATAATTCCCCCAATACTTAAGCCTTTCTTCAATAATATCATATTTTTGTTAAAAATCAATATTATTTCGTTTGACGAAAAGTCCGAAAAGTGATATTATTTACGATGGTTCGCGTTTGCGGACGAAAAATAATAATAAGTTGCCTTTTGAGGCAAAGTCTTATAGAGAGGAGACCTTTGAAATGTGTCTTGTAACTGATTTTGAAGTTGTTTTGGGCGGCATTATCGTGGTATTTGCCGGAATGGTTGCCATTGTGGGCCTTGTGTGGTTGGTTTCAAATATTACGAAAATGTTTGAGAAAAACGGCGCGGAGCGTGCGGCTGAGAAAGAAGAAAAGAGAGCTGCAAAGGCGGCTGCGAAAAAAGCGGCTGCAGAAGAAAAGGCATTGAAGGCTGAAAAAGCGAAGATGGAAAAGGCCTTGGAGATCGTGGCAAACGTGGGAGCTACTGAGGACGAGCCCTCAGATGATGAACTGATTGCTGTGATTACTGCCGCAGTGTCTGTGTATATGAGTAATGAAAACGGAGGAAGAAAACCCAGATTTCGCGTAACTTCCTTTAAGCGTATTACGCCGAATAAATAAAGGAGGATTGTTATCGTGGGACTAATTGAAGCTTTTAAAAATCTTTATTTTACTTCGGGTATCGGTGAAATTATAAATACCTTCCTGGACGGAGGTTATAAGACAGTTATAATGCTTGTGCTGGCTTGTGTGCTTTTGTATCTTGCCATTGTGAAGAAATATGAGCCGTTGCTCCTTCTTCCTATTGCTTTTGGTATGCTTCTTGCAAACCTTCCTTTGGCAAATCTTTTTGCAACCAAGGGCGCTGTGGAAGAGCCCGGACTTATGTGGTATCTTTACCGCGGTGTTGCATACGAGATATTCCCTCCTCTGATTTTCTTAGGTATCGGCTGTATGACTGACTTCGGTCCTTTGATTGCAAACCCTAAGAGCTTGCTTCTGGGTGCTGCAGCGCAGGTTGGTATTTTCGGAACGTATATTGGCGCAAGACTTCTTGACCTTTCCGGACTTATTTCGTTCAGTAAACTTGAGGCTGCGGCTGTTGCTATTATCGGTGGTGCGGATGGTCCTACTGCTATTTACACTGCAGGAAAACTTGCTCCGGAGCTTTTGCCGGCGATTGCTATTGCGGCATACTCGTATATGGCGTTGGTGCCTGTTATCCAGCCCCCTATCATGAGAGCCCTTACCACGAAGAAAGAGCGTTCTGTTGTAATGACTCAGCTTCGTACAGTAAGTAAGACTGAGAAGATTATTTTCCCTATTGCTGTTACGATTTTTGTATCTTTGGTTCTTCCTTCTGCTGCGACATTGGTAGGTATGCTGATGTTCGGTAACCTTATTAAGGAGAGCGGCGTCTGTGAGAGACTTTGCAAGACTGCGCAGAATGAACTTATGAACATTATAACGATAATGTTAGGCGTTTCCGTAGGTGCTACTGCTACTGCTGAGAGGTTTCTTGATATTAAAACTATCGGTATTCTTGTCCTCGGTGTTTGTGCTTTTGCTCTTTCTACTGCGTTTGGTGTGCTTTTCGGAAAACTTATGTATTTGGTGTCCGGTGGCAAAATCAATCCTCTTATCGGTGCGGCAGGTGTGTCTGCGGTGCCTATGGCGGCCCGTATTGCACAGAAAGTAGGACGTGAGGAAAATCCTAATAACTATCTCCTGATGCATGCTATGGGACCTAACGTGGCAGGTGTTATCGGTTCTTCACTGGCAGCAGGTATCTTTATCAGTATGCTGGGTAGCCTGGTTGGCTGATGTGAAACAATAATTGAAAAAGATAAAAAACAATCGCCTGAGTCTTCAGACAAAGGCGATTGTTTTTTATTGTTCAATTTTGATTGCCAGACTAGTCAAAGCTTTTCAAAATCCTCTGCGCCGTGTCCGCAAAGAGGACAAATAAAGTCAGGGGGCAGAGGCTCTCCTTCATAAACATAGCCGCATATTCTGCATACGTAGCCCTTCTTTTCCTCTGCCTTGGGGGCAGGAGCAGGCTTTATATGATCAAAATAATATTGGTAAGTAGCGCTTCTGTCACTGTTGAACACGCCTGAGCAGGTAACCGTAGCAATAAACATTGTGTGAGTTCCGCAGTCAACAGTTTGTGTAACCTCTGCGGAAATGAATGAGTTTACCTGCTGTGTGAGAATCATCACACCGTTCATTCCGCGGATAGCGCCGTTAAGGCCCTGAAATTTGTCGGTGTCACGGCCGCTTGCAAAACCAAATCTCTTGAAAAGCTCAAAATCTGCCTTTTCGCTGATGGTGGACACGTTGAACTTTTTGGTGTTCATAATCATATCGTGGGTATAGTTTCCTTTGTTTACGCAAATTGATATTTGCATAGGAACAGAGGTGAGCTGGATGGCTGTGTTGATGATACAGCCGTTGTCCTTGCCGTTTTCGTGGGCTGTCAATACAAAAAGTCCGTAGGACAGTTTGTGCATTGCCGCGGGATCAATCATTTTGTTTTCTGACATAATTATCAATCTCCTTTCAGAATTATTCCTTAATAAATCTCATCATAAGCTTGTGCCCTGTAGCCTCGTAGCGGTTTGTGGAATTTGCGTAGGGCTCGTCGTATTTTGCATTGTCGTCTGAAATTTCTTTCTTACGGCTGTCGTAAATCATATAGGGCACCGCGTCGTGAGTATGTGTGCGAAGAGCAAGGGGCGTGGGGTGGTCGGGCATTACTAAAATCTTGATGTCTTCGCCTTCAAAAGCCTCAATAATAGGTTTAACCACAAGCTGGTCTATCATCTCAATGGAACGCTTTTTATTCTCAATCTCGTGTCTGTGACCGCACTCGTCAGGGGCCTCCATGTGAATGTAAACAAAGTCGCCTTCGTTTTTAAGGTAATCAATAGCGGCAGTTGCCTTGCCGGGGAAATTGGTGTGTATATTTCCTGTAGCGCCGTCTACTTTAATGATTTTCATGCCTGCGCAGATACCAAGACCCATTACAAGGTCAACTGCGGAAACGATAGCGCCCTTAACGCCAAACTTCTCTGTAAAGTCGCTGAGTCCGGGACGTCTTCCTTCTCCCCAGGGCCATATTGAATTGGCAGGGCGAAGTCCTCTTGCACGACGAGCCTCGTTAATGGGGTGGTGGTTCAGAAGTTCGTAGCTCTTTTTCATATAATCAAGAAGAAAACTTCCGAAAGCAGAGGAGGGCAGATACTCCGTGATTTTTCTGCCGGTAATGTCGTGGGGTGGCGTGCAGCCTAATTTCACGTTTCCGGGGATATCGTAAATAATGCAATGACGGTAACTGATACCGGGATAGAAAGTGAGCTTTGAATTGCCCAACTTTTCGTTTATGTAAAGCATCAGTTCACGGGACTCCTCAGTGGTTATCTCATCGGAACTGTAATCTATCATAGTCTTGTTTTCGTAGTCCTCTTCTTCTGAAATTGTTACGAGATTGCATCTTATGGCAAGGTCGTCGTCTTTCATAGTGATACCCATTGAAACCGCCTCCAGGGGTGAACGTCCCGTGTAATAAACGTCGGGATCGTAGCCCAGAACGGACATATTGGCAATGTCGCTTCCGGGAGGGTTCAGGTGGTCAGGCACCGTCTTTACAAGACCTATTTCGCTGTATTTTGCAAGGCCGTCAATATAAGGCTTGTTTGCCACGGAAAGGGGTGTTTTTCCTCCGAATTCATCAAGAGGGTAATCTGCCATTCCGTCTCCTAAAATTACGATATATTTCATAATAAAACTCCTTTAAAAGATTTTTAATAATCAGCAACTAATATTAATTATTGTCAAACAACTTATTATGGCTTTCAACCAACTGCTCAAAGCTTATGCCGTAGGTCTTTGCAATATCAAGGGCAAAGCTTCTGCCCTGGGGAGGCTTTGGCAATATTTTGTAGGTTCTTTTGTTTCCTGTCTCAAACTTTTTAATGCCGTCCCCGGTCATTACCTCAAGGTCAGATTCCTCGTCAACTCCTGCCACAAGGCTCATCATATTGCTGAGTCCCTCTTCTTTGTTAAGCTCGGGAATATTCTCCGCAAGCTCGTGAATATGTGTGGCAAAAAGTGCTCTGCATCCCACCTTTCGCATATATCGAACGATCTCCGTGGCAATAAACAGGCATTCCTGATGGCTGGTGCTGGAAAGAGACTCGTTCATAAGTATCAGACTGTACTTTGAGAGCTTCGGTAAAATGGTTTCAAGTCTTACACATTCTTCTCCAAGACGTCCTTCGCTTACGTTGTTCTTTTCAAGCTCCGGGAAATGAGTGTAGATATTGTCTACAGGGCTTATTTCACCGCTTGAGCCTGCAATGGGGAGTCCTGATTGGAACATAAGCTGGGCAAGACCAAGCGCTCTGGTAAAGGTGGTCTTTCCGCCTTGGTTTGCTCCGGTGAGGATAGCAATGCGTCCTGCATTATCGTCCATATCAATATCGTTTGTTACGACTACGTTGTCAAGTTTTGTAAGGCCTGTGTCAGACATTATCTTAATAGCGAAGCTGGCATCGTAAATATCCCGGACACTGAATTTTCTTTCCTCTTTAGGAAGGGCTTTCGGGAAACAAACGGGAAGACCGCTGCTTCTGAGTTTTTCAGCCAGATGGCAACCTCCTATATAAAAGGATATCTCCGGCATCAACTCAAAAAGAAACGCCGTTTCAACTCTCTCAAAGCGGGACAGCGCATTCTGCAGATGTCTGAAGGTGTCATTCATAACAAGGGATAAGTCTCTCATTATAGCGGCGTCAAGAGTGCCTGCGGAATTGTCCTTCATTATAGAATAAAACGTTCCTATGCCGTAATACTGCTCTTCGTTTGAATGAGTTCCGAAAATGTTTGAAAGGAGACCTTTCTTTTTTATAGGCTTTTCCTGTACCGACAAGAGCACTGCCTCGCAAGGGTGCATTTCGTCGTCAAGATTAATGCCTATAGTAACGCTCTGAACCCTTCTTATATCATCACTGAGCCTCGGGAGGAGTTCCTCCAGCTCGTGAAAGGCAGGGTTTGCAGTAATGTCGCTGATAAGCTTCTGAAGTTCTTTTAAGCCCTCCGAATCAAAAGCTCTCTGGGGGCTACAGAAAATACGCTCCAATATTTTTACGCATTGCACGTAGATTTTCAAAAGTTCCATTCTCCACGCAGTTTTCCTCACTTCGTCATCGTGGGAGATGTTCGTTTTTTCCATCCGGGCAAGCTGCATAGTGAGGGGCTGAAGCTCTGCGTTTAAGATTATCTCAATCTCGGGATATTTCATAAAGTCCTTCATTATCGCCTGTCTGTAGGAGATAATGCGGTCGTCCTGTATCATATCAAGAAGTCTACGGGCAATATACGTGCGACCGTCGTTTCTTACTTCCATGCCCTCTATTATCATCAATGCATTTGTGTCTCTCTCGGTAAGGTCCTGATTAAAAAGTTTTCCTTCGCCGCTTTTAACTGCCTCTTCGTGGGCTCTTCCGAATTCATAATCCGGCCACATCAAGCTGAAAAAGTGCTTTTTATACATTCACATCTTCCTTTCCGCTTTTCAGAAGTTCTGAATTAACGATATCTTTAATGATCTCTCCTGCCATAATGAGGCCTGCCACGGAGGGTATGAAGGAAACGCTTCCGGGCGTCTTTGTTCCCTTAAGGACAGGCTCCTCGGGAGACCATACTGTTTTAAGTTTTTTTATGCCTCTTTTACGAAGCTCAGTCCTCATAACCCTTGCCAAGGGGCAATTCGTGGTTTTACTTATATCACTCACTCTGAATTGGGTGGGGTCAAGTTTGTTTCCCGTCCCCATAGAGCTGATAATGGGGATGTTTTTTTCTTCTGCAGTCTTCGCAAGGAGTATCTTCGAGGTCACACAGTCAATGGCATCGGCGATATAATCATATTTATCCCAATCAAATTCTCCGAAAGTTTCTTCTCCGAAAAAAAGTGTTCTCACCGTAACGTTACAGCAAGGATTAATGTCAAGAAGTCTCTCTTTCATAACCTCTGTTTTATAGCGTCCCACGGTACTTTTCAGTGCTATTATCTGGCGGTTTCTGTTTGAATCGCAGACGGTATCGTTGTCCACCAGCGTGATGTTTCCGACGCCTGCCCTTACAAGGGCCTCGGCGGTAAAACCTCCTACACCGCCTATACCAAATACCACAACGTTGGCTTTTTCAAGAGCGTTAACACCATTTGTCCCTAACAGAGACTCGGTACGGGAATGAAAACTTTCAATTTCTTTTTTTTCTTTTTCCAAAGGTCTCATTCGGCACCGCCCTTTCTGCTGAATTCCTGATACGTTAATTTTACCACGGGCGTTTTATTTCTGCAATGCTTTTTTGCCCGTAATCAGCCGGTGGACGAACTGTATCGGGTGAGCCACAGCGTCAGACGCTGTGGCTCACTTTGCCGTTGAAAAGATTAAGGACGTGTGATATAATGAAATTATTGAAAAGGACATTATCGGGAGGTTTTTTGATGACCTGGGAAGAGCTTGAAAATAATTGCAAACGTTGTCAGGGATGCGGCCTTGCGGCCACTCGTACGAATGTGGTTTTCGGCAGAGGAAACAAGGACGCCGATCTGCTGTTTGTGGGCGAAGGTCCCGGTCACAATGAGGACGTTCAGGGAAAGGCCTTTGTGGGGCAGGCAGGAAAGTTGCTTGACCTTGCACTTGATGCTATAGGATTTGCTGAAAAAGACTATTATATTGCTAACGTAGTTAAATGCAGACCTCCGGAGAACAGAAATCCTCTTCCGGAGGAGTGTGCAGCATGTATGCCCCTCCTCAGAAAGCAATATGCCCTTATTAAACCGAAAATAGTTGTTTGTCTGGGAAGCATTGCCTGTGCAAATCTTTTGTCCCCTGATGCCAAGGTTACTAATTCCAGAAACAAGTGGATTGAAAAAGGCGGCACTCTTTTTACTGCTACGTATCATCCTGCGGCACTTCTGAGGGATGAGAGAAAGAAAATTGATATGTATAATGATCTTTGCGAAGTAAAGAGAAAACTTGATGAATTGACGGGCGGAGAGAAATAAATTATGAAAATTGATAAAGAATCTGCTTTGAAATCATTGTATGAGGAATATATAAAGACTGTCACCGATGCACCTGTGTGTGACAATGCAGGGGGATTCAGTTTTGTGCTGGGTGACGGTGATGCAGAGTCCCCTGTGGTTCTTATCGGGGAGGCTCCCGGAAAAGACGAGGTGGCAGAGGGACGACCCTTTGTAGGAAAGGCAGGCGCTATTCTTAATGAGTTTTTGCAAGGGGCAGGCCTTAAAAGAAGCGAACTTTTTATTACCAATGCTATCAAGTACCGATTGGCTAGGGTAGGGAAAAGCGGGAAGGGTCTTGCCAACAGACCGGCAAAATCTGCAGAAATAGAAAAAGGCGCAGAGTATCTTTCAAGGGAACTTGAAATAATAAGTCCTCGATTTATTGTGACGCTGGGTAACGTACCTCTTAAGGCGCTGGCGATGTGCACAGAAAATGACCTTTGTCAGAAGCTCTCAGAAGGAGTGGGCGTGTGTCACGGAAAGGCTTTTGAAAGTGCTGTCGGAGAAACAGAAAGAAAAAAAGGTGCAGTAATATTTCCTTTATACCATCCTGCCAGCACCATATATAACAGAAGTCTTAAATCTGTTTACGCAGAGGATCTTGAAAAATTATCTGAAATTATTAAGAAAAGCACTTGACATAAAGGAATTAAGATGCTATCCTACAATGATGGATTTCATAAGAAATTCATCGGAGAAAATACAGTTGTGAAAACAACGCGAAAATATAATTTACTAATATGTTTACATTATTCGGAGGTGTACTATGTTAGGGAGTTTTAAAGAATGGGAAGGCTTTGTCGGCGGCGATTGGCAAAGAGAAATTAACGTAAGAAGTTTTATACATAAGAATTGCAAGTCATACAGCGGAGACGAGAGTTTCCTTTGCGGAGCAACAGAAAGAACTAAAAATCTTTATGCAAAGCTGGAGGAACTTTTTGCAAAGGAAAGGGAAAAAGGCGGAGTGCTTGATATTGATACCGAAAACGTCGTATCGGTAGCAGGCTATGCTCCTGCATATCTTGATAAGGAAAATGAGCTTATCGTGGGCTATCAGACAGATGCGCCCTTAAAGAGAGGTGTGAATCCTTTCGGCGGCATCAGAATGGCGAGAAGCGCCTGTGAAGCTTACGGATATAAGTTGGGTGACAAGATTGAGGAGGAGTTTAAGTACAGAACTACTCACAACGAGGGCGTTTTCAGAGCATATACTGCTGAGATGCGCGCTGCCCGCTCTGCAAAGCTCATTACGGGACTTCCCGATGCTTACGGAAGAGGAAGACTTATCGGTGATTACAGACGAGTTGCGCTTTACGGCGTTGACGCTCTCATTGAAGAAAAGAAAAAAGATCAGGAAAAGCTTCAACACGTTACCATGGATCAGGAGAAGGTAACGCTTGCCGCAGAGATTTATATGCAGATAGTGTACCTTGGCGAGTTGAAGAAACTGGCTGAATCCTACGGCTATGACATCAGCAAGCCTGCAAAAAATGCTTTGGAAGCATATCAATGGGTTTACTTTGCATACCTTGCTGCTATTAAAGAGCAAAATGGCGCGGCTATGTCATTGGGAAGAGTTAGTTCTTTCCTTGATATCTATATTGAGCGAGATATTGAAAAAGGCCTCATTGACGAGGAGGATGCCCAGGAGATTACGGACCATTTCGTTATGAAACTCCGTGCGGCGAGACACCTTCGTACCCCTGACTACAACGAACTTTTCGGCGGCGATCCCATGTGGATAACGGAGAGCATCGGTGGAATGATGGAAAACGGAAAGACTCTGGTTACAAAGAACAGCTTCCGTTTCCTTAACACACTTTATACAATGGGTTCT
>JAEIGA010020700.1_pt1 | contig 10026 bp, 4 predicted proteins | sample 9270691 | NCBI WGS metagenome assembly JAEIGA01 (sample SAMN17057246, study PRJNA624740) | gut metagenome | biome: biome; isolation source: fecal sample | host: Bos grunniens | place: China: Xizang | collected 2019
AACATCATTCCCTGATCGCCTGCTCCCTGTGCGTCTGCATCTTCTCCGACTACTCCGCGGTTGATGTCCACACTCTGCTCGTGAAGCGCAGAGAGGATGCCGCATGAGTTGCCGTCGAACATGTAGTCTGCGTTGTTGTAGCCGATCTTGTTGATGACGCGGCGTACAGTCTTAGGGATGTCTACGTAAGCGTCCTCAGAGCGTACTTCACCACCTACGACCACGAGTCCGGTGCTGCAGAATGTCTCGCAGGCTACCTTCGCTTCAGGGTCCTGGCGGAGGAATTCGTCGAGGATTGCGTCTGATATCTGGTCAGACACCTTGTCTGGGTGTCCTTCTGACACCGATTCTGATGTAAAAAGATAATTCATATCGTTGTTTTTATATATTTTCATTAATGTCATCCTTGTTTCGGGCTGAATTTAAGGATGATCTGCGGTGTTGGACAATAAAAAAGCCCCACATAAATGCGGAGCGAACACAAAAACACAAAACATTGCTATGGTGAGGTCGGAACACAAGCCGACCGGAGTCAACATTTTAGCATTTTTTAACGTGGTTGCAAGCAGCCAAATTTCTCCACACTTTCCTTTCGGGCTGCAAAGATATATAAAAAATTTGATATGCAAATAGTTATGTAAAAGTGTAAGTAAATATTCCTAAAACCATTAAAAAATGTTATCTTCGCCGCATAAAACTCTATTATAATTTACTAAAGCGTTATGAAACAATTACTTAAGTACTTGCTGTGCGCTCTGTGTGCAGCGATGTTTATGGGTGTTTCTGCTTTTGCACAGATTACTACTTCAGCCCTCGGCGGTAAAGTAGTGGACAAGGCAGGTGAGCCTGTTATCGGTGCAGCAGTAGTAGCTACTCACGAACCATCCGGTACCGTTTACGGTGTAGTAACTAACGAGGATGGTCGTTATGTTATCAACGGTATGCGTTCAGGTGGCCCTTACAAGGTGGAGATTTCTTGCCTTGGCTACCAGACAGTGATCAATACCGACATTACTCTTCAGCTCGGTGAGCCATATGCGCTCAACAGTGCTTTGAATGATGACAGCGAGATGCTCAGCGAGGCAATGGTTGTCGCTCAGGCTGCTTCAAGATTTGCAGGTGAGAAGACAGGTGCCGCTACAAACATCTCAAGCAAGCAGATGGATGCTCTTCCAAACATCAGCAGAAGCCTCGAAGATGTATCTAAGCTTTCACCTTACGGTGGTAACGGAATGAACTTCGCCGGTGGTGACGGCCGTTCTTCAAACTTCACTGTCGATGGTGCAAACTTCAACAACAACTTCGGTCTTAATGAAGGTCTTCCTGGTGGCGGAAACCCTATTTCAATCGATGCAATCGAGGAAATGCAGGTGGTAATCGCTCCTTATGACGTACGTCAGACAAACTTTATCGGAGGTGGTATGAACGCTATCACCAAGTCTGGTACAAACCAGTTCAAGGGATCGGCTTATACATATCATAAGAACGAGTGGATGCGTGGTAACACCAACTATCTCGGTGAGGAGTTCGGTAACCGTAACAAGGAGAGAATGACCACTTATGGTTTCACTCTCGGTGGCCCGATCATCAAGAACAAGCTCTTCTTCTTCGTTAACTTCGAGCGCAGCCAGAGCCCTACAGAGGTAAACCTTTGGAGAGCTTCAGTTGATGGCGTTGCAGATGCAGACCACTACATCTCACGTACTACAGAGGCTGACATGGAGGCTGTGAAGAAGCACCTCATGGACAACTATGGCTATGATGCAGGTTCTTACACTGACTATCCTGCTCAGGAGACCAATACAAAGGTTCTCGCTCGTATTGACTGGAACATCAATGACAACCATCATCTCGCAGTACGTTACAACTACACTCTCAACCAGAGCTGGACTGCAACTAACAGAAGTTCAGGAAACATGGTAAGACGTGCTTCAGGTGACCGTCTTTCACAGTACGGTATGGCATTCGCAAACTCTATCTACTCTACAGACAATCTTGTTCACTCGTTTGCGTTTGACCTTAACAGCCGTTTCTCTAACAATCTTTCGAACCAGCTCCTCGTGACATTCTCAAAGCTTGATGATGTCCGTGGCTCTTCTTCAGATAAGTTCCCATTCATCGACATCCTTCATGCAGGTGACTATGCTGCCGGCAAGATCATGCCTTACATCTCAGCTGGTTATGAGCTCTTCACATGGAACAACGGTGTGCACAACAACGTTCTCAACATCAAGGATGACATCACTTACTTCACTGGTAACCACAAGATTACTGCAGGTCTCACTTATGAGTATCAGATGGCTGACAACGCATATATGAGAAATGGTACAGGTTACTACCGTTATGCAAGCCTTGAGGACTTCCTCAACCAGGCAGCTCCTGAGACAGTATGTCTTACATACGGTTATATGAAGGACGGTAAGTTCGAGGAGAATCCTGCTGCACGTGTACGCTACCATCAGATCGGTGCTTATGCACAGGATGAGTGGACTCCAGTAGAGAACTTCAAGCTTACTTACGGTCTCCGTCTCGATGCTCTTGCATTCGACAACCAGGACCTCATGACAAACAATGCTATCCTTGCCGTTGACTACAACGGAAAGAACATTGACACAGGTAAGTGGCCTACAACCAAGCTCAGAGTGGCTCCACGTGTTGGTTTCACTTGGGATGTTCTCGGTGACAAGAGCCTTAAGGTACGCGGTGGTACAGGTGTATTCTCTGGCCGTCTCCCTCTCGTGTTCTTCACAAACATGCCTACAAACTCAGGTATGGTTCAGAACATTACAGCAATCTCTACCAGCAAGGACGGTGTAGCTCCTAAGGAACTTGCTCAGTTCTCAGGCAAGATGATTACCGATGTGAACGAGTTCGTTCAGAAGCTCCATGCCATCGATCCTGATAAGTATCCTTTGGAGATCTCTCCAGACAAGGGTGTCCTTCCTTCTGCAATCCAGGCTGTTGACCCTAAGTTCAAGATGCCTTCAGTTTGGAAGACTTCACTTGCTGTCGATTATCAGCTTCCTGTAGGATTCCCTCTCACAGTGACCGGTGAGTTCATGTACAACAAGACCATCAACGGCGTGATGCTTCAGGACTGGAACATGGTTGATCCGGCAGGTTTCAGCCGTTTCACAGGTGTTGACAACCGTCACATCTTCCCTGAGAAGGGTGCTACATATACAAGCACAAATGCATTCGTTCTTACAAATACAAACAAGGGTTACGGTTACACTGCAAACCTCTTGATCAATGCACAGCCAATTCCTGAACTCAACATCACAGCTTCTTACACTCATACTGTACAGAAGGAGGTTTCAGGTATGCCTGGTTCAAATGCTGAGTCTGCATTCACATACATTCCATCTATTGAGGGTCCTAACAACATCGGTCTCCACAACTCACAGTATGTTACTCCAGACCGTGCATTCGTGAGTCTTACTTACAACGACAAGGGTAACAACCACTACTCACTCTTCTATGAGGCTTGGAGAGGTGGCGGAAACAACAGCTACATGTACTCACAGGACCTCAACAAGGACGGTTATGCATATGACCTCATCTACATCCCTGCAAATGCAGAGGAAGTACTTTGGGCTACTCCAGAGGATGCAGAGAACTTCTTTGCGTTCGTGGATCAGGACAAGTACCTCAGCACTCACAAGGGACAGTATGCAGAGGCTTACAGCGTATACTCTCCATGGGTTCACAGACTCAACTTCCGCTATGCACACGACTTCAAGTTCAAGATCGGCAAGTCTGAGAACAAGCTTCAGCTTAACGTAGACTTCAACAACATTCTTAACGTCTTCAACCCGGCTTGGGGTGTTGCGAAGTATATGAATACAGCAATCAACGAGGGACGTATCCTTTCAGTTGACCACATCAACAACGAGGGTGCACCTGTATTCAAGTCAAATGTGAAGGCTGGTATGCCAACTTGGACTCCATCATCAGGACTCGGCCAGTGCTGGTATTTCCAGGTCGGACTCAAGTATATGTTTAACTAATCCGATTCGATCAGTATGAAACTAAGATATTTTTTGACATCAATCGTTGCGTGTCTTGCACTCGCGATCGGATGTACTAAGGAAGCGCTTCCGGGCCTTTCTGAAATTCAGGTAACCCCGTCATACTTCACTTTTGGAGTTGACGGCGGTGCCAAGGAAATCACAGTGACTGCTGTTGCTGACTGGACCGTTTCTGATGTTCCAGAGTGGCTTACAGTAAGTCCTGCGGGCGGTTCTGCTACAGATGCTGAAGGTGTTAAGGTTACTGTAACTGCAGCACCTACAACTTCTGAGAAGGTTGTCGCAGCTACAATCAAGTTCAATTGTGCAGGCAAGTCACAGCTCGTGACTGTGGGCCAGGAGGCTTATGTTCCTGATTACCCTAAGTTCAAGGCTGGTGAGTATTGGATCATGTTCGGTGAGGAAGTTGCAGTTCCTGTAACATCTACTTACGGCTACCTTTACACAGCAAAGGCTAACAAGTCTGATGCTGGCAAGCTTTCAAGCACTGCTGACAATATCTTCACTTTCACAGAAGTTGAGGGTGGCTTCTCTATCCAGGATGCTGCAGGCAAGTTCTATGCGATGAAGGGTACCTATACCTCTTTCAACCTTTACGATACTGCTCAGGAAAGCTATGTGTTCACTGTACAGCAGACTGGTGACGACAAGTTCGTCATCACAAATGCCACCAACGGTAAGGTTATGCAGTACGATCCTGCATATAGCTCAGCCGGAGCATACGACACAGAGAAGGCTGGTGCAATCTATCCTAACCTCGTAAGTGTGGCAGGTGCAGAGATCGCTGAGGTTCTCTTCGCAGTAGAGCCTACAGAGGTTGCTCTTGACCAGGCAGAAGGTGTGTTCAACATCAACATGACTTGCAAGAATGAGGGATTCGAGATTGTTCCTTCAGTTGATTGGATCAATGTAAAGGGAATGACTTCTACAAACGGCGAGTATGTAGTTACTTTCTCTTATGAGGCTAATGACGGCGGAGCAAGAACTGCAACTATCGACTTCATTTCTGGTGAGGAGACAATCTCAGTTGCTGTAAGTCAGGAAGGTTCTGTTCTTGATGCTACTGTTGCAGAATTCCTCGCTGCAGAGGAGGGTGCAACATTGTATCGCGTAAAGGGTGTTGTTAAGTCAGTCTCAGTGTCAGCGCAGTATCATAACGCAAGCGTTACTATCCTTGGTGGTGCGGGTGAGGAACTCAATCTCTATCGTCTTGTGGCTTCTGAAGGCAATATTGAAGACGTTCAGTTCGGAGTAGGCTCTCTCGTTACAGTTGTCGGCGCAAGATCTTCATACAACGGTAAGCCACAGATGGCTGCTGGTTGCGTGCTTGAGTCATTCGAGAACTTCGAGACAAAGACAGTAGCGGAGTTCCTTGCAGCAGAAGAGGGTGATGCTGTATATGCTGTTACCGGAGAGATTGTAGGTATCAAGGATCTTAGCGAGTCATATAACAATGTAGGAATTACTATTAAGGATGGCGATGCTGAAGTTCTTCTTTACCGTGTCAAGTCGTTCGACGGCACCAATGTGGTTAACCTCAATCTTGAGGTTGGAGGTACTGTTACAGTTGCCGGAAAGAGAAGTTCATATAATGGCACACCTCAGATGGCAGCAGGCGGACTTTGTCTGATTTATGTTGCTCCTGCTGCTGGTGGCGAGGAGCCGGAGCAGCCAAGCGGAGACGCAGCTAAGTATGCAAGCAACGTAGAGTTCACTACAGTGTCATCAGCATACACTGACAATGTTGTCAATGTAAATGGTGTTCAGAATGTTGCGAACCTCAAGTTGGGTACTTCGTCAAAGTATGGCGAGGGTAAAGTTACCCTTCCTGCCGGAACAACAAAGGTGAGCTTCTATGCGGTGGCTTGGAAGGGCAGCCCTGCTAAGCTTGAGTTCTCAGTTGCGGGAACAGTTGTAGGTACACAGGAAATTGCTGCTAACGATGCAGCAACAAGCCAGCCTCCATACAACCTCACAGTAACTGACTCTGATTACTATACAGTAACTCTTCCTGTAGCTCTTGATGCAGCTACTGAGGTTACAGTAAAGACTGTAGAGACAGGTTACCGCGCTATCATCTTCGGAGTACAGGCGAAGTAATTCTGCTACATATATCAATCAAGCGGCTCACATCAGTGGGCCGCTTTTTTATTGTGTTAAAGAAATTGCTTTAGGAGTAGGCGAGGTTGTTGTAAATCTGTGGATTAATCGCTATTTTTGTAGATTGCAAGTAAGAGAAAAATACGAAAATTAAATAAGTGATGATTATGAAACTTAAAGGTTTTATTTTGAGCGCCATAGCTGTAGTTATGGCTTTTTCTGCTTGTGAGCAGAAGGAGAATTTGGGGACTCCTGATATTTCCATCAGCGAAAGTGAAATTGAGTTCGGTGTTGATGGGGGTGATCAGACTATTGTCCTTAAGGCAACACGTGACTGGAGTGTTCAGATTGATGCTGATTGGGTCGCTGTTGATCCCGATGCTGGAGAGGCATCTTCTACGGAGCAGGTTGTGACAATCTCTACTCTCAAGAATTCAGGTCTTGATCGCGAGGCTTCGGTTAAGTTTACTATAGGAATGAAGAGCAAGTATCTTACCGTAACTCAGAAAGGTCCAGAGGGTTCAGCTGCTGCTCTTGTGATGTATTCAAATGATTTTGATGCATCTAAGGCTTCAAAGGTTAATGATCAGTGGCCTCTTTTGAAGGATTCGTATGACCAGTGGGATAACAAGAAGGGCTCAGATGTCAGTGCGGTTACTTATGCATTCGGTGGAAAGATGTCAGTAAGAACATCTGGAAAAGCATCAGATGATGCCAGTGGTTTCTCTCATTATGCGGGTTCAGGAGTAAATAAGATATTCTTCGGTACGGCTACTTCTATCATTAAGATTCAGGGCATATCCCTGGATCCTTCAAACACTACTTATAAGCTTTCTTTCGGTGGACAGAAGTACGGTCAGGAGGCAGCAAGCAATGTGTTCTCTTGGGATGAATTTAAAGTATACGTCGGCGGTGATGCCCAGAAGTGGGTGCCTGTTACAATGGCGTTTCCAACAGATGCTGATACAGACGGAGACTGGAACCTTGCATCTGCATCGTTCACTGTTCCGACAGGAACAACTGCTTTGGGTATTGCATTCGTATGCTCTGCTTCATCTCTTTATAGCATTGACGACGTTCTTCTCGAGGTGGGAACAGAGGCTGGTCAGATGATTGATTTTGCAAATGGTATTGAGATCAGTGGAACAACTGAAGGCAGCGGTACAGGCAGTGGCTCGGGAGATAATACAGGTGATCTTCCGGAAGGAACTGGTGAGGGTACGGAGGCTAGCCCATATGATGCTGCTAAGGCAACAAGGGTCGCAGGTGCTCTTGATTCAGAAGCAAAGGTAACAGGAGTATATGTCAAGGGTAAGGTAAAGAGCATCAAGGAACTTAGCACGCAGTATGGTAATGCAACTTATTACATTACTGATGCAGACGGCATTGCTAATTTCTATGTATATAGAGGAAAGAACGTAGGTAACACCTCGTTTACGTCAGCAGATCAGCTTGCTGTAGGCGACGAAGTCATTATTTATGGTGATCTTATGAACTATATGGGTAACAGCCCTCAGCTTGGACAGGGTAACTATATCGTCACCCGCAATGCGGGCAGCGGAAGCGAAGGAGGTGAGACTCCGGCTCCTGTAGAAAAACCTTCATCGCTTGCAAAGGTGTCTATAGCTGAGTTTATTGCAGCTCAGGTAAGTTCAGATACCTGGTATGAGCTTACTGGCGAGATTATCAGCATTGAGGCGGGCAATAAGTATGGAAACTTTACCATTAAGGATTCTACCGGTGAGGTTTATATCTATGGCATGACTTCGCAGTGGGTTGGTAATAACGACCAATCATTCGAATCTCTTGGATTGAAGGAGACAGATGTTGTTACTCTTGGAACATTGAGGGGAGAATATAATGGTCAGCCGCAGGGTGGTGGAAATACGGTTCCTGCATATTACATAAGCCATGTACCTGGCGCAGGTCTTCCTGATGATCCGACTGGAACAGTTGTGTTGACCTTCCCTGCAGCAACGCAGGAGTCCGTGAACTCATATGGTGTGACTTGGGCAGCATCAATAGGTGACATGAGTTGGTCATTTGCTCATTTCAATAACAATCAGAACAAATGGTCTTACATTAAGTGTGGTCACAAGACAACAGATTACGTTGCGACTATTTCTACCACCAAGCCTATGGCTGTAGCAGTAGCGAAAGTTGTTGTGTCTGTTGATAATCTGTTGGATGCGTCTAAAGTTACATCAACCAAACTTGAGGTTGCTACAGATGCAGCATTCAGCAATATTGTTGACACAGTTGAAAAAAGTATATCAAAGGGTTCTGTTGAATATGTGGTTTCAGCACCTCAGACAAACTGCTACTATCGCCTTACTTATGACACCAAAGCCAGTGGAGGTTCAAGTAATGGTACTGTTCAGATTTCAAAGGTGAAATACATTGCCGTACAGTAATATAGCACATATAAATGCATAAGGGACCGTCCGTCAGGCCGGCCCCTTATGTGGCCTAAATGAGAATGATAAATACAACGAATATATATAGATTTGCATCGGCCGTATTGGTCATCTTTTCTCTATTTCTTTCATCGTGTGATAAGCCGCAAGTGAAGGAAGAGGTTCTGCAGGTTTCTATTAATACTCCTGTTGTTGCTTGTGCTGCAGGTGAGCAGTATGTGAGGGTAAAGTGTTCCGGAGATTGGACTTTGACTCTTCAATCTGATGGCGGAGACGTAGATTGGGCAAGACTAAACATGTTGTCAGGTACTGGCAACAAGAGTGTTGAACTTTCATATGATGCGAATAATTCCGGCTTTGACAGGAAGTTGACGATTGTTCTGGAGTCTGGAATAAATGTTCAGACATGTACTATGACGCAGCTTGCTGCAGGAGATGCATCAGGCGACGGAGGTGATGTTGCTCCGGAAATGCCATCATCAGACCTGGCAAAGACAGGTTGGTTGGAGCTTCCTGCGCTGAATGATTCTGAACTGGGCTATTTTAGCCATAGCTTCAAGATGAATGGAAAGACTTATCGCAACTACTCTTTTGGATGGAGTCAGAAGGATATGGTGGCAGTTTGGGTCGCTTATCCTCTTTGCAAGATGTATTCGAACGGCAGTGTCAAGAGAAAGGATGCGGAAGTATGGGCATTGGATCCACATCTAGGTAATGATTCATCGGCTCCGTTTGGGGGTTATGGTGGAGACTACGATAGAGGTCATCAGCTTCCATTCGCTGATAGAAAATGTTGTCTGGAAGCAGCAAAGCAGACTTTCTATGGTACCAATATGACCCCGCAGGATAATGGGTTGAACACAGGAGTCTGGGAAGCCTTCGAGGGTAAGGTGAGAAGTTGGGCAGCAAGCTCAGACACAACTTATGTCGTGACCGGATGCACATTGGATAAGCCTCTAGGATATACAACAGATTCGTATGGCAAGAAGATGACTGTGCCTTCCGGATATTTCAAGGCAATTCTTAAGTATAGCAAATCATCAACTTTCGGACAGTGGAATGCCGCAGGATTCTATTATAAGCACGAATCAGGGGCGAAGCAGCAGATGATGTCAATTGACCAGCTGGAGGAGATGACTGGGATCGATTTCTTTGTCAATCTGTCTGCGAAGATTGGTGCAGATCAGGCGGCAAGGCTTGAGGCTGCTATACCGAGCACATCGGTTTGGCAATAAAAGGAGTAATTGTAAATGAGAAAGATACTAATCGTTTTTGCAGCCCTGATGCTGTTCTGCACAGGAGCTGACGCCCAGAAGGGCAGCCAGAATCATGTCATCGGATTCTACAACCTTGAGAATCTCTTTGACACATATAATGATCCGGCAAAGAATGATGAGGAGTTCCTTCCTGAGGGAAAGAACCAGTGGACTGAAGTGAAGTATCAGAAGAAGCTTCAGAATATGGCCAAGGTCATCAAG
>JAEIGA010020701.1_pt1 | contig 10026 bp, 12 predicted proteins | sample 9270691 | NCBI WGS metagenome assembly JAEIGA01 (sample SAMN17057246, study PRJNA624740) | gut metagenome | biome: biome; isolation source: fecal sample | host: Bos grunniens | place: China: Xizang | collected 2019
AGATAATCTTTGTAAGGGCGCAAAGCCGTAATTGGCGCGGCGTCGCAGTGGAAATTCGAAATATAACCCGCATCACCTGCGCTTGTCCAATCGTCGAAAGTCCCTAGCGCGCTGAAATATAGCGTATCATCCTGAGCAAGCCACAGCCTTGATTTGTATGCGCACATCGCGGTCGCCAAGATTGGCTTTTTGCCGTCTTTTGCGACCGTTTTCATGTCGTGAATACTGCCTGCTAGCCCGTTTAGGTCGCCTTTGTAAAAAAATGGGGCGTTAACGCCGTTGCTGATTGCAACTCCGCCAATAAACTCAGCGAAAATACAGATAGCTGTTGAGTCTAAGCCTGATTTTAGCAGTCTGTGTAAGCCTGTAAGAACGTCATACTCGTAAAAATTGCCTTGTGAGGTCGAATAGAGGATTTTTTTCGCGCCGACGGCTCTTGCAGGCGTGTAGGTGAAAACTGCGGTAATACCTGCGCCGTCGGCGCTTCTTGCTATCGTTTTATTCCCACTTTGCCTGCAAACCCCCTTCTGCGAAAAGATTTCGACGTTTAAAGCGTGCGCCCAAGGCGTCACTTTTGAGTCCAAACCCAGTTGCAAAGGGGCGCACGCGTAATTAGCCCCAGCCGAAAAATCCGATAAAATCTTTTTATACATAAAAAATCCTTAAAATCTCCGTCAACGCAAGTAAAGCAAAATTCCCAACGCAGAGGGAAAAACGCCCCAAAGGGCGGGAATTACGCAATTTTTACGTAATTCACCGCTAAAGCCGCTGGCTGAACAACTTTTGCACCGTATAAGTACAAGCCACGAACCAAGTCAGAGAACGTGTTGATGTCGCGAATTTTTTCGATTTTTGCGACTTGAGACGCAAACGTAATCGCGGCGTTGGTGCCTGCCAATAGAGGGATTGCGCCTTTTGCGTCAGCCTTTAAGTTGGTAGAAACCAAAACGTCCATACCTGCAATGCGACCAATAGCGCCGTCTCTGACAGTCTTTTCAGCGATTTGGAATGAAGAAGTAAATTGTTGTGATTGTAACAAAATCGCCTCAACGTCAGGATTGATAACAACCCATGGGTTAGCGCATTTGCTAGCGCCTATTGGGTTTACAGGGTTTGAGCCTAAAGAAACAGCATTCGCGTTTTTCAAGATTTTAGCCAACTCAACAAACTCGCCGTAAACATTTTCAGGGGTTAAAACAACAGCTGTGTCTGAGGTTCCACGCACGTTTTGCTCGTCTGCCTCGGTGTAAAGCCCTAAAAGATAAGAGTCTTGGTCAACCTCGATAGCTTTTTTAGCATTAGCAAGGTGCGCTTCCATAACATCCACGCCACTTTGCGCGCTCGCAACGTCATTAATTTTAAACGCAAAAAATTTCTTCTGGTCAATAACCAATTGCTGTTTGCTTGGAGTGATTTCATCGTAGCTGATTGTATCACCGTGTAACGAATTAACCGCAACCTCGCCCGCAGTAAGGATATTAACCGTATCGCCTGCGTTTTTAATCTCGCCTTCGTAGTTACGATTAACGCACTGCATCATCACTGTATCGGTAAAAAGCATAGCCTGCAAGCGTCTTGACCAAATTTCTGGGATGAAATTTTGATAAGCATTTGAAAAATCTGTGTTTGACATTTCGTCTCCTTTCGCCGCAAAGCGGCACTGTATCTGTATTTTTTTAAAATATGAAAAAGATTATTCCAAAAAATGATTTTCTGGAAACTTCTGGAATAATCTGGAATTTAATGGAAAGTTCTGGAATTTGCTGGAATTAATAAAGTAAAACAAAAACAGCTACAAGACAGTGGCACGGCTTGCGCGCCATCACCAAGGGGTTTGAAACCTATGCTGCCATTGGCAAATCATTTGTTTTAATATCTGTGAGCGGAGAATTTACCGTAACTTGCGGGCTAATTACAGCTTCCTTCAAGAAATGTTGCGGATTTTCAACCCCATACTGCTCAAGCGCGAACTTAAAGCACTGGACAAAATCAATATTTTCGGCAAAATCCGCACGTTGAGCGAATTGAGCAACAATATCAAACAACTCTTTAAACCTGTATTTTCGCTCGATTGACGCACGTCTGTCGCCATAGCGATAAATATAATCATTTTTTCTGATTGAGTCTGTAACGCTGATAAATTGAAGCTTTCCGCCAATATTTACAGGGACATACTCCTCACCTATTTTGAAATTTGCCAAGAGGTCAGCGGTCTTTTCTACAATAGGGATAAGGATTTTGCGCGAAATTCCATCAATAAACATGTTTAAGCGAGCAGACTGCCCAGACGCGGAGTAGGCAACCTCGGTGGCTGTTCGTGGCGTCGCGGCAAGGTTTCCAGCCATTGTTTTAAAAATCCCAGTAGCCGACTCAATCGTCGACTTGAAGAAATTGATAAAATCCCAGCCACGCAACGCAGAGCCAAAACTCAATGGTATAGGCTGATTTGGCATTAACGCGGAGTCATATTCGATGACTTTTCCGGGGGTAACTTCCTGCGTCCCCTTAAAACAGCCTTTTGGCGCAAGAAATGGCGGATTAATAATAAGCGCGAGGGCGTCAAGTTGCTTGTTAAGGATTGTAGACGAGACATCTGTCAGCCCGAGCGCGATTTTCAATGGCGAAACCCCGCGAAGTGTTCGCGGGTCGGTAACTATCGAAGCGTGGACGAAAGGCTGTGTTAGGAAAGGATTTTGCTCAATCCTAACAATGTGCGCCCTGCCAGCAACCACGATAAGCATGTTTTCTTGCAACACGCCATTTATCTCAATATCACCCCAAAACTCAAGCAGTTCGAGCTGTTCTCCCTTGACTCCTTTTTTCGTTGGCTCGGATAGCAAATCAGACGAAGGAGCCGAAACCTGCGCCATTGTTGACAAATCAGAAACAACAAAATCATTTAATGCATTGTTTAAGCGGTTAGCGCGAATTTCGCCCACAGTGGCGTAAATTCGACAAATCTTCGTGGCAGAGGCGAAATTCGCGCCTCTTTCCACGTCAAAAACAAAATCCTGCGCAGGAATAAACTTCACGCAAGGCCCGTCAAAAACGACACGTTCCTCGACGACAAATCCGTCTTGAGTAGGCGCAAACACTTGCTCCTCAAGTGTTTGCGCTCGCCTTATTTTCCTTGTCCGTGTATCCCAGCCGACCAAAACAGTCGCCTCACCAGTCTCCACAACCGAATCAACGATTTTTTCAATCTCATCCGCAAAATTCATTTTTTCGAAATAACTGACCAGCATTGCTTTTTGGGCATTCGCACCTGCTTGAGCCTCGAGCGTTGCACCTGAAACGTCAAACATCCCGTCAGGGTTGGAATACAGATTTTCCATCAAGTGCGACTTCAACGTCTGAGCAAGTTCCCAGATATCAGGCAGGGCAAACTCGCCCCTTGAGCGGTTTTTCGACCCAGTGTCATATATAGCAGACCTCAGCGCAGAAATATCGCTCAACTGCGCCGAGCGCGCGCCATCCAGCTCATCAAATTTTTTTACAATAGTCGAAACAAGCGTCTTTGCAACGTCTTGCGGTAAATCAAAAAAATTATCCATAAAAAACCTCACAACTGCGCAAACGCGCAAACTAAATCATCAAAACCCGCTCACAGAGCAATTTTGAGCCTCAACAAATATTAATCAATCGTACAAAAAAGCAAAACCCGCGCCCTGCAAGAAAATCAAAGCAAAGCAAAGCAAAACAAAGGAAATCAAAGCAAAACAAACCCACAAGCACCCCGCAACTGAACTCATGCGAAAATGCGTTTTAAGCGCGCTAAAAACAAACCCGCATGCTCCAAGACCTGCGGAGCAAAAGACGTGCCTTGTGCGCCCGCTGGTAGGCAGGCAAAAACAGCGTGGATTTAAAAAAAGGGCGCAAACCCGCGCCCAGTATTGAGTTCATAAACAAAATAAGAAGAGTAATTATGAAAATTTTGCGCGCTAATACCTGTCAGACCCGAAAGCCCAGCGCGACAGCTTGATTTTTGGCGCCTGGTATTGCGAAGATGTGCTTGTAGCAACCATTTTCGACTTTGCTTGATAAAGCCCATCCGCCCAGTGCTTGTATTTCGGGTGTTGCGGGTTGGACTTGAACTCAAGACAAACCGCGTAAATCAGCGCACTTTTGGCAAACTCATCAGACAAAAGCGTCTCATCAGTCGCCGACTTGAGCGCCGGAACCTCAACCCCTGCCGAGGTTTTAGCGTGATTTTTTGTATAATATAAAATTCTTGCGATTCGCTCGGTACTTGACGGCGTCAACAAAATCGCACCCGAAAAAAGCGCAAACGTATTAGGGACATCTTTTTTCAGCAAAAAAGGCGTGCAGTCCTCTAGTTGCGCAAATTCGCGCCCATCCACTGAAACCGACTTTAAACGAACATCTTCACCCAAGACAACCGTGTCCGCCCCTGCAGGGATGACCAAAACCTTCTCCCTAAGCAGAAAATCCCAGTCCCGCAGGTTGAGCAACATATCATTCATGCGGTTGACGAGTGTCTTAATCTTCTCGTGGTCAGGCTTTACCAAGTCAGAAAAGCTCGAAACGACCTTGTAGTTTAACTCTTGAAGCACGGCATTTATCAACTCTAAATAATTCATTCTAAACCTCTCTATTTTTTACAACTATGCGCTTTTGGGTGGCAAAATTAGCCGTTTTTCTGGCAGGGCAAGACTTTCGCCCACGTCCAAAAGCGCAGATAAATTCGAATAACAGCGCGACTTTCGCCCAAATTCATTACACATCAAATAAAACGAACCTCTTGACGGCGCAATCTCATACGGCTCAACGACTTTGAACAAAATCGACGTTCGCATTCGCTCAAAAAGCGCGCGAGCGGAGTCGTCAGTCCTGCGAAACGTGCCAATTTCATTTTGGTGGTTTAGCCTCGTAACCTGCATTACAGTGCGTTTACAGTGCTTACAGCTTACCAAAAAATCAATCCTTTGATACAAAAACCCACTCGGCGCATCGCAAACAAACGCTGTTGACTTTTGCCTTATGCCACAACACTTTAACATCTCAACCCCTCTTTTGCCTTTCACGCCCAAAAGCCCCAAAACCACTCAGAGACGCAATTCTAGACCGTGCTACCCGTGGCGGATACCCGAGCAACGCAGGCAACGCCAACAAGGACGCACCCGCACCCGCTAAAACGCAGGCATATCAAGCTTTTTAAAGACTCGTAAGTCCTTTACTGGCTCAACAATTTCATTATGCACGACTTCATAAAAAAATGGAACTGGACAAAACCGCAGGTAAAAAACGCCATCCAAAACCGCAAGCATTTTTCAGCCGTAATTTAAAAAAACAACCATAAAACTAGATTCCAGAATTTTCCAGAAAATTCCAGCATTTTCGCAGTAGAACAAAAAAAAGAATTGCTAAGAATTATTAAGTAAAAAATCAAAAAAATAGCAAAAATTCGGCTTTACAAAACTTAACACACGAATAGAGATATTTTTTAATAATACATCACTTTAAAAGAAGCAAAACTCAACAAAGCAAAAGGTTTTGGCTACCTGTATCCCCTCAAAAAAACTTGCCTACGTAAAAATTCGCCAACATAGCCGAAGTAATCGAAAACGAGGAAAACACTGGATTTTGACCGAAAAATAGAGGCTAAAATCGTTTTAATCTTGCTAAGGAAGGCGCGCGCTGATGAAAACCGCGATATAATCACCAACGCAGAAGGCGCGCGCCGTACGGCTTTTCACCTTTTGATAAAGCGCATTGTCAAGACCTATACGTGCCTCGAGCATTTTCCCATTAATAAAATAATCGCGTTTTGTTGACCGACGAAAAAGCCTGTATGTCGTAGACTCGCTAAAGACAAGGTTTTCTGGCACAGACGCAAAATCGTTAATAATATTAGAAGGCGCGAGCGCAGATTTTTTTTCTGACTCCGCACGCTCAAGCTCTTGCAAAAGCGCATCCTCTTTTTGCTCCGACGCCGACCCGAAAACTATTGACTCCACGTCGTTTGCGCCCATACCTGAATTAACAAGCCCTTGCGACTTGTCTTGCAAAAAAGACTTATTTACCTTGTCAAAATCAGTATCCGGCGCGGATTTTGACCCGCTTTCAACTTTTGAATTTAATTTATCTTTCATTAAAAAACCTCTAAACTACTATGAAATCTCGTTTTTCTGTCGTTCCCGCGCAAGCTTGAGCCGATACCACTCCACCTTGGAGCGTATAAATCCCCCGATATTGCGCATTTCGACATCGGGAAACGGCGGAAGATATGTCAAATCAATCTTTCCCGCCGAACTAGTTCTCGGATTTTTCAGCCCAAATTCATAATGCGTCAAAACGGTTGCTGGCGTTACAGGTATAGAATATTTTTCGCAAAGCGAGGCACAGAGCGCAAAAACAGCCTCTAGCTGAACTCTCGTAAGCGGATATTTTCCAACATTAGAGGCGGAAACGAACCCCGCCATCCCACACGCCGTAACGCCGATACTGCCAGTATTTCCGCCCCCCGTGTGCGCGGCATACCTGCCAGTTTTCACATCCAAATTCGCCTCTGGCTCATAATCACCAAAATGCGTCTTGCCATTTTTATCCACTAAAAAATGGTAAAAATTTTTGTCATATGACGACGGAAACCCAGTCCCTGCCGTCCAATGCAGGATAATTCGTTTCATGTTCCCCCTTTAATATACGTCCAAAGTTGTTCAAACGGCACTCAAAAAGCAGAAAAGCGCCCCAAAAAAGAACTGGAAAATTCTGGAAATCAATGTAAAGTTCTGGAATTTGCTGGAAAAAGCAAAACACACATCCCCAAACGCTAAGCCTCAATATCCTTGCTGTGCAAGGCTTTGACCACTAGACCATAAAGCTTTGTAATTTTGTCATTAATATCATAAATCTGCTCGCGAAGGTCGCAAACCGTGTCTAGCTTTGCATATCGAAGCTCTATTTCGTTTAAAATCTCGCGATGTGTCCGTTCAAGCTGTTCTGGCGTTACAATTAATCGCTGTTGAACCAAAAAAGCAACTACAACAAGGATTATAGGCGCAAAATCAACTAAATTTTCAAAATCCATTTAAATTCCTTTAATAGAAAATTAGGCGTAAACACCCACGAATATTGCGCTACGCCTACAAACATTACAAAAAAGATTGTAAAAATGACTAAAACCCAATATCCACGCGCTCTAAAGCCATTACAGTAACTAATCCAACTGAAACTTTTTAGCAACTTTGCACGCTAAAGCCGTTTTTCTCAATGGGACGCTAAGCGAGTTGTACCAACGTTTTGCGTTATCATAATCAAACTCTAGTGGGCTACAAGCCTCTTGTCGAGCCTTTCTTACCGATTTCAAATATTCATCAGTGCTGGAAACCGAAGGAGTAAAAGAGGTTCCGCCTTTCTGCGCAGATAATGGCACACTATATGCGCAACCAGAGCGGTTTTTAGCATAACTACTGCTAGAAAATCGCTGATAATAAGGGTTTTGAGTCTTATTACGTTCAGAGGACATTTGGGCAGAAAAATTTGACGTAAAAGAAATAGCGCCGGCGGTTTCATTGCAAGGGTTTGGGGCTGAATCAGCGACATTTTGACCCGCCGGCGCGGAAAATTTCTCATCACTTAAATTACCTTGTGAATCCTCAATTATTTCTTTTTTTTCATAACCGTGTAAGCTACTATTAATCGGCGTTTTCAGGTTGTTCGCATCCTTGCACTTTAAAGAAAAATTTAAAATATTTTTATTGTTATTTATTTTTTCATTATTATTTGTTTGTTCGTCATTTTGACGTTGTAGCGAGCCGTCATTTTGACGCTGTGGGACAGACAAATTGACGCTGGCAAAAAAACGACCAGTAAAGCGATAGCGGTTGACTTTCTCGGTTCTGTAAGTAATAAGCCCCGCGCCAACAAGCTCTTTGATTGCTCGCTCGACTGATTTTTTTGAAACGCCCGTGTGGCTAGCTATACAGGCATATGATGGGAAAAATTCGTCATTGGATGGGTTGTAGTGCCTTGCCAATGAAATAAGCACCAAACGCGCGCCAGCCGTGAGTTTTACCGACGATAAAATCTTGCTGTCATAGATTGCATTTATTACTTCAAACTGCGTAAACCCCGCTTTTATCGGGATTATTGTTTCTTGAGGGTTTTGAGCAACCCTTAATTTCCCTTGATTGGCTTGATTTTGAGCCTCTTTTTTGTTTGTCGTAACTTGTTGCGCATAAATTTCCCGCATTTTTATTCTCCAATTGTCTCTTTTCTGTTGCCCAAGAGGGTTTTCACGTTTTTAAAGAAATATTTCTTTTAGCTCGTTGCCTTCTGCAATGCACAAATTTTTAGTATTTTCTTGTAAATTACAGAAAAAAAGACAAAAAAACCTTGCCACGTCGAAAAAAGATGGTATAATAAAAATAGGTTTTGAATTTTGGTGTTTCTTTGTTCGACGAGGAAACACTTTATTTTTTTGTGTTTTTTTTACTTTGTCTTTTCTGATTTGAGCCGAAATCCTTTGGCTCAGGCTTTTCTCCTCTGTTTGTTTTTTTAAGCGTCGCTTTTTTGTTGCAGTTTCGTCTAAATTGGTAAATGTTGCGAAAAGTATCAAAAAAGCATGACTTTTAAGTTTTACATGCCAAATTTTAACAAGCATGCTATAATAGTGTCAAGCTCTAGGAAATTTCTGGAAACATCTGGAATATTACAGGAATTTCTTGTAAATTCCAATAAAAAGAGGGAAGAAAATGACAAAAAAGCAAGAAGAAATTTTAAAATTAAGTGTCCAAGAAGCAGTAGATGCGCTACTAATGAGTCAGTCATCGGTTTATTCGTGGATTGAGAGAGGAAAGCTTCAAACAGAAGACAGTCCGTCGGGAAGAGTTATTGTAATTTCCAGTAATGAAGTGGAAAAAATTAAAGAATATAATCTAAAATCAAGACGCAATAGGGTTTCTAAGCAAACTTTATCAAATTACGATAATTTACAAGAAAATCCTGTAATTGATGTAGAATTTTCCAGTAATTGTGAAGAAAACTTCACAAATAGTGCTAATGGTGACCAAAACCAGCGCGTGGACGACTTTTTCGGGACTTCGGATGCGTCACAAATTTCTGGTTCAGGAACTCTTGAGATTGCAAAATTAATCTCTGATTTATCCGCAAAGGCAGGTAAATACGAGCTTTTGGCTGATTTGCAAAAAGAAAATAAGGATAACGCAGAGTTTTGGAAAAATGAATTTTTTCGACTCCAAAATGAAAATAATGAGCTAAAAGCTGAAAATATCGTGTTGAAAAAAGAGCTAGAGCGTGCGACGCGCGGGTTTTGGGGTTTTTTGAAAAAATAGTCGATTGTAAAAATTAAGAATTAAATTTTTTCATCGTTAAGGTTTTCTATGCACATAATTCGTACCCCGTTTTCGCTTTCAGGTGCGCTGTTTTCGCCTGTTTCTTTTAGGTAGAATTTTGATAAGCAGTCAATTGCCCGCAGGGCGACAGCGGCGTCTCTGAGCTTATTTGCGCCTGTTGGCGTGCCTGATTTGTCCACTATTGGTTCAAATTCGCTTGTATTTGATATTATTTGTAACAATTTCTTTACAATATAGGCGTTGTTCACTATTAATGCATTTGCTAAAAAGTCAATCTGCGCGTGGATTTCGGCTAAAACCCTTGGTTTTTTGAGTAATTCGATTGCTTTCTCTTTAGCTGAAACTGCCTTATACCCTGCCTTTATGGCGGATTTTGTTGGGTCTAAACTTTGCGCATAATATTGCGCAAAGCGTCGCTGTTGCGGTGTTAGAGGGTTATTGTTGTTCATGAAATTAGTATTTGACTAGATGTCCATTTAGTGATATTATTAAGCTGAAAGGTGGTAATATGGATTATCAAGAAATTTTGACGAAGCAATACGTTGCGTATATCGATTCTAAAGACCGTTTTGTAGATCGTACTTTTTTGATTAACCGTTTTTACATTGTCCTTGAGCTTGTTATCGCTGCGCTTTTGTCTGTGGCGATTGAGTATCAAAAAAACACCGTATGCCCCGCAACGATTGCG
>JAEIGA010020702.1_pt1 | contig 10026 bp, 9 predicted proteins | sample 9270691 | NCBI WGS metagenome assembly JAEIGA01 (sample SAMN17057246, study PRJNA624740) | gut metagenome | biome: biome; isolation source: fecal sample | host: Bos grunniens | place: China: Xizang | collected 2019
AAGAAGTTACCGACCTTCACTCACGTATTAGTCAAGGCATGAGAGAAGCTAAAAAGAACGGTGTCAAGATTGGTCTGCCTCAAGGTACTACCCTTACCACTAAAAAAGCACTTGAGTGTATGTCTATCATTAAGAAGCATTCCAAAGATTTTGGTGGTAGTCTTGAAGATCCCGATGTCATCAAACTTTGTGGCTGCTCTAGAAACTCTTATTATAAATATAAAAAGGAAGCAAAAACAACTTAAGGAGGCATTTATGGACAAGGTACATATCGGAGACAAAATCAAAATCATCAAGATGGAAGGTGAACCGCATTACAAAGATCGAGAAGGTATAGTAACCCACATCGATGACGCAGGTCAAATTCATGGAACCTGGGGCGGTTGTGCGGTTATTCCTGAAATCGATGAGTTTATTATATTGGATAAACACGACTAATCATTAAGAGCAAAAACAAAAAGGTGAGTATTTGCATTAAGCAGTACTCACCTTTTATAATTAGATTAAAATATCGTTACAATGATCAACTTCATGTTGGATTCTTTGAGTAGTCCGAAAAAGAAGTTGCCGCCCTTCACTCACCTATTAGTCAATATCAAGCTTTGTACCTATTTGAGAAATAGTTTCTATAAATTCAAAAGAGAAATTAAATCCCGCGGTCCGTAAGATATTTATCTAATAATTTTGTCATGAACTCTTTATCCAAAACAACTAGTTTTTTATTGCGAATTTTAGCCTCATGAAATAATAGGTATTTAATCTGATCATCCAGCAAATCTGGATAAACAACACCTATCAATTCTGCACATGAATCATTTAATGCATCTATTACTTGTTGGATAATCTCTCTTCCTGTCTTGCTGGCTTTTGTAATCTTAGAAGATCTGCTGCCATCCACAGACTTAGCAACGCCTAAAAATGTAATGTTACAGCCTGCACACGATACCAACATGGAAATGTCCCCAAATTCATGTCCTTGATGAGGTTGAGGTGTAAAACCTTCAAAGTCTGAAAATAGTTGTAAGATACACTTAACGTCGCGAGAATCAGTTAATCTGTTATATTTGCAAGTTGCACACTCTTCATTTGTTGGGTGCCCACACTTTTCTTTCAGAGTATGTAATATACCATGCAAATCAGATATATTGTGCGTAATTTCTCTGTTAACAATAGGAACAAAAGTATCTATATCAGATGCATTTAGTTTCTCATACTTAGGACTCTTGTGGATAACCAAGGTATTTCTCGCTAAAGAAAAGTATTCATCTTTTTCAAACACAAAATCCGGGAAATATAGTCTAATCGTGTTAATTAATCGCATTAACAAACCATCTGATACTGTTAGATCTATAACATCTCTAATATCATCAAGAATATTACTATGTCCCGCTTCGCATTCGAATTCGAAGCTATTCTCATATATCTTTCCGCAATCTTGACAAATAATACGGGGTGGCATTTTTTTTGGTATTGCGAAACGGGCACTACCACATTCAACACAATATGGTATGGATACTTCTTCGCAAGTATCACATATACCATGAACACTTTCATAAAAATGATCGCTTAATTCTGCATATACCTTATAAATATCTAAATCAATCGAAAAAGACGTTGCACCAACTTTTTTACAATTAACCAAAGCATATACTATTTGATTGAGATATGCCTTCGCTGTCTGTTTTATATCCTCCCAAGCTGACGATGAAAACATATTATAACCAACTATTGTCTCAAGGGTAATATCTGATGAACTTTTAAAGTATGAAATAATGTCGTCAATTCTTCTTGTGCTCCACTCCCTAAACTGCGACGAGGTAAGACTTTTTGAAAGATACATTTTACCCTTATCACAATTGACGCCTAATGTACCCGTTGTGTTCTCATCAATGTCTTCTACATATTGTGTGTTAGTAATGTCGTAGTCGTCATATCCCTCGGGAATACAGTCCATTTTTTCACTTAAGTTCTGATCAGCAATAGTGATTTTTTCCAACTGATTTTCTGGAGGATTAGCATTGTGTTTGGTCATTCGCTTGGTCTTATTATTGGGAAAAACTTTTTTTAATAATGAATTTGTAAGTTTTATGTTTGTGATGTCGGCACGATAAAGATCGCTGAAGAATCTTTTTAAAAGGTTCATCAACGTATCAGGCATGTTATTGATAGCAATAAAGTTTTTATCAATACCAACCCATGCAAAACAATCCTTCATCATATATAGATAGGTGAATTCACCATCTTCATTGATATAATTAAATTTTTGAAGATACGATAGAGTAATTTCATATGTTCCATTAAACTCCATAATAGAAACAAACTCTAAATTCTTGTATTTACCATCCTCCTGATACTTCTGTTTTGCGGTAAATTCTTTAATTTTATTCTCTAGGGAATCTAAATCAAAAAATATTTTATTGTCACGCTTAGCCCAAAACAAAGTAAAGCCAGGCTTCAAGCCATATCTATATTTTTCGTATGCCTCGTCTATTATTTCAGATGTAATTTCAAAAGATTTCTCTATCAGCTCAATTAATACGGATCTACTTTGTGAATTAACTAATTTGTGTATGTCATTAGTATCTGACTGATTTTTTATTTGAAGTAGTCGAGATTCAATTTCTTCTTTTTTAATATTTTGCCATATCATAGCTCGAATGCCCTTTATCTGCATGCTTTCAAGCTTTATTTTTTGCATCTTTGAAATAGCCATAAAACCTCCGTACCTATTAAATCAAAATTCCATTACAATGATCCACCTCATGCTGAATGATCTGAGCCGTCCAGCCGGAGAAGTTTTTCGTGCGCATTTGCATTTCCAAGGTCTGATACTGCACCTTGATAGTCTTATATCTCTTGCATTTGCGTGGGCCGCCAAGAAGGGATAAGCATCCTTCCTCGGTTTCGTATATGCCTGATCTCGCTATAATCTCGGGATTAAGCATAACCGTATATGTAGGAGCTCGTCCACTCTCATCATGAAAGGCGATGATGCGCTTACGCACGCCTATCATATTAGCTGCCATACCGACACATCCCTCTCGATGTGCTATAAGAGTATCGAGCAAATCTTGTGCGACTTGCAAATCATCTTTCGTTGCGACCTCCGACTTCCCCGCAAGGAAAATGGGATCGTGCATCAGTTCTTTAATCATCTATCTCTTTTTTCCTTATCATTCATTTGCTTTATCGACATCAACAAACGAGGCTTCACAAAAATATTTCATTTATATCTTGCTTTTACAAAAATCCAAACTGCGCGTTTTTCATTTTGATGGCTCAACAGATATTCTTTTTTTCTGGAAGATGTTTGATTTCCATACTTATCATCCACGTATACATACTTAATACATCCCGAAGAATAATCTCTAAATATTTCATTCGCATGATTGCGATTAACACAAATCAAATCACCATTTTCAACGTTTCTAACAGTCATCCACGCATATTTTTTGCTCCAAAGCTCTATAAGTGGCCTCGGGGGATTATCATTGTTTTCTACGTCATCCACCTGCGTTTCAAGTTTGTTGTATTGTATAGCATCAACGAATTCTTCCTCTGTATATGTTTCTGTAGGGACAAAAAATCTTATAGTCGATTTTTGTTCAGTTGATGTTTCACGACGGAATAGTTCCACCACTCGATAAATCATTCCTGATTGAACTTGTATGTACACAAAATGATTTTTTAAATTATCTGGATTTTCAGATATTCTAAAAAATCCCCTAGCATTATCTTCTAGTATTTCAATATTTCCTTCATCGTCTTGACACGCATTGGCACGTGGCAAATCATAGAGCCAAATTGTTTTAATCGAAAGATCTTTATAAAATTCATTTCGCTCTTCAAAATCCAGCGCAATATAAGAATGCTGAAATTCTATACATGTTTGAGCCTTGTCGTAAAACGCATCCGCAAATTTCCATTTATTTGTGCTAGGATTTTTAATGCATTTTTCTATAGTACAAAAATCCGACACATTTTCTTTCCATTTTTTATGCCAAGCGCTCTCCTCAAACCTTCGCATGTTTGCAACAATTTCATACCTAGAAGCTCTTTCAGGATAAAGTTTTTTATATTCCTCATATGAGTAATATAAGCGAAAATACGGTCCACCGTTATTACGTGCACCTTTAACAAATTGCACCTTAAACTCATATTCAGGATCTACGAACTCATCGTACCTACTATAGATTCCGTTTTTAACCTCTTCTGCAGAAACCAAAACAGGTTCATGGTTTTCTCTAAATAAAAGAGCTTGCCTCATTTTTTCTCCTCATTAGAACAACTTCATTAAAAAGTGCAATCTGCGATTTGCTCATTTGATTGCGCATAAGATTTTTATTATATCAATCTCTCTGACAAAATACAGCTATTGCTTCGGACGCAAATTTCGAAATTCCTTCGCCATATTTATCGATGTTCTTCTTGAATCGCTCATCGGTAACATACATCTTTCCAATCCCTGCGAGGATCTCGTCGGTGCAAGTGTAGTAGTTCTCGGTGATGTGCGCCTGAAGCTTGGCTACAAGCGCCTGTGTCTCGATAGAATCAGCACTTGCGCCACTATCCTTGCATACGGCAAACTCGGCAAATATTGCCATTAAGCCGTCCTTTGCTTCAGCCCACTTCTCTTTTGTGTAGTTCTTTGTTTTCTGCTCGTGTTCACGGTAGGCATCGGTACTGCCCCAGCGCTCGCGTGCTTCAGTTTTATATTTCTCCATAACGTCTTGCCTCTGCAACAAATCGCATTAGCGATATATGATATTTTATCTAAGTAGTGATGATATTCCCATACCTAGCACCCCCATAATTCCAACAAAAAATAACGTATATATCGCTGACCCAACCCATGCGGGATGTTTTCCTTTTTTATATACAGTTCCAGTCGCTTCATAGGCCACCGGATGTACTATCCAAGAAATAATTACATTAATTGCTGCTCCAATTATTTTACCTATCGTGCCAAAAATGCTAAATGATTCTTGTTGGATTGGGGGTGAAATTGTCTCTAACAAACTTTCCCGTTTTTTTAATGGTTTTATAACTTCTGTTTTTTCTCAATTTTTATTCCTTTCGTTTATGATCTTAACTAATATTTCTATATCTGCCGGGCAAAAGTCGTAGTTCGGTATCTCGCTCGGCGTGATCCACCTGATATCATTGTGCTCTATTTTCTGCGGTTCTCCTTTGGCTATGGTAGCATTGAACAAAGTCAGATGCACCGTTATATCGGGATAGTCGTGAATTACATCCATAAAGACGTTACCGACAGAAAGAAGAACATTCAATTCTTCCCTGCACTCTCTGATGAGTGCCTGTTCTTTTGTTTCGCCTGACTCAACTTTGCCACCAACAAACTCCCAAAGAAGACCTCTTGCCTTGTGTGCCGGGCGTTGACATATCATGAATTTGTCGTCTCGCCAGATGAGGGCTGCTACTACTTCAGTTATCATTCCATCACCTTTTTTATTTGTTCTGCTATTCTCCTAACAACAGGCACACAAACAGAATTTCCAACCTGCTTGTATGCTTTACGCATAGGAGTTCCAAGTGCAAATCTATAGTCATCAGGAAATCCTTGTAATTTGAGGCATTCATATGGAGTTAATCTTCTAACTCCATAGTCGTCTAAAATAATAGGGACGCGTTCGAAGCACCTCTCCATATACGCAGTTAACGCTGGACACAGTTCAAAAGGCTTCTTTCTGAATCCACCATCAAAAATCTTATATACGCAATCTTTTCGGTCAACATATTTTTTTAAATCTTGATAATAATAGTGTTCCAAGCCGTAATAATAACATTTACTATGTTTTACACTACGGTCAAATAATGTTCCGAGCGTTTGTGTCAATTCTATTTTTTCTGGAAACGAGAACCCGAAGCACAATTCATCATCACGAAAACCCACTATAAAAATTCTTGCTCTTGTCTGAGGAAGATTGCCATATTCATACGGATCCATAACCTGATATTTAAATGAATATCCTAACGGAGCAAGCGCATTATATACAGTCAAGAACGACTTTCCTTCATCGTGTTCTAATAAATTCGCAACATTCTCAAGAAATATCACTTTGGGTTTTGTCGCCTCCACAACACGAGCAACTTGGAAAAACAAATCTCCGCGTTCATCGTCAAAACCTCTCTGCTTTCCAGCGGTTGAAAATGCTTGACAAGGAAATCCTGCTACGAGAATATCGTATTCGGGAATGCTACTTGCATCTATATTCTTGATATTGCCTCGAACAATGGATTTTGGACCGAAATTGTACTCGTATGTATCAGAAGCGTATTTGTCAATCTCATTTGCCCAAACAATGTCAAAACCCGCTTGTTGGAATCCTAAATCTATTCCTCCAATTCCGCTAAACAGACTGCAAACTTTCAAACTCATAGCTTCATATCCGATATATCTATTACTCGATTCATAAGATATGCATCATATACCATGTTAGCAGGCAGCAAAACAACTCTGATGTTTTTCAATTTTAAGTTTGACAACATATCCAGTCTCACAGAACCTATTTTCTTTGGTGAATCTCCCTTTTCTGTGGGCATCAAAAAGCTATTTCTAACTTTTTTCATCACAAATCCGTGTTCTTTACAAAAACGTTTATATGCCAATTGATAAAGATATTGTTTAGTAATATCCCCTATGCCAGGTTGACCTCCAACATCTTTACCGGGTTCAAGTTTAATGTTATAGTACTTAGCATCAAAAATATAAAAAACATCGTCTTTAATGGAAACTATATCTGGAATCAATGTATCTTTTGCCTTATGATCTTCTCCTAAAATGTCAAACCAAGTCGGTTTTTCAATAATGTTAATTAGCTCCGTATTAGCCTTGTTTTGATAATAACTACTCAGCGCACCAGATGGTAATTTAATCTCTCTAAGTTTCTTGTGAAGAACATTTCCCATTGCAATTGCACAGGCTTCTTCCCAAACGGCATGGAATGCGTTTGTTCCGTACAAGCTAAAGTTACTTTTATCCGCCAACGTTCCCTCATTTGCAATAAACATATACATAACCTTAAGCAACGATTGCTTTCTGGTGTTAAACTGAATGCTTATTTCTTTTTCGAGTTGATTAAGAATGTATGACTTGTCACCGAAGTCACCAATAGCTTCGTCTGTAAGGTCAACCTCGGTAAGACCTAGTAACTCTAACAAAGATAATTCCTTCAATTCCTTGCTACACATTCCTAAGACGCATTCATGCAGCCGTTTAAAGTAGTCTCTATCGTTATTCTTATGCCTCAAAGTTTGCAACTCCACATAATATGGTCTATTATTATGAAGAATTGCAAACGTCTCGTTAATGGTCTTATTCCAGTTGATTTCTCCGTTGCCATTCACTTCTATGATTTCTTGAGTGTTGTTGTAAACGCCATTCTCATAATAGTCATTCAACATATACATAATAGCCGCAAGTCTATTGAACTCTTTGTCATATTGGCTATTAATACAAATCTTGATGATTTGCTCTTTGCTATTGTTGTACTTTTCAAGAACACTAATCACTTTCATGAGTTCCTCTAAGGGCTCTTGTGTGCTAAAAATGTACTTCGGGTAGCATTTTAAAACATAGCCGTTTACAATAATTACTCCAACAAAGCAAAAAACATAATAACGCTCAATTTCGGTATCTTCTTCATCCGCGATTACTAAGTCCACATCGTTCAATTCTGAAAGATCCGCAAAGCGCTTTTCTTTTTTGATTGTTTTTAAGACACCAAATTCCTTTAACTTCTTAATACAAGTATTGGCATCGTCCTTACCAAAAATTTTAATCAGGTCTGTTTTTGAATATGGATATTGTTCTTTAACAAATACCGATTTCATTATTCTGTTTCTTCCGTATTAATAAGATTTTTATAAATTTCGGAACTGAATACTTTTACTCCATCAGTATCAAACTTTTTGCAAAGCTCAGAATACTTCAAACCATCCTGATAGAAGACTTTCGCTCTTCTCTGCTTAGCTGCATCTTCAAAAAGATACATCAAGACTTTACTCTTAAATGCTTCAATAAATGCTACATTATCTTTCAATGTTTTTTCATTAATAAAGTAAGGTCCTATGAGCTTATCTTCATTAATATTGAGAGCAGAGAGCCTATCGTTGATGGCTTGACGAAGCTTATTCCAATTTATTGTTTGACCAGCGATATTCAGTTCATAATTTTTAATTCCATCTTGACTATCATCTATTCCAAGGTACTTGAAATCCCAACGACGTTTGAAGGCAGTATCCATCGGAAATACTCCCTGGTCTGCACTATTCATAGTTGCCCAAATAAACATATTGTTCGGTATTCTGATGGATGCAACATCGTCTAATGTGCAGTTTAATTCTTTTGCCAAATATTCGCGAAGTTCCTTTGAAGTTTGAATGGAATATTCACTCACTCCGTTTTCATCCCTATCAAGCAGCTGGAAGACATCACCGAAAACGGCCGCTACATTTGCTCTGTTTATTTCCTCTATAAGTAATACATAGGGTTGAGCAACAAAATTCTGAGCGCTCTTAATGGCTTTAATCCATGTTCTAATAAACGGACCTGCCACAAAAGAATATGTTATTCCATTTCCATCAGGCACAGGCTTATATGTACCAACGAAGTTCGCATAAGAATAATCAGGATGGAAAGTCACGCGTTCAAAAGATTCGTCGTTCGGAACTAAACTTCTCATTTCTTTATTGAGTGTAAAGCTTTTTCCAGTACCTGGAGCACCAAAAATAATTCTATTGTGTGGATACACGCTCGATACGTTGGTGCAATAATCTACAGAACCGCTAATAGAACCTACGCTCAAAACATCAATGGTGAGACTTAGTCCATACTCACCATTCTTAATAGCATTGTACAGATTCATTCCTTTTTTGATTTCAACTTCATACGAATCTGGCACAGTGATTTTATCAAGCATCGCAGATATTGAATATTTATTATTTTCGATAACTTCTGCATATTTGAAGCCAAAAATCATCGGTGTCATGGCTTTACCTGTGTGCTCAGGATTATTATACATATTCTTTAGTATATCCGCTAAATCATCCATGGTTAGGTCTTCATTCGATGTCCCGCATAAAGACATATTATTAGCTGCATCTGTGCCCTGACTTTCAGAATTTTGACATATATTACTCATAATGTAGTATCGATCGAGTGGCTCGTCCGAAAGAAGGAAACATTTTTGAACGATAGAGCCCGAATACAAGGTTTGAATATGCCCTGCCGCTTTTAAATCATAAGCATATTTTTGAATTGTATTTTTGAAAAGAATAGACTTAAAGCTAGTGACATAATCCATATTGGCATAGAATTCGGACTGATTCTCTTCAACGCTATTTTGGTTGTAGGCAGGCTCAAGCTTACTATTATTACCAAACCAGAGATCCTTAATGTTTTTCAAGTTAAAGCGTTTTACAAACAAATCGATGACTTCGTCTTTTGTATATTCTCTTTCAAATCCTTGCCTTCTTAAGAAGAAGACTGCACACGATAGCAAATCCACTTTATTTTCAATACAGTTTTCAAAGAATGTGGAAACCCAATCCTTAGCGAAAATAATATAACTAGGCTTCGCATTGTCAAAAGAATCTCTAGGCTCTTTATCAAAAACAAAACTTAATTGCTTACGTAACTTTTCGCCATCTATTGTGTAGCTAACATTTTCTTCAATGTTTTCTGTTAAGCAGTGCAAAACGCACAATAAGCCGCCAAACTTCGAATCAAGAGCTTCGATGTTTTTGTTAGCTTGAGCTATGGTATCCGGCGTGAAGAAATACATAGTTATTTATCCTCCAACTTAAGATGATTTATCATATTCTTGACTATTTCAATTAAAACTGGAACTGATACAGAATTACCGAATTGCTTGTATGCTTGCGCACTGCAAACTGGGATCTTAAAATCATCCGGGAAACCTTGTAATCTTGCCGATTCACGAACTGATAATTTTCTACCTATATCCCAAAGTTTTGGTGTGCGGTTTGCAATAATGGTTGATG
>JAEIGA010020703.1_pt1 | contig 10026 bp, 7 predicted proteins | sample 9270691 | NCBI WGS metagenome assembly JAEIGA01 (sample SAMN17057246, study PRJNA624740) | gut metagenome | biome: biome; isolation source: fecal sample | host: Bos grunniens | place: China: Xizang | collected 2019
ATATTCAGGATATGGATATGAAGGCAGCACTTCAGAAATGAGAGGATTGGCAAGGTTCACGCTCTCATCGCGTGAAATCATGAATGCTCCCGGTCTCATATCAAGTGCAAACATCTGCTTCTGCGTATCTCTGAGCGCAATCTTAGGTTCCGACAACTGGAGGATCTTCTTAGGGAACTTAGGACTGAACCTCAAGGAACTGCCGCCGTCTACAACTGTTTTTCCAAGGCCGAAGGCAAGGTTCACTATACCATCCTCCGGCTTTTCATTACCGATAGGGTAGAAGTTGACGGAACGAGCCACACCCGACAGCATAGGGAAGTAGAGGCCATCGTGCTCGGATCCACAGATGCTCTGTATGACAACCGCCATCTTTTCCTCGCTCAGAAGGTTCGCGGTCGTCTGTATATATGTTCTGCTTCCATTGTAGAATACAGAGGCATAAACGCTCTTGATGGCCTTTCCGAGCATACGTAGCATCTGGTCCTTATTCTCGACCAACGGAATCATATATGTGGAATACACACCTGCAAAGGGCTGATAGCTGCTGTCCTCAAGTTTTGAACTTGAACGGATAGCCAATGGTGTCCTGACCGTCTCTATGTATGCCCTTAACTGTTCCACAAGAGCCTCCGGCAGACGCGAAGACACAAACTCCGACAAAATCTCCTCATCAGAAATTTCAGAGTCAATCACATACTGCAGACCGTTATCGATAATGAACTGATCGAAGTATTCCGTAGTTACCACGACCGTTCTCGGAATGGAAATCTTTACATTTTCATATTTGTCCGCCAGATTATGCTTGAGCACCAGGCTGTTAAGGAAGGCCAATCCTCTTGCCTTTCCTCCGATCGAGCCTTCTCCGATTCTCGCGAACCATATGTATCTTTCATAGTTTTCAGGCTCGAAATGGGCGATCACACCTCTACCGTTAAGGGCGTGGAAATCGTGAATCTGATGGGCAACATATTTTCTCAGCTCATCCGTAGAGGCGAACTGGGAGTGCTGTACAGACCTGAACAAGGCACCAAGAACAAAGAGTCCACGGGAATAAAGCCACTTGGAGAGCATGTTCTTCGAGGTGTTGTATATAAGGACATCATCAGGTATGGACTTCATAAGATGCTCCATCTCCTTAAGGTTCGAAGCCCTTCCATATTCCCTTCTGCTCTCATCCCTGAAAACAAAGTCTCCGAAACCGAATTCCTCCCTGATATAATCCGCCAACTGAAGCATCAAGGTCTTAGACCATTTCCTTAGGAAACCCACTCCAAGTTCCTTAGCCACAGCGGCTATGCTCTCCTGAGACGACTGCAGCAAGACAGGCATCATCGGGTCGTCTTCCTTGATATATCTTACCAGTTCAATACCTGCATCAAGCTGTTCCTTTTCAGGCGGATCTTCCCTATGTCTGACGAATCCCACATCGGAAATGACACCAAGGAGATTGCTCTTGTACTTGTCATAGAAGGTCATGGCATCGTCAAGGTTATTGGCAAGAAGTATTTTTGGTCTTGACCTCTTGCGTCCCTTGCGTTGCTGCTCGTTGAGTGTCTCTTTCAGGAACTCGGCACTCTGCTTGAGCACCAGTTTATAAAGTTCAGGGAGATATGTAGAGTAATATCTGACAGAATCCTCCACAAGAAGGATGGCCTGCACACCGACCTGATTGATGTCATAATCAGCATTTATCTTATCCTCGAAGAGCTTGATGATAGCCACGATGAGGTCAGCATTGCCATGCCAGCTGAACATATAGTCGACTCCGCTTGTGTCCTGGAGTGAAAGTCTGCGATAAATCTCCTTAGAGAAGTGGGTGAGGAGGACAAAGGGGATATTTCTGCCTTCACGCTTGAGATCAGACGCAAGAGCGAAGACATCACGGTCGGCCATGTTGAACATGCTTATGACCATACCGATGTCATCATTCTCGGCAAGAACCCTTCGTGCATCCTCAGATGTGCTGACCCACTCGAACTTAGGCGGGCTGCTGAGGTTCAGGTCAATATATTCCCTGTAGATCTGTGATTCAATCTGTCCGTCTTCCTCAAGAATGAATGCATCATAGTTGCTGCATATCATCAGGACCTTCTTGATACGGTAACTGATAAGAGACTCATAATCAGTCTCTTTCAATTCCTTCAGGAGTATAGGTTCTATAGAGTTCATAATGTTCTTCTTCTGAATTCTGCGACTGTGATTGCTGTTGCGATTGCGGCGTTCAAAGATTCCGAGCCCGGGCTGTCGACAGGGTATGGCGGAATGTAGAGTCTGTCTGTCACTGTCTTTCCGATTTCATTGGATATTCCCTCGGACTCATTACCTATCACGATGACAGACGGGCGTTCTTTGCCTGAATCCAGGTCTGTTCCATACATATTCTCTCCGTCAAGGAAAGTGCCGTAGATCCTGCCGTCGAAAGCATGCACCCTCTCGCAAAGCTGCGACAGATCCACATAATGGAATCTCACTCTGAATACAGCACCCATAGTGGCCTGAACAACCTTAGGATTAAAGACATCTACAGTATCCTTGGCAGCGAAAATGGCCTTTATTCCGAACCAGTCGGCAATCCTGATTATGGTGCCCAGATTGCCTGGATCTCTTATTGTATCGAGAGCGAGATAAAGCCCACCCTCGGCAAGAAGTTCATCAAGAGTCGAAGCATCATCCACATAGGCATCCTCAGGCTTATGCACCACTGCGAGAACCGGAGAAGGGGAGGCTAGTGCAGATATCCTTTTCATTGCGTCTTCGCCTATATCCTTACGTTCATACACTTCCTCTACCTTGAAAGCAGATGAACGAGCCTCTTCAACCATCTTCTCACCTTCAACTATAAAGAGCCCTGATTCATCTCTGAACTTCTTCTGCTGCAGCGCTTTAATACGCTTTATCTCATTGTTTGATATAGATGCCATAATATTCTGATTCCAATATCCTACAAACTTACATAAAAACTTCCTTTTTCCGTCCTGTAATGGTCAAAAATATGCATCAGATGATTTATTTAGACTAAAATTTTGAGATAAGGTAAGTTTAAGATAAATTTGCGTTCATATGAATATAAAGTCTCTTCTGCGAATAGGATACATATCTGTAATGACCGCCTTACTGCTCTCCTGCAGCACCACACGTGTTCTGCAGGATGGGGAATATCGTCTGGCGGGAAATCGCATCGAAATATCAGACGACAAGGACTTCAATCCTAACACTCTTGACCCATACCTGAAGCAGAAACATAAAGGCTGGAGCCCGTTTCTGAATGTATACAACTGGTCGAACGGAAAGGGCAAAGGATGGGACAAGTTCGTACAGAAAATAGGTGTAGCACCTGTCGTGTACGCCCCTGAACTAGTCGACGTTTCGATCGAAAGCATTGAGGACCACCTTGAATACCTTGGCTATTATGACTCTCATACCGAAAGCGAGATCAAGGTCAAGAAGAAAAGGGTCTATGTGACTTACAAAGTCGAGCTCGGCGAGCGTCTTCCTATCAAGGATGTCGAAATAAGCCTTCCTGAAAGGGGAGAGTTCAGCCAGGCATTCCTGCAGGATACCGTCAACATGACGGTAAAGCCGGGAGACTATCTCTCCGAGGCAGCCCTTGAGGCTGAAACTGAAAGATCAGCCAACTTCCTCAAGAATCAGGGTTTCTATTCATTCAGTAAGAACCATTATTTCTTCGAGGCCGATACGCTCGCTTATCCTGACTCGGCCATCCTGAAGTTAAGGATCAACGAGTACACCAGAAATGAAAGTCAGAAAGGTGCACAGCCGATCAGGAAATTCTACATCAACGACGTCAACATCGCCTATCCTAAAAGTATGGAAATCAGAGAGAAGGTGCTCACAGACCTGAATCTCATCAAACCGGGGGATGTATATAGCGACGATATAGTCAACAACACATATTCACGATTCTCTGCTCTGCGAATGTTCAGCAGCGTGAATATCGAGATGACTCAGGTAGACACAAATCTGGTTGATTGCGAGATTTCTCTCTCACAGTCAAAGAACCAGGGCTTCAAGGTAAATCTTGAAGCATCCACCAACTCATCGGGACTGCTCGGAGTATCGCCTCAGCTGTCATACTACCACAAGAACATCTTCAGAGGAGGCGAGTGGCTCAACCTCAGTTTCATGGGCAACTTCCAGTTCAAGTTCAATGAAGACGTACGCTCTAATGAATTCGGAGTTTCCGGAAGCCTCAGTCTTCCTAAATTCCTACTGCTTCCTTACAGATATTTCAAAGGAGCGATACCACGCACAGACTTCAATGCCTCATACAACTACCAGAGCAGACCGGAATACACAAGAAACATAATTTCCACTTCATACGGATACAATGGAAACGTCAAGAACCGTTTCTACTATCAGATTTATCCTTTGCAGCTGAATGTGGTAAAGTTGTTCAACCTTGACGAAGACTTCTACAAGACCCTTGCAAACGATCCTTTCCTCAGAAATGCATACCAGAACCACTTTGACCTCGGTTCAGGCGCCACCTTGTACTATACAAGCAGCGCCTCTGCAAACCCGCAGGAATCCTATTTCTACTCAAGGCTTCAGCTTGATGTCGCAGGTAATGTGCTCCGCGCCTTCAACCCTCTCATGAGAAAGGACATCAACGGATCCGGAATGATATGGAACACTCCATATTCACAGTTTGTACGAGGAGAACTCACCTTGGGCAAGACCTGGGTGTTCGGCAGGAATTCCGGCCAGGCAATAGCCACAAGATTGCTTGCCGGCGCCGGATACGCATACGGCAACTCATCCGCACTTCCTTTCGAGAAACATTTCTATGCAGGAGGAGCCAACAGCCTTAGAGGATGGCAGGCAAGAACCGTAGGTCCCGGTCTCTCGCCGAGGGACACATCATTCGTCATTCCTAACCAGACAGGCGACATGAAACTGGAGGCCAACATTGAGTACAGATTCAATATGTTCTGGAAGTTGGCAGGAGCAGTTTTCGCCGATGCGGGAAATGTCTGGACCCTGCAGCATAAATCAGCAGAAGTCGACACAGAGTCTATATTCCTGAAGGAGACTTTCGCCGAAAGCATTGCCGCGAACTGGGGAGTCGGCCTAAGACTAAACTTCGGTTTTCTCCTTCTCCGCGTCGATATGGGTATGAAGATACATGATCCTGCAAGACCAGACAACAAATGGGTTGCACCTGACGATTGGCTCAGAAAAGACAACTATGCCCTCCATTTCGGTGTAGGCTATCCGTTCTAGATACAAGAAACCGCCCTTTTTTTGGGGGCGGTTTCCTTTATTTCTTTGGGTAATATTTAGGCCATAGAGACTCAAGTCTGGCCTTGAGTCCATCCTCTTGCTTATTATCGGCAGGAGAATAGAACGCCTTTCCTGAAAGTTCCTCCGGCATAAACTCAAGATCCACGAAATGTCCCGGATAGTCGTGTGCATATCTGTATCCATCCGAATATCCCAGTTCTTCCATAAGTTTAGTTGGAGCATTCCTGAGATAAAGCGGCACCGAAGCCATCTGGGTTTCCCTGGCGACTGCCATAGCCTCGTTTATTGCATTATAGGCAGAGTTGCTCTTTGGCGACGATGCCAGGTAGATGGTGCACTCTGACAATGGTATCCTCGCTTCAGGCATGCCTATGGTATGAACGATCTGGAAGCAGGAATTCGCAAGAAGAAGTGCGTTAGGATTGGCGAGACCGATATCCTCAGCGGCCAATATGCAGAGACGACGAGCAATGAACAGCGGATCTTCGCCTCCGACAAGCATTCTGGCAAGATAATATACAGCTGCATTAGGGTCCGAGCCACGCACACTCTTGATGAAAGCAGAGATTACATCATAATGCATTTCGCCACCCTTGTCATAGATAGCCACATTCTCCTGAAGACAAGACGTAACTATCTTGTTATCAATGATTATGGTATTCTCATTTGAATAAGCGCCTACAACGATTTCAAGTATGTTCAGCAACTTTCTTGCATCTCCTGCGCTATGTCTGAACAGGGCCTCGGTCTCATTTACCTTAATGTCCCTGTACTTGAGGATCTCGTCTTCCTTTAGCGCCCTGTCCAGCAGTTCCTGAAGATCGTCCTTGCTGAGAGATTTCAGCACAAATACCTGGCATCGTGAAAGAAGGGGAGTTATGACCTCAAATGAAGGGTTCTCGGTTGTGGCACCGATAAGAACTATAGTTCCGTCTTCAACCGCACCAAGAAGGGCATCTTGCTGAGACTTATTGAACCTATGGATTTCATCGATGAAAAGAATCGGAGCCTGACCGCCGGAGAAGAGGGAATTGGATTTCGCCCTGTCGATAACATCACGCACATCCTTGACACCAGCACTTACTGCAGAAAGTGTAAAGAATTCTCGATTGAGGGAGGTGGCTACGATTCGCGAAAGGGTAGTCTTTCCCACTCCTGGAGGGCCCCACAGGATAAATGAAGAAAGATTGCCGGTCTCAATCATATTTCTCAATATGCATGACTGACCGACTAGATGCTTCTGACCCACATAACCATCGAGGTTGCGGGGTCGCATTCTTTCCGGTAATGGCGGAAGCATTCTGCTTCTACCTGTGTTGTCTCCTTCCTTTATCATCAGATCTCCTTTCCGTAAACTCTTCTACGTTTGTGTTGCTCATATTCAAGGCCATTCCAAAGCTGGAGTGCCTTTGTATTTGTCTCAAGTTCAGCACTTGACTCCGCATATTTAAAGCCCAAGTCCTTGAAATTATGGAACATATCATGGAAAATCAATGAATTGACGCCCTTCTTCTGATACTCCGGCTTTACTCCGATAAGGAGAAGGACAGCAGTGTCCGGTTTCTTAAGGTACATGGCCTTGATAAGATGCCACCAGCCGGTAGGGAAGATGTTTCCACCACATTTCTGGAGCGGAATGGAGAGGCTAGGCATCGAAACACCTGCTGCAATCAGTTCACCTTCAGCATTTTCCACAAAACTTACCATACGCAGGTCAAGCAATCCAAGATACTGATCTACATACTGATCGATCTGTTTCTCCGAAAGAAGAGAATATCCATATAGATTGCAGTATGTCTCATTGATGAGTTCGAACAGCTTATGTCCATACTTTTCCTTTTTTATCTGCCTGCGGGTCTTCTTCACTACTCTGAGACCCAGCCTCTGTTTCACGATTTCCGCAACCCTGATATGCTTATCAGGAAGTTCTTCCGGAACTTTAATCAGGAACTCTTTCCAGTCAGTTTCCTTGACATATCCCAACTGCTCGAGATGTCTATGATAATACTCGTGATTATATATCATCACCATAGTGCCAAGACGGTCGAAACCCTCGACAAGCATACCCTCAGGATCGAAATCTGTAAAGCCGAGCGGACCTACGACCGAAGTCATACCCTTTTCCTTACCCCAAGCGCTAACTGCTTCAAGCAGAGCAGATGAAACATTTATGTCATCAATGAAATCTATCCATCCGAACCTCACCTGATTGACATTCCAGGCGGCATTTGCCTTATGGTTGATGATAGCGGCGACTCTACCTACAATCCTGTCGCCGTCATAGGCTAAAAAGAACTTTGCCTCACAGAATTCATAGGCAGCATTCTTTTTTTTATCAAAGACCGCAAGGTCATCCATCGGCATTGTAGGGATATAATATGAGTTTCCTTTATAAAGTTTATTCGCGAATGTTGCGAATTTTCTGAAATCTCTTTTGGATTCGACTGTCTTTACTGTAATAGGCATAGTGTTTCAGGTTAATCAGTACAAGAAGCAAAGTTAGGATTTTTTTTGCTAATTTCGCAAAATGGACCGACGGATATACATATTGGCCACGCTATTGATCGCCCTTCTTCATTTTTCGGCTGCAGGACTTCATGCACAGCCGAAGGCCGTTTCCAGCTCATGGTCCTTCTCCGGAATCGGTCTGGGATACGAACATATGGTCAATGACAGCGGTTTTGTCCAGATAGACCTGAAGACAGATACGGTGGATCTCTTCAACGAAAGACACTGGACTCCGGGCGGAACACTTTCCTTTACCTGGAACATGATATTCAAGAGCATAGTTTCCCCATATGGAAGCAATGTAAATTTCTACGCAGGCCCCGGTGCTGTTTTAGGATGGTCAGATGACAGTAAGGCTCCAGCCGGTGCCATTTTCGGCATAAAAGGAAGAGTCGGAGCAGAATTGACATTCAGGCGCGATGTATCCATATCTGTAAGTACTTCACCCTCACTGGCAATGCATCTTTCCGCCGATGACGGCGAATATAATATGAGAACCTACAGAAACGGATTGGTCTATGGACTGATTCCCGAAATAGGAATTAAATATTGTTTCTAAATGAAAAGACTTATTCCATTCATAATCATCCTACTGCCGTTGCTGCCAGCACAGAAGGCTGCGGCTCAGGACCTGAAACGCATCACTATGGGTGTGGAATGGGGTTATGTCTCATCGTTTCATTGCGGCAGACACGACAACTTCTTCTCTGACATAGGATACAGGGTCGATGTCGAGAGTCAAAGTCTGGGATATAAAAGCAACGGCGAGGTCTATATGCACTGCGGCTATAATCTCAACAATAACTGGAATCTGTCTGTCTATGCCGGAATTGAAGGCATCTATGACATTCATAAAGTCATCCCTATAAGCCTGCGTGCGACCAGATATTTCAAGCAGAACAGCCTGGGAGACAGATGGTTTACCTTCCTTGACGGCGGTAGCGGCATAAGCCTTACAAGCCATCCGCAGGCTATCGCAACGGGTAAAGCAGGTTGCGGATACAGGTTCTCACTAAGCACGGCTACGAAACTTGATTTTGTAGCATCATATCGAATGACATTGACTCATCCTGAGCTGATTTATGACGGTTACAGGATACCTAAGGACATGATAAACAGAAACAACGCCTACGTCAGCGGCATTTCAATAGGCCTGGCGCTGACATTCTAAATCATTTATAATTATGGCTATCAGACTAACAGCACAGAAATCTGAAAGAGTACTTTTCTGCGGAAGCAAATGGTGGGGCGATCCGGATCTTCCGGAAAACGTACCGTACCCGACCATGACAGTGGAGGAAGGAGGAGAGACCTTCGAATATCCTTTGACATTCATCTGCCAGATCAACTGCGAGGACATCGCCCAATATGATCCGGAGGACAAGTTGCCACACGAAGGAATGCTTTATTTCTTTGGAGCCGTCGACGAACTCATCGGCTATGAATCTCCTGTACGCACAATACTCGGCGAGTGGCCAAAGGGGAGACTCATTGTAAAATATGCTAAGAGCATCAACTTCGAGACTTTCCAGAGCAGCATACTTGTAGATGATGATAATCAATCTCTTACAGATCCTGAGTTAGAGATGTTATTCAGCACTTGCGAAGACGATGCTCCAGGTCTGAAACTGCTTGGTAAACCTTGTCTGAAAGAGGCTGACAAAGAAAACGCCCTCATCAATCTTCTTCAGATTGACGAGGACAAGACCTTAGGATTCGAGAAATGTGGATGGCAGATTCTCAATGTCCTTATGAAGGAGTCAGACCTGAAATTCGGCAACTGGAAAAAGACAGTGACCGTACTTCTTTAGTCTCAGAATATTATCAATATATTCGATAATCCAGAATTTTCGCATCAGGAGGGAGGGCATTTGAATATTATACAATTCATAAGTTAACATAATATCAATTGTATAACCGATTTTTCAGGAAGGGGAGTAACCGTTCGCAGAACGGGTTGCAAGATTGATTATCAATAACTTACATAACGTATTTTTGCTAAAAAGTATTTAAGGTTTGGTGATTTTTATAGTATCCTGAAGCATTTCCAGTTTGGATCAGCCTAAGGCACAATGTCGTCTTAATCAGCAAATTTGTGCCAGGCATCCTATATCTTAGATAAATTGGAATTTACCTGTTCATCAATGGTTTCCAGATGTATGTCGTCAGGAATGATTTGTACATGTTAGCGACCATTCGCTCGAACATCGGAGCGGCGAATGAGAAGGTCAGGAGGTCAGATTTGACGCA
>JAEIGA010020704.1_pt1 | contig 10026 bp, 14 predicted proteins | sample 9270691 | NCBI WGS metagenome assembly JAEIGA01 (sample SAMN17057246, study PRJNA624740) | gut metagenome | biome: biome; isolation source: fecal sample | host: Bos grunniens | place: China: Xizang | collected 2019
AATCAAAACGTAATAAGTATAATAATCTTCTACGTCTTCAAGTTCGAATTTGGGCGGTTTTATCTTCGCTTCTTTTCTATGAGTGCGCAACAAAAAAGGTTGACGGAAGCCTACTTTTTTTTAGGAGCAATGAGAGAAGTCAAAGTGTTGCCGACGTATTCACGGTCAGTCGGCATAAGTTCTAAGAATTCAAGTTCGCTCATGCACGTCTCGAATTCTTTGATATTCGCACATAAATAAGCCGTATAAAGAACCGTGCAGTTTTCAAGCTCTTCCTGCGGGCCTTTTACCATAATTTTGTTATAACGTTCGTAAGCGTTTTTATTCTTGCTTTTTAATAAGTATAAAGAATAAAACGTAAGTGTCATTTTTACTTTAGTACCGTCCGCGAGCTCAAAGTCCACGATCGTATTTGGTATCATTTTTTTATCCATAGTCCTCTCCTTTTTTGAAAAAAGCGGGCGTATATTTCACCGCCCGCTTATATTATTTTGCGGTTTTTTCTTCAGCTTCGTTGTGTAATTCAACGAACTTGCCTGCTTTTAAGATTTCGTCAAAACGTTCTTTCGTCACCGAAAACACGTCGCCTACTTTATGCACCTTACCGCTGTATTTATCCCTAAACTTTAATAAGGTTTTTACTTTGATTTTTTCAATTTTCCTAGCAGCCATAATTAATTCCCCCCGTTTATGCGCTCGGAATTTGAACCATATCAGGTTCAAACGCCGTCATCCAAGTTTCTTTAACCGTCTCGTCTGCTAAATCGGCGGCAAGCGCTTCGTATACGCCGTTGCCGTATTCGTCGGGCATAACCGATACGTCAAGCTCGATTTCTGCAACTTCTTCAACGCCGTTTTCGATTTTACGCGTTATACCTGATTCTAAAACGCATCTCGGATAAGCTTTGAATTTTTCAACGCCGTCTTCGTCAAAAACGTGTTCGGTGATGCAGAATTCTTCGTGTACGGAATTGCTACCGTATGCCTTAACGCCTTCGATAAGGGTTTCAAGCTCCATACCGTAAATCTTGGTATATTCTTCGTAAGGCATGTGTAACGAATATTTGAGCGTTCCGTTCCCAGTACCTTTGACGATTTTTTTCTTAACAACGCCACGGCAAGACTTAGTGATAGTCTTGCTTTCCATCTCTTCTTCACAAGAACCAACACACTCTATCGTGCTATATTTTTCAGCGCTCTTGCGTTTGAGACCTATTTCTTTAAGTTCGTATTCAGAAAAAACTCCCATGTTTATTCTCCTTTCTCAAAATTATTTGTTAATTTGCTGATACATCTCTCGATAATATCGTCTTTGACCGCTTCGCCACCTTCTTCAAAAAAGAATTGCTGGCCAACGTGTCGCCTTGTATTTGTACCGTCGTTAGGGAAGTACAAATATTGATAATTGCTTGTTGTGCCTACCAGAACTGCCAAATTATAGTTTTTTTGCAGTAATGATTTGCTCGTTTTCGCGGGGCCTTTTTTCCCCGCCCATTTTGCACCCGAAACTGGTATTAAACGCCGGATTGAGTCCTCCATAAGCGGACCCGCTTCGTTGTGTAGCACGTCGTTAATAGCAGTCTCTACGTTACCCTCATACTCTCGCATGCGCTCTTCTAACTGCTCAACACCGGAAATGTCTATTTTCCAGTTCATTTTCGCGCCCTCACAAAGTGTAGTGTTAATATTTCAATGATTGCGTCCGTGTTGGGTTTCTCAGTGTAATTGTATACACCGTCCTCAGAAGACAAACGCACCCCCGGAAGCTCTTTCAGTTTCTCAATTACTTCAAGGTCAAAGTCCTCGGGAATAAAATTCTCTCGAACAATATGCACGTCGTAGTAATCACTGTGACTCGTTTTATTTTGCGAGTAAGAGGGCTTCACTCGGTTAAACACTATATAGTTCCACGCTATGTCTTTGACCTTTTTGCTACGCACCCTGCCGTAAAAAACGAGCGGGTCAAGTTCTTTTAATTTGTTTTCTATATCTTTAAGAAACAAGCGACCTCACCCCCTCCAGATATAACCACATATCCGTGCCGATTTTATCGGTGTACTTAACGTCGTATAAATAGTTGTTAATAACCGCTTTGCAGCCATTGTCAACCAACTCCGAGCGTCGAGTACACACTTTTAACGACAAAGAAAAACCGTTCTGTTCCGCAAACTGGATATCCTGCTCACGCTTTGACGATTCTTCGTAGTCAAGTCTGATAACGAAGTCCATATCGTCAATAGTTGCAACGTTCAGTCTTTCATCGAAACTCGACTGATCCGATTTCTCGCGGTATATGCGAATCACACCGTCATTGTAGCGCTTAAATTTAGACTTAGACACCGCTCTCACCTTCCTCTTTTAGGTGCTCTGCTACCGCATACTTCGCGCGCAATGTCGCAATGTCGTCTGCGTAGTTATCCCAGAACTCGTTCAAGCAATGATTCCACTCGTATAAGCAGTAATTCTTAAAAAGCCTGTTCTCCGCCCCGGCGATGCTAAAATCAAAATATATATCGGTTATCCCCAACCTATGGATAAGGTCGGGGATGGCCGATTCAATGATGTCATTTACTCGCGCATTCGTGTCTTCGTCTTCCCAAGTGATGTTCAATTTTCTTTTGACTTGTTTAACAAGCGTTTCGTTTGGCATTGCTCATCACCTCACAAGATTACTTAAACTGTCGGAGTAGCGTCTTTTTGCTTAACAGTGATATAAGCAGGGTCAAGGTTGCTAATATCAAGGTAAAGAGCCGAAGTGTTATCGAATGCTCTACCTGCGCCGTATTGCTTAACTCTGAACACTCTATTATCTTCAAGGAATTGATAATGGTCAGAATGTTCAATCACGCCGTTTTTAGAACCGCCTGCACCAAAGAAATATTCTTCAGTAAGAACGAGAACTGCTTTACCGTCATCAAGCGCGTTTGAAATAATTACGTCAGTCGCGAATGGGAATAAGTTATTTACATAATGGCCATTTGCGTTTAATACCGTAGTAGCTGGCATAACCTTAGTAAGATAATCTGTTTGGTTACAGATAAGCGTTACCTTGTTAAATTTTCTCTTTTTACCTTTTTCAGTTTTCGCCATTCTTGCAATGAGCGCGCCGTAAGATACTGGTGAGAAATCAGTAACAGGAATAAGTGCTTTATCTGGATAACCTGTTGAAGAGTTAAAATCAACGCCTTCGTGAATATCTTTAATCATACCGATAGGTTCTTTAACGCCTGAACCAGCAACGATTGCTAATTCTAAACCTGCCATGATTGCTTCAGCAAGACATGCGCGGATATAAGCGTCTAAGAATGTAGGACCGAGGTCAAGCATACCGTTTTCAATAACTGCGAACGCGGATAATTTATTTTGCTTGAGGTCAAGCACCTTAAATGCTGAAGTAATTTCCTTAACGATTTCATCAGTAATTTCGCCCCAAACAGCTTTTTGAGTGCTGTGATCATTTAACAACCACTTAGTGATATAGCCCACGTATTGGAAGTTAATCGCTTTGAGGAGCGGATATTCTTCTTTAAGATTTTTATACACGTCCTCGATGATTGTCGTAGGCATAAGGTCTTCTTCTAAATCGCTACCGAGGAAATCAGTAAACGCTTGCTTAGGATTTGAGCTCTTGCCTGCTTCAATAAATTTGTTGTACCACTTCTTTTCAGCGCTTGTAAGTTGTCTATAGCCGCGTTGTGCGAGCACTGCCGCGTCTTGAGCTTCTTGAACTGCTTCGAAGTCCTTTCTCACTTCTGCCGCGATGGAGTCATGGAATTGCTTCCAAGCGGTTTGAAGTGCTGTTTCGTCGCCGCTTTTCATAGCTGCAACGATTGCCTGAATGCTTTTGTTTTCGTCTGCAAATTTAATCATTATTTTTTTCTCCTTTTTAATTTTTATAGTTTAAAATTGCATTAAAAAATTTGTTTACCATTTCGTTAGTTTTTTCCGAGTCGTCTTCGGGCTCTTCCTTGCCTTCCTCGTCTTCGGTGTCTTCAGTGTCTTCGCCTTCCCCGTCGTCGGTTTCAGGATCTTTTTCGCCCGCTTCGGGCTCCTTCTCTTCCTCACCGTCTTCGGGTTCTTTCTCGTCTTCTTCGTCTTCTGCTTCAGTAGACTTCGGCTGCGACTTCATAATAATTTCAAACAAGCGCGCTCTCGCGTTCTGTGAAGCCTTTTCCTTTTCAGTCTTTTCAATCGCGGTGGCGAATCCGTATTCGAGCGCTTCGTCGGGAGAAAGCCAAGTTTCCGCGTCGAGTAACGCCTTGATTTTCTCTTCACTCAAATTCGAGTGCGCCTTGTAAGCCGTGATGCTCGCTTGCGTGATTTTCTCAAGGTCGTCCGCCTGCTTTCTTAATTCATCCGCGTTACCTTGAGCATAACTCCAAGCGTTATGTATCATAAGAAGCGAAGATTCGTTCATAATTCTTTCGTCGCCTGCCATAAAGATAACGGATGCAATCGAGCAAGCCATACCGTCGCAATAGGTTACGACGTGCGCCTTGTGGCGCTTGAGTGCATTATAGATTGCTAAGCCTTCAGCAACCTCGCCACCGTACGAATTTATGTAAACTTTGATTTTCGATACGTCGCCGAGCGCTTCAAGTGCTTTAACAAAGCCGTCGGCCGATACGTCGTTTTCAAACCAGCACATACTTGTAATAACGCCGTATATGTTTATGTGTGCCTCGTTGTTACTGTTTTTCACCATAGAAAAATATTTGTTTGTCATGAGTTCACCTCACCCCCGTTTTTTAGTATGTTCTCAGCCAAGTCAAAGTTTTTAGTCATAAAGTAACTCTTGCTGAACTTGGTATTAAGTGGCTTTTTGTCTAAGCGTTCTCGCACTTCGTCGATGTTCAGAGCCCCGGAAGAGATTAACTTCTCAACCGCGTCAGCAACTTCGAGAATATCAACGTGGCTAATGCGTGACGTATCTACCTTTATATAATTGCCGCCCTTCCACTCTTCAAAGGTGTAATACTTTCTTGTAAGCTCTTCGCTTATCATATCCGCGAGCGGGTCAATACAGATTGATAGATATACCTTGACGATTTCGTTCATATTGGTAATATTGCCGAGCATCATTGATAGCGGAATCTTGAGCGCTTGCGCCGTAGTCTCGAACACTTCCTTGCGTAACGCTATAATATCGTTGCTGTTTGTCGGGGTAGCGGTCGAGAACTCTTGTAAGTTCATTCCTTTGAACTCCGGGAACACAGAATTATCGTTGTCGATAAATGTTTGAAGATTCTTTTTGATAACTTCATTAAAAACCTTAACGAAACTCGGGTCGCCGGCTTGGTAGTTTTCAAGTATGAGCTTGTACTTTTTACCGTTCGTTCTCTTGAACGTATTGACTGCGAGATTGATAAGTTCGCCGTACTTCTCGTATAGCAAGTTCACAAGCCCCGTAACCTTTTTGTCGTCTAACTTAAAAAGGAATAATTCGCTCGCCTTGTACTTTTTACGGTATTCGTGCGAGCCGAAAAGCACGTTCGTGTATGTAAACTCTTTCAACGGGTTGCTATCGTCCACGTCGAAACTGTCCGCGCAGAGAATTTGGTCGTTGTATGGAACCCACAGGGCAGAGCCTTCATAGTAGTAGCGCTCTATGGTTTTATTCATAAACTGACTTGAGTTCTCGTTCGCGTTCGGCGATACGTTTAACATATAGTAGAGTTTGTTTTTGACAGCCTCATTCTTCTCGTAGACCTTTATCTCGCACTTGCTTAATGTGTTAGCAATATAAGAGACCCCTATATGCAACGCCAACTCGCGGAAAGAAACCTCTGCGGCAGCCGCCGTAATTGCTTCCATCGTCACGCTATCTATCTTTTTTCCAAGAAAATTAAATAAATTGAATTTTCGCATATTTCACCCTTATAAAATAAAGACGTCCATCATCTCAAAATCGAAAGAGTCCGGCAACTCCTCTTCCAGAGTTACGGCGGCTACAAACGCCATAAAACCGTCGGTCTTTCTGCTCTTCGGTTCAATCTTGCCGTACTTAAAATTGTTATTCGTTGCGGGTTCAAGTTTTGCATTGTTTGTATACCAACGCATCATAGGATCGTCGCCCCAAATAATTTTATTGCTGATGAACATTGAACTGATTTTTTGTACCACCTGCATAATGTCAGACGGTCTGACAAGCTTCACTTTTTTATCGTTCGCGTCAAAACCAGCTTCACGTAAAGCACGCGAAAGCAAGCTATATCTGTAACTGTCTATCGCGATTTTTTCTATATTGTATTTATTCTTCTGCTCTTTCACCCATTCGCCAATAATCGTCGGGTTGATTTCCACGTCATTGACTATCGTTAGAAGCCCTCGCTGCGCCATTTCGTCAAGCGGTAACTTGATGCGGTGCTTGTCGTTGCAAGCCGTGCAGAACCAACTATGATGAATGCCGTAGTATTTTTCCTTATTCTTAAACAGCATAAAGGCTGATACAAAGTCGGTCGTTTTCGAGAAGTCAATACCGATTACACAGCTTTTATTTGTTAAGTCAGGGAGTTCCCCTTTCGTCTTCAGTATGTTTTCCCAGCTTGTAACTTCGGCGTCTTTATTTCCCTCCGGAATATTCATTCGCTTAGTCATAAAAGCTTTATTGACAATCGGGTCGAGTTTATAGTCCGCGTATTCACGCAGCATCTGTTCTTTTAAGATAGGCAAATACGGTAAACTCGGGTTTGCTTCTTCCCACAAATCGGGGTTATGAACGTTCTCTTTCTTGTTAAGCTTACAGATGAAGGGCAGAAAACCGTTGTCAGGTATTTCGCCTTTTAGGATTTTCTCGCTCTTCTCTATAAGCTGGTCGAGAGGACCTTCGCGCACGTCACCATTGGTTGATACGTACGTTCTCCTCGGGTGGGGCTTCTTTCCTAAGCCCGTCGTAAAGACGTTAATGTTCTCCCAGTTCTCGTATGCGTGGGGTTCGTCAAAGTCGACTTTACCGCTGCGGAGACCGTCTTTACCTTTAGGGTTGTTCGTTCTATATTTGAGCTTCGAACGAGTTTTAATATTCTGAATTTCCGTTTTATTCCAGCGGAAGTGCTTTTCAAACTTCTTTGTCCACTTCGGGTTTTCAAGAATATTATAAATTTCGTCGAATGAGGTTTTTGCCTGCTCTTCACTGTTCGCACAGATGTCAATATCGTAATAGGCAACCCCATGAGTTTCAGTTAGGAGGCAAAAATCCTCAAACGACAAATAACCGTTTTTACCGCCGCCACGGCCCATCAATATAAATAGGTCGCTCCATCGCGGCGTTCCGTCCGTCTTGAATACACAGTTGTGTAAGACAAAACAGAAGATCTCCCATGGGAATAACTCAAAAGGAAAGTACTTTTGATATGAGAGATATTTCTCTACTTGAATTTCATTGACCCGAAGGTCTTCAGTTTCAAAGGCTTTTTTTACAAGTTGAATTAAAAGCTTCTGCTCGTCGCAGGTATGAATTACTTCATTCTCGACGAGGTCAATATACTGCTGTATGTGCTTACTAATCTTAGAGCTCATCGTCATCACCGTCTGGTGGCGGCGGAACTACCAACTTGCACCGGGCTGAAACCGTCAGCCCCAAGTCCCGCGCGCAACTTTGACACTGCTTGAACGCCTTATCTTGTAAGGTCTGTATCTTTCCGAGCTTTTCGTAATCTTTGCTTTTAATCAACTTAATTAGTAAATTCGTATATTGGAGATAGAGCTGCTCACCCATTACGTAACGCGCCAAACAGTCAACGTCTAATTCCGTAAAAATTCCGAGCTGCAAAAGCACTTCACTGTAACGGTTAAACTTTTCTATCTGTTTTTTTCCTGTCAAGTATTCAGGCGGTTCCACGTCTATGAATGGCACTTCGAGCTCTTGGCTCTTTCTCTCTTCGTATTCTTTTTTAGTAAGGTTCTTTTTGCCTTTCGCCTTGATAAGGTCAATCGGCTCCCTCGGTCTCCCTGCCATTCTTCTCACCACCTTAAACCTTTTGCATAAACACCTCAGTTAAGCGCTGACCTTAACCGCGCTTTCCCCGGTCAGGTTCTCCCAGCGTTTTATAATTACGTCGCAATATTTCGGGTCGAGTTCGGCCGTATAGCAGACGCGCCCGAGTTGCTCGCACGCTATCAAGGTGCTACCACTCCCGCCGAATAGGTCGAGAACTATGTCACCTTGCTTGCTGCTGTTTTTTACTTGGTAGCCGATTAAGTCAATCGGCTTCATTGTCGGATGCTCACCGTTCCGAAGAGGTTTATCGAACTCAAGCACCGTCGTTTGACTGCGGTCGCTGTACCACTTATGCGGTGCGCCTTCCTTCCAACCGTATAGACAAGGCTCATGCTTCCAGTGATAGTCTTGTCGGCTCAGCACCATTGCGTTTTTAACCCATATCAATTGCTGTCGAACCGAAAGCCCCGCAGCATTCAGCGCCTTTTCAAAGTTCACATGCTCGCGCGATGCGTACCATATATAGAAAGGCGATCCCTCTTTCAAACTATCAACCGCTCTCGTGAATGCACTCGTCAGGAAACCTCGGAAATCTTCACTACTCATATTGTCGTTTTCAATCGTCAACTTATCTTCCGTGCCACCTTGGTACGCCACGTTATAAGGCGGATCGGTTACAAGCGCGTCGGCCTGCTCGCCGTTCATCAAGCGCTCAACCGTAGCCCGGTCGGTACTGTCCCCGCAAATCAAACGGTGCGCCCCTAACTGCCAGACGTCGCCCGGCTGTGTCGTCGGTTCGTTCACTTCGTCAACTTCCGGCGCTTCGTCTTCAAAGGTTTCAGGCTCGTCGGTGTTTATATCTTCAAGCTCGAACCCGAACGCTTCCATATCGAAGTTAAGTTCGTCGAGGTCGTTAAGTTCAAGACTTAACAAGTCAAAATTCCACTCGGCTATTTCGCCGACCTTGTTATCCGCAAGGCGGAACGCTTTTATCTGTTCGTCGCTCAAATCGTCGGCGACTACGCAGGGCACTTCTTCAATGTTTAATTTCAATGCGGCCTTTAATCTCGTATGGCCACAGACGATAACGTTTTTGTTATCAATAACGATCGGAACCTTAAAGCCGAACTGCTTTATGCTCTCGGCGACGTAGTCAACCGCCTCGTCGTTATTCCTCGGATTCCGCTCGTAAGGTATCAAGTCTCTTGTTGCCTTATTTACTATCCGCAGAGCGTTTCACCCTTTCAAAAATTTTCATTTGGGGAGTTTTTTTTAACTTGTCGGACTTTCCCCTCGTTTTTGACCCCTTTCAAGAAAGACCCCTTAGGGGGTGGCGGGGGGTGTCTTATTCATTTTTTATCTTTTTTACCAACGCTCTTCATTGGTAAATTTGTCTTTTCTCTGCCACTTGCCGAGCTTATCGTGCACAATGTTATGACAGGTGTTACATAAAGGTACTAAGTTCGGACGCGTCTGTCCTTTATCATCTACGAACCACTTACTCAATGCTAAGTCTGGTCTCACTCTAACTTCGTTTACGTGATGAACGCAATCAGCCCTCGTGATAGCTCCCTTCTTCAAACACTCTTGGCACTCGTAATGATATTCTCTCAATACCTCAGGCCTTAGCTCATCCTTCCAGTCTTCACTTAGATAGAACTGCTCAAGCCTATCTTCTTCAATCAGTCTACGAATATAGACTTTAAGCGGTATGTCTTTCGGTATTCTCACCTGACACTACTCACCTACTCTCGGCTCAACGTTTATCCTACGAGCCTTATAATATTTCACGCCTATATTGTAGCAGTTAAAAAGTCTCACGAAGTCTCATCTTCATATAGGCTTTTAATCTCATACCATTTTAGGTGTAGTGTAACAACTGCAACAACTGTAACAGCATTTTCTTAAAACCCCTATATATGAGGTCAATATTGCTATATAGCCCTTATATATACCTCATATTTCAAATAGTTTGAAATTTGTTGTTACAGTTGTTACAGTTGTTGCACTTGGTTGAAAATGCTCGTATTTATCGAAGATTTTAAGGTGTAACAAAGTGTAACAAGGGTGTAACAAGGTGTAACAGC
>JAEIGA010020705.1_pt1 | contig 10026 bp, 9 predicted proteins | sample 9270691 | NCBI WGS metagenome assembly JAEIGA01 (sample SAMN17057246, study PRJNA624740) | gut metagenome | biome: biome; isolation source: fecal sample | host: Bos grunniens | place: China: Xizang | collected 2019
CTCTCTGTCGCGCGGAAATCGGGGTAGTTGAGCAGGGTGTCGGCGTTTATTATGCCCACTACAGCCACATTATCAAAGTCTAGGCCTTTGGAAACCATTTGCGTGCCGATGAGAATGTCGGTCTTTCCTTGCTGGAAATCGGCGATAATCTTTTCGTACGCGGTTCTTGTGCGCGTGGTATCAAGGTCCATGCGCTTGATTCTCGCTTCGGGAAAAATGTTCTGCAGGTCATCCTCTATCTTCTCTGTGCCGTAGCCAAGATTCGTGAAGTTTCTCTCCTCACAGTTGGGGCAATGTACCGGTGCGGGTATGGTGTATCCGCAGTAGTGGCATTCGAGCTTGCCGGCACTCTTGTGCAAGGTGAGGCTCACATCGCAGTGTTTGCATTTGGGGACCCAACCGCAGGTTCTGCACTCCAGAAGTGGGGCATAGCCGCGGCGGTTCTGGAACAGTATTATCTGCTGTCCGTTTTTTAAAGCATCACTCATTGCCTCGACAAGTGGGTCGGAAAATGGTCCTGTAACAAGTTTGCGGCGCTGGTATTCGGTCATATCGATGACTTCTATATGCGGCAGCTTTACCAGACGGTGTCTTGTCGTGAGGCTCACTAATGCATACTTGCCTGTCACCGCATTGTAGTAGCTCTCTACCGAGGGGGTTGCAGTTCCTAGCAGCGTCTTTGCTCCGAACAGCGATGCCAGAACTATGGCTGCATTGCGCGCATTGTAACGTGGAGCCGGTTCCTGTTGCTTGTAGCTGTTCTCGTGTTCTTCGTCAACAACGACAAGTCCCAGTCGTGTGAACGGAAGGAATACCGAGGAACGTACTCCCAGAATTATGTCGTATGGCTCGTCGCTGAGCTGTTTTTTCCAAATTTCGACCCTTTCCGCATCGGAGAATTTTGAGTGGTAGAGCCCTATTCTGTTGCCGAAGACGTTTCTTAGTCGTTCCACTATCTGTTTTGTGAGTGCAATCTCAGGCAACATGTACAGTACCTGCTCACCTCTTTCAAGGGCTTCGGCAATCAGATGTATGTAGATTTCGGTCTTGCCGGCTGAGGTGACTCCGTGCAGCAGTGTTACATTCTTCTCATTGAAACTGTTCTTGATTTCATCAAATGCCTTCTGTTGCGCAGGGTTGAGGCTGTTACGTGGCGAAACCGGTTGCCGGTCATGGACAAGACGCCCTATTTCAACTTCATAAGTCTCAAGTATACCCTTATCTTTCAGTTCCTTGTATATATTGGGCGATACTTGTGCCGCTTCAATGAGTTTGTGCTTGCTGATTTCGGCTGGAGTGCCCGAGAAAGCATCGGTAAGTGAGAGGAATGTGCCCAACAGTCGTTTCTGTCGTGGTGAACGGGAAAGCGTCTGCAAGAGTATGTTTACATCTTTCTCTTTTTTCCATTTAGAGGCAAGTCTGACGCGTTGCTCTATCTTTGGCTTGAATTCGCCTTTGAGACCTTGCGGAACGGCAGCCTTGTATATTTCTCCAAGAGAACACAGGTAGTATCTTGCAATCCAGTCCCATAGTTGCAACTGGCCTGCAGTAATTATGGGAGCCTCGTCTAGTAGCTCTTTTATGGGCTTTATGCTGTACCCTTCTGGCTCCCTGTCATGAATTTCACAGACGAGTGCCGTGTAGCTCTTCTTTTCGCCAAGTGGTACGGATACACGACAACCTACCGCAATCCTCTCCTTGATTGTGTCGGGTATGCTGTATGTGAATGTCCCTTGTAAAGGGAGTGGCAGTATCGCTTCAATGAATCTGTTCATAACGGATGCGAATTTACTTGTAATAAGTCAATAACCATTCAATATTTGTTTCATTTTTAAAGAAGAAAACACTTTTTTGTCAAAATTCCCTTTTTTGTTTTAGAAATGGTTTGCTTGAATAGAATTTTACATATCTTTGTGTTGCCTGCATGGTTTGTTTGTTGTACGGGAGTAATGACTGTTCTGCGTGTGCCGTAGATTAATGTGATTTTGTCGCAACTCTCCCAGGCAACTTGTGTAAATGATTCGAATAATTAAATTTTAGCAATTATGAAAAAGTTTTTGATGGCAATTATGGCCGTTATGGTGTTGGCAAGTTGTGCCGGTAACGTCTTTGAGCAGAAGACAAAGGTTTTTAATAAAGCTACTGAGAAAGTTTCTGCTGTTCAGAATGTTGATGAAGTTGAGGCTATCATCATTTCGGTAGAGGATGAGATCAATGCTATTGAGCAGGGCGAAGAGTGGAAGGCTTATGAGGCTCTTGTTGAGGCAAATGATACAGCGGCTCTTAAAGAACTCGAGGCGGCAAAGTGTGCTTGTGAAGAAGCACAGAACAGTTTTATTTTAGCTGCACTTGCTGCTGCTGTCGATGCTGAGGATGCTGAATAAATCAATGTGCTCCAGTGAAAAAAACGCAGGAATCTGCGTTTTTTTTGTATTTATGCCAGTTGATTCTTTGTGGGATACAGTGCAAGGATTTAAATTGCGTGTCAAATGACCTATAATATGTAATATTGTTTATGAAAAGTTTTTTTTGTGGTTTGTCATTGATGGTGTTTTTGGCTGGTTGTAGTGCAGAAACAACCGTTCAAAAGGAGGAAAATGCGCTTGAAGCAGGTGTAAAGGTATATGAACAGGCAATAGAGGGTGTCAGGAATGCCAAGACTGAGGACGAACTGGCTTCTATCGTACAAAGGACGTATGCCCTTATTGACTCGGTTGGTGTAAGTGATGAGCTTGAGTCCTGCATGGCCATATTGAAGAGTGGGGATACTTTGGCTTTCAAGGAACGCGAAGAGTGCATGAAGGCGGTGCTGGAGGCTGCAGACAGATATATGGATGCTGTCTCTGTTGCTGTTGCAGAGCTCGCACGCAGTAATCCTTGAAGATGGTGTTTTGATGAAACTATGGCCGGCTTGCCCCGGTTTAGGCAAGGTTCCGGCTACAATAAATGTTATTTATGAAAAAAATATTTATGGCCATTATGGCTTTGTCCCTTTTGGCGGCATGTGACGAAACAACAACGGTTAGACCTTTGGAAACAAGAGAAGAGGTTGCTGTTGAGAAAAAGGACGTCTACGAACTGGGTGCTGAGGCTTATGACAAGGCAACAGTAAAACTCAAGAATGTGAAAAATGAAAGTGAGGTTGAACTTATCGAAACAGAGATTCAGAATACTCTAGATGCTCTTGAAAACAGTGAAGCTATGGCTGAATATATTGCTTGTGTAAACTCTGGAGACAGTGTCGGTATTCTGAAATATGAGGTTTCCTTGAAGTTGCTTGAGGAGGCTGTTGCTGCATATTCGGCAGCACTGTTGGACGCATACATGCAGTGCGGCAGGCAGTAACTCGCAATTTGCGTGAAGTCACTGCGGCAATGGCGTATTTTACAGACACTTTGCTGTCTTTAATTATAGGTGTCTGGTTGGTCATTATCGTTGTGAATAGAATGGGATAGTCTTTGTCAGGTTGAAATATTTTGTTATTTTCGCGGTATAAAATGTTCTCGGAATATGGATGGATTTACAAAACTCACCAATGTTACTTCTTGTTGTGCTTTTGTCAAAGGCATTTTTATGGCTTTCTTGACAGTTTTGCCGGTGGCGTGCACTGTTTTTGATGGTGATGTGTACGAGGCGCAGGCTGATATCTACAAAGAGTACAAGTCGAAAATTGATACGGCTTCATCATATAATAGCCTAAAAGACTTGAATGATAGGCTTGAGAAAGAATTGGTGACTTTTATTAAGGATAACGGACGGAAAATGGTCGAAGGCAATAAATCCAAAAGCAATAACAGCAGTGGTGAAAAAGCACTGGCCAAGGCTGAATCGGATTATACACGTGCCTATTTGAACAAGTTCATGACTATTGTCATAAAAGAGCAGATTTCACTCTATGCCGAGTATTTGTCAAAGATTTCTGGTGCGTCATCCTATGAGGAACTGTATTCATTGGATAATTCACTGAATTCGGCATTGACCGAAATCAACTCAAAGAGCAGTTCGGAACTCAAAATGGCAAAGGCAAAGAATATTGTTCCTGAACAGTTTAATGCTTTGGACAAGGCGCAGGCAGAATACCTGAGTGCGTATGCGAATAAAATGGTGCCTCATGCATATGAAAAGGAGAAGAATATCTATGAAAAGTATTTGTTGAAGCTTGATGCAGCCGAAGGGTATGCGCGTATCAAAGAACTCCGTCTTTATATGGCAAACGAACTCGCAATGTTCAATAATGGCAATGCAAAGGTGTTTCAGAGTGTAGCCCAGGGTAATTATGCTGTCGAGAGGGCTGCAGTTGTTGAAGCAAAGGATAACTTTGAGAAGTTTTATATGAACAAGGCTTCTTTTGCAGTTCTGGAATATCAAAAACAGATTTATAGTGGTGCTGTTGAGGTTTTGGCCGCAGTCAAGAGTGCCGATGAACTTGATAGAGTGAACAGGGCTTTCCTGGATGTAAACGATAAATTCCAGAAGAGTAATGCTGAGGAACTGCAGTGGATTGTAAATGCTGCTACTGGCAGCAATGTCTATAAAAAGGTGATGGATGAAGTTAATGCTTCTCTTGATAAGGTCTACAAGGCTGCTGACAAAAAGGCTGCAGAATTAGGTCTAATGTAATTTGTAATCAGGTAAGATAATATTGGGATATATGAAGAAGGTAATTTCCTTTATGTGTAGCATGGTAACCATGCTTATGATTGTTCTTCTTGCTTCTTGTAACGGCGGTAATGTGTTTGCCGGAAAGAACGTGTTTGAAAAAAAATCAGCTGCGTATGAGGCTGCGGCTGTTAAGGTCAATGCGGCCAAGGAGGTCTCTGAACTTAGTGAAATCAATAAGGAACTTGAGGAGGAACTGGGTAGTATTGAGGAGCAGTGTGCCGAAGAACTTAAAACTATTCAGGAGAAAAAGGCCGATGATGCCGATGCATATAAAAGCGATGAAGAGGCTTTGAAGGAGGCGCAGAAGGCTTACGATGACGCTTTTATAGAGCAGTTCCTGAATCTTGGTGTGCAGTAATTCTTTGGGATAAAAGACGTTCCGGTCAGAATTGCACTTCCAAATCGAAGGAGATTGGGTATAATAAGTTGAAGATGCAGTAACCAAAAAAAATGAATAATTATGAAAAAGTTTTTGACAGCATTGTTTTTCTTGTTCCTTGTTACAAGTTGTGGTGCCCCTACAAATGTAGATAAGGTTGATGAGAAAGGGTATAATCCTTCTCCTGAGCAGATTCTTGAGCCATCTGTTCCTGCACCTGTTGTCCAGGAAACTCAGGATAGTATAGGATTGTAGAAATTTAGAATTGATTACTGATAACCTCTTTACTATGAAAAGGATTTGTTTTATTCTTGCGTCATTGGTACTGTTTGCCAGTTGCGATTTTGACAAGGTCGTCCGTAATGACCTTTATGATGCCAAGATTGTTGTGATTGAGGAGAATCACGAGAGACTCATCGAGGCGACAACGGTTGACGAGATTATAGATATTCTTGAAGCAGTAAAAGCCGGTTGCAAGACTGAGGATGCGAAAAATGAACTCTTGTGCATGATGGATTCCAAACCCGATACGGCTTCAATAAGGGCTTCGGGTGAGAAACTGCTTTCTGCTTCAAATGTTTTCATCAAAAGAGCCGGTACAAAACTTGAGGATATGTCTCCAACATGGGAGGAAACCTCACAGTTAGTCAGGTTGATAAGAAGTATCAAGGCATCCAATAACTCTTACAAGTCATATTTTGCCGACGAGAATGGAGAGAAAAAGGCTGAGAAGAAAAACAAAGAAGAGGCCGTAGAAAAAGAGAGTGGATCGGGAATGTTCAACATAGATTTGGATAACCTTCCATCACTTGAATCTATATTTACCCTTGATACTCTTCTTCAGTTCTTTACAAATGAACATGGTGATTTTGACGTAGCTGTCACCGCCGAGAGCCTTGGTGAACTCATGAAAATTGTAGCAATTCTTGCGGCGTTCTTCTAAATAGATATACATATAATATAGGAGGCTCTAAAAGGTCCTTTTGTTGTGCTTGCACGCCTAAAAATAACTCTTTTTATTCAACCTCATAGCAAAAAGGTGGATGACCCCAAAGTAAACGGGTTATCCACCTTTACAAATGCTTGTCGCGGCTTACTTTGATGTATCCTTGATGCAGATACCTTTGAGCTTTCTTATGATATTGGGGATGTCCGTGTTGTCAATTACGCCGTTGAAATTCTCGGCACCCTTTCCAATGGCAAAGAGTGGGACGAATGTGCCCGAATGGTTGCCGCTTGCCCATGAGAGTGCTGCACTGCGGTTCAGGTCATACACCGCATTATATGCTATCTCTTTTGCCAGGTTATAATCAACTGTCACCTTCTCTTCGGCGCCCTTTTTGTTGCGTACCGCCACACCGATGTTCTCTTTGACGAGCTGCTCGATGCGGTCCCATGTTGTCTCTTTCTCGGCCTGCAGAATCTCAATCATTCTCTCCACACTCACTTTCTGTGATGCCAGAGCCTTCAGGTTCAGTGTGTAGTCACCCCTGTAGCCCAAAACAAGGCCGCCGGTCTCGTGGTCGGCTGTCACAATGATGAGAGTCTCGTCCTTGTGCTCCTTGTAGAACTCATATGCTACTGCAACAGCGGCATTCAGGTCCTGCACTTCGTGGAATACAGTAGCACCGTCATCGTTGTGTGCTGCATAGTCAATCTTGCCTCCTTCAATCATCATGAAGAATCCATTCTTGCTCTTGTTCTTGAGGAACTCTATTCCTGCTGTTGTAATCTGTGCAAGTGTAAGGTCTTCCTTTGTGCGGTTTATTGCATATGGCAGTTCGGTAGCCATTTTCTCCTGAAAGAGCATCATTCTATCGGCTGTGCCGGCCTTTGTGCAGAAGTCGTTGTAACCACGTGAAACCGTGTAACCCATCTCCTCGGCTTTGCCGTAGACGATTCTGCGGCTCTCGTTGCTGCCGTAGACGTCACCGCCTGCATAGAAGTCATATCCGGTCCTGAGCATCCAGGGGGCAATGCTGTCGTAGTTGTTGCGGTTGATGTTGTGAGCATAGAAAGCCGCCGGTGTCGCATGGTTGATTGGTACTGTGGTTGCAACACCTATTGCCATACCTTTGCCTGCAAGGTCTGCAGCTACGCTTGAAATAGCGAGTGAGTCTGTTCCGACGCCGATAGCCTTATTGAAACTCTTGCTGCCGGTAGAGAGGGCTGTTCCCGAGGCTGCCGAGTCGGTCACTCCGTTTGTGGCTGAATATGTGGTCACAAAAGCGCTCTCGGGGAACTGTGTAAAACAGAACCTGTGAGGGCGTCCTATTGTCCCTTGCAGTTCGCCAAGATAAAGTTCTGCGCCAAGGACGTGCGACGGACCCATTCCGTCACCGATAAAGTAGAATATGTATTTTGGTCCCTTACCATAGCCTGTCGCTACAAGGAGCAACAGCAACATTGTACCTAATATGCGTTTCATAATATACTTATTGTTTTTTATTGTTCGTTGGGGTTGCCTATTTTTCCGATGAAAAGGATGTTTTCGGGCTTGTAGTCTGTTATAAGGTACATGAATGGCCTGTCAAGGTTCATGGTCCTTTTCTCAGGCTTGCGGTTTGCGGCAAGCAGGCCGGTTCTGAGGACTGTTATAGCTGCAGCCTCGGCACCGATTTCATCTACCTTTATGAATGTCTTTTGGAAAATGTCATCAACATAAAGCTGTTCATCGGATATGCCGTCGAACTGTGCATCCTTGCCGAAGGCTCTTGGCATGCCCATCCTCTTCAACTGCTCTTTGAGGCTTGCGCCGAACTCGCACTGGAATTTTGGCATGTAAAGTGTCACTTCGTATGTCGACATTTCATTGAGAATCCTTTCGTAGTTCTCCGAGAAATGTGCGATTGCATCAGCTGTCTTTACACCTTCTGCCGGTAATACGAGCAGCATCTGGTATCTGTGTGTAAAACGCTTTATTGTAACCTGGACAAATTCGTCCTCATAATACTGTGTCTTGATGGTCTGGTTCATCATTGACACGTCAACTCTGCTGCCGTCTTCTTTGGTGAATGGCTTCTCCTTGGTATTTCCGGCATCGAATTTATTGTCCCATGCACCCTTGAAGTAGAGTGCATTGATAAGATACATCCTGTCGTTCTCCTTTATGTCACTCAGGGCGTCCTTTATCTTGCCCTTTGTGTTGTCACTGCACCAGCTGTTTATTGCCAGCAGTGTCTCCCGGTTGAACGGTGCTGTGGTGACAAATGCATTGTAGTACTCCTTGTTGGTGTCAATGAAACTTTCCTTTACATCAAGTATCTCATTTATCCATATTGAGTTTGCAATGCTCACTTCGCATTCATATCTGCTGTCGGCAAGCTCTTCCACGGTCTCCTTTGCTGCGGTATTCACGTCGCCTGTCAGGTTCATGGTGCTGTACATCTGCTGTTGTGTCTCGCCTGTTGCACCAACCGCAGTCATCGAGAGTGCCAGCTGCGCGCTCAGTGGGGAGATACACACGTTCTCCTTCTGGCTCTCATTGCATACCTGTGTGAACAGTCCGCCCCAGAACGGCATCTTCTTCTCTTCGCCCTCCTTTATGTATGCAGCCTCTACATTGCCTGTGGGCTTTTCATCTTTTGATTCCAATGTCAGGCCCTGCTTTCCCGTAGAGCATGAGACAAGTGCGGCAACCATAAGCAACGGTGTGATAAATCTCTTATAGTCCATAATATCAGAACAGGAATCTTGTTATGTCATTGTACATGGCAAGAACAAAGAGACCAAGAAGAATGAACATGCCTACCATCTGGGCGCGTTCCATGAACTTGTCACTTGGTTGCTTGCCGGTAATTATCTCTGCAACCAGGAACAGAGCGTGTCCGCCGTCAAGTGCGGGTATCGGCAAGATGTTCATGAATGCAAGGATTATTGAAAGGAATGCTGTCATTTGCCAGAATTCGTACCAGTTCCACTGTGCAGGGAACAGGCTGCCTATTGTCGCGAACATGCCTACAGACTTTGCACCCTCGGCCGAGAATACATACTGGAAATCGCTTACATAGCTGCGCAATACGCCATATCCATACTTTGCGCCTGCAGGGAAAGACTCAAAGAATCCGTATTCGTTGTGTATCAGCGGATAGTTGTTCTCCACGTGTGTAATACCCAGTTTCATTGGCTCATCCAACGCAAAGCATGCTGTGTCGGCTACGGCTGTCAAAGTAACTAAAGAGTCGCGCATCATATCTATTGTGACTGTAGCGATATTCTTCTCCTTTATCTCCTGCATTATTGGGGCGATGTCCGAGAATGAGATGACCTCCTTGCCGTTGATTGCTGCAATCCTGTCACCGGTCTGGATGCCGGCGGCATGGGCGATGCTTCCTGCCGCAACGCTGTCGGCAATAGGCTCCGACCTTACATCCAGGAATCGGCCTCCGTTGTTCATTGTAAGCAGGCTCAGGGTGTCAGGTATGGCAACCAATACCTTCTGTCCGTTTCTCTGTACAGTAACCGTGTCGGCGTTGCATATGCTGCGGAAGATGTCGGCACCGCGTACCTTGTCAAGGTACAGTTTATGCGCTTCTTCGCCATCGAATTCTATAATCTTGTCACCGTCCTCAAAACCGATGTTCTTGGCAGTTTCGTTGAAAGTGAAACCATTATCCATGGTGTGCATGTCGATATAGTAGTCGCCCCAAGTGAAGAGGACCATAGAGTATATGAGGACTGCAAGTATAAGGTTGAACATGACGCCTCCCACAATGATAAGGAGTCGCTGCCATGCCGGTTTTGAACGGTATTCCCATGGTTGTGCAGGCTGTTTCATCTGCTCGGTGTCCATTGACTCGTCAATCATTCCCGCAATTTTGCAGTATCCACCAAGGGGAACCCAGCCGATACCGTACTCTGTATCGCTGTTCTTGGGTTTCCATTTGAAGAGTGAGAACTTCCAGTCGAAGAACAGGTAGAACTTGTCGACCCTTACGTTGAAGATTCTTGCAAAAAGAAAGTGTCCGAACTCATGTATAAGTACC
>JAEIGA010020706.1_pt1 | contig 10025 bp, 10 predicted proteins | sample 9270691 | NCBI WGS metagenome assembly JAEIGA01 (sample SAMN17057246, study PRJNA624740) | gut metagenome | biome: biome; isolation source: fecal sample | host: Bos grunniens | place: China: Xizang | collected 2019
CATCAGAGGTGCCTGGGGGAACAGCTCCAGGTTGGACAGCGGATACAGGTCCTTTTGGTGAATGACGGCCGTGCCCTTGGACTGAAGACCGATGCCGATGCCCGAGCCGGAAATCTTGGCGGCCTCAAGGCCCATGAAGCAAACGTCACTCGTTTTAAGAACCTTCACAACGCGGGGCACCATGCCCTCCTCTTCGATGCCGGCCTTGACCTCGCGGATGACCTCGGAGAGCGGAATGCCGCAAATGGTCGCCTGAATCTCCTTTTGGAAGCCGGGGCCTACACCAATGACAACCTCCTTGGGATCCGTTCCCTTTTCGGCGATGGGATAGCCATGGTAAGAGGTCTTGGTGGGATTGATGCGCTCGGTCCCTGCCATCGAAGCAGGGCGAGTAGATGCCTTCTTTGCGCTCGTTACAGGGCAAGCAGTTGCCACCTCACGCAAAGCGGCGGACGAAGCTACCTCGCGAGCGGGCTGTGCGCGCAGCGCGGTCAGCACCTTCTCAATGGCCTCACCGGGGACAACGCCCTCCAGCTGTGCGGCCTCCTTGATGACAGCCTCGGAAATCTTCTTGCAAATCTCGTCCTCCAGCACGACACCGCGGCCGGTGAACAGAAGGCTCTCGTTGGAAACGGGAGCGACCTCGGTGATGGACTCGCCCTGAAGCGAGCCGACAACCTTCTGCAGCATTTCCTCGGGGTTCACACCCTCCAGCTGCTCGGCCTCCTTGATGACGGCGATGGCGATGCGACGAACGATATCCTCATTGACGCGAACACCGCGGTGTCCCATCAGCTTGGCAGTCGTGCAATCGTTACGGGGCTCAGCGCCCTCCAAATAGTCCACGACCGAGTGGAGCATTTCCTCAGGGCGAATGCCGTCCAGCTGTGCGGACTCGCGGATGACCGCCTCGGTTATTTTCTGACGAATATCTTGAGTGAGTTGCATATGTAATATCCTCCGTTATCTTTAGGTGGTGGGTCGATCAAAGGTTGTGGGGGTCGATCTGGTGAGGAATGTCCTTGATTTCCTCCCAGCGCTCGCCGTCCAGGCGATAGCCCGTGCCGGGGCCCATGTAGGTGTTGGGGGTGTTGATGGCACTGAGCACGCGGTAATTTTCATCCAGCACTGCCGAGGTCTGCATATAGTCGCCGACGACGCGCTGCTTGAGCATGTTGAGCACGCGCTGTGCGATGTCCTCATGTCCCGTCTCGGCCAGGGCACGGCAGACATCAATGCCGGTGATGCCGCGCTTGAGCATATCCTCACAAGCGATCAGGTCAGCGGGAACGTCGCGGTTCAGTGTGTCCTTGGAGCCGTGGGCGTATACGACCGCCTCGACCTGCTCGTCCGTAATCTCGGTAAGTCCCAGATAGCGGAACACCGATTGAACAGCCTTGGCCGCCTTGCGGCGCACTGCAATAACGTCCTCCTCCAGCACGGGGCGAAGACCGCCGTCCACCTGCAGGTCGCGCTGCAATACGTTATAATCGTCGAAGTCCTCGGCATCAAAGTTAGAGCCGGCGAACATATTGTCATAGTTGGGCTCAGCCGCGTAGCCCGAGAAGATGAAGTCGGTACCCGGCATCAGCTCCAGGAGCGTGCGGGTCGTGCGGCGAGCGGGGGAATTGGAAAAGCTCTGATCGTTACCCGATGCGCATTCCAAGCCCAGGAGCGTTGCCACCAGGTTTTCGCCCAGCACCTCGCGGATTCCTGCAGGAACCGAGGCGGGAACAGCAATACAGCTGATTGCGCCGTTCTGCGTGCCCTGCGAGCCGGCGCCCTTGGTCACGTACAGGCAACGGCACTCAAGATACAGCATGGATTTCTTTTCGCTGTAGCCCATGAGCACCTCCGAGCCGGCACCCGAGGTAAAGCGGACCTTGAGACCGCGCGATGCGTAAGCGGAGTTGAGAAACGCCTTGGAATAGGGCGTGTCGTCACCGTCGACGAACACTTTTTCTGTGCCGTAAACCGACACAGTCTCGGCATAAGTCGTCAAGCCGCGAATGCCCAGATCCAGCTCAGTTGCCTCCTCGGAGGAGCACTGAGTCAGAACGCCGGGACGTCCCGCCTGCGAGCCAATCAGAATGGCCATGGCGGAGAAGGGTGCGTAGCGGGCGATACCCATGGTCGTCTCCTCCTCAGCAAAGCCGCGAAGAGCGCCCTCAGCCGCATCGGCCGCGAGCTGTACCGGATCGTCCTTGAGGTTGGTGATATGTGCCTGGTTGAAGGGGCGCAGACGGGCGCGCATCTTTTGCATACCCATCATCAGCTCCACCACGTTGAGGTGACCGATAACCTCGGCCATCTTGGCAGGCGAGATACCTGAGCAGATCTTCAGAATCTCTTTTCTCGGCACGTGAATGTCGACAATTTTTCTCGCGATCTCCAAAGAAGGGATAGACATCGACACGGGTGCACGCTGAATGTTGATAGCGTGGTCGGCGATGAAGGTGTCAATAAAGTCAAAATCCTTGCGCGCCTTACCGTCGAGCTCGATGATCTTACCGCCACTAATCTTGATGGAGGGCTTGGGATCATAAGGGCTGTGCATGGCGACAAAGCCCATTTCGGGCCATTCGCTGATGTAGCCGTCCAGGTTAACCGGACGGGCATCGAGTGCCTCAAATCTTTTGGATCTTTTCATGGTGAACAGTTCCTTTCTGTTGCAAATCCTATGTGCATATATGCGCGTACGCGCGCGTATCAAATCGCGGAAAGTGCGCCGAGCAGACGCAATTTCCGAGTGTATAGTCCTAATCTATTATATTATACTACAGTTAGCAAAAAAAGTCAATCAGCTGCAAGTGAAAATCCTGCACAAATCTTTGGCCGAACGAGGGTAAATTTCGCGCGTTTGTTGGGCATTTTGCCTCCAACATTGCGCGCGGCTGAAGGGTTGAGCGACACAATCGGCCGGCAATCGCCTCTCTCACACCCCGGCATCCGTTGCTTCGGCCCCCTCCAAATCATAATATTCTGACAAAAAAAGAAAAGGCTTGCATGAAGCCTTTCCCTATCCGATCCGCGACAGGAGCCAGTAGATCACGCCCCACACAGCACCTGCCAGCGTGCCGTAGAGCAGCACGGGACCTGCAACGGTGAATATCTTGGCACCCACGCCCAGCACCCACCCCTCTGCCTTGCAGTCGATGGCGGGCGACACCACCGAATTGGCAAAGCCTGTGATGGGCACCAGCGTCCCGGCCCCTGCAAATTTGGCGATTTTGACAAACACACCAAGACCTGTCAGAAGCGCGGCAACAAACACCAGCGTCACCGACGAAAGCGTCCCGGCGTCCTCCTTTTCCAGTCCCCATGCGCCATATAGCGTGATCAAGCCCTGTGCGATGGTACAAATCAAGCCCCCTACCAAAAAAGCGTGCAGACAGTCCTTGAAGAGTGGGGAGCGGGGCGCGTGCGCCTCGGTGTAACGCTGATAGGCTTTTTTGTCCATATTCATCTCTTTTTCTCACTTTCCGATTGCTGCTCATAGTATGCGTCTTTCAAACTTTTTCATACATCCCCTTGACAGCATTCGCCGGGTCGGATATAATGATAGTAGTTAAGACCGCTTGACAAAGCGAAGGAGGTACGTATGGCATCCACGTGGGACGATATTTGTAAAAGTGTAGACGGCTTTGCCAAAAAGGCCAGCCGCAAGGTAGAACAGCTGACCGAGGAGGCGGCCATCCGCCTGAAGATTTCGGCAAAAAAAGCAGAAATGGAGGACGCTTATCTGGAGTTGGGCAAGCTGACCTTCCGTAGTATGACCCAAAGCGATGCCGCGTGTGAGGCATCGGAGAGCGATCCTGTGGCAGACAAGATTGCAGTCATTGCCACCCTGCAGGAGGAAATCGCGGCCTTGGAGAAAAAAGTCGCAAAGGAACCGGAAGCCGAGGATTGATCCCTCGCCTCAAAAGGAGAGAGCGTGCTGTGCGCCTCTCCTTTTTTGTTGTCGAAAAATTGTCAAATCCCCCTTGATTTTGCGAGAAGGATGTATTATAATTATAATATCTATCTGTCTGCATTTTTACACCTTGCAAAGGAGAACACCCTATGGAGCGCGTTTCCAAGCACAATTATTATCTTGATATCGCTCAGACCGTTGCCGAACGGAGCACTTGCCTTCGCAAAAAGTACGGTGCCATTATCGTCAAGGACGACGTCATTATCGCCACCGGCTATAACGGTGCTCCCCGTGGGCGCAAAAACTGCACCGATTTGCAGTACTGTATGCGCGAAAAACTGCAAATTCCCCGCGGCGAACGCTACGAGATGTGCCGTTCGGTCCATGCCGAGGCCAACGCCATCATCGCCGCCCCCCGCGATCAAATGCTGGGCGCGACGCTGTATCAGACCTGTGTCTCTCCCGCAGACGGCTCCATCGTGGGCGACATCTGCTCCTGCATGATGTGCAAGCGCATGATCATCAACGCCGGCATCTCGCGCGTGGTCTTCCGCGACACCAAGGAAAAATTCCACATCGTTGACGTGCAGGACTGGATTGAAAACGACGACTCCTTAAGCGGAGTGTTTGGCTATTAACGTCACGCCGCAATGGCGGCACGAAAGGATCATTATGCTCTCATTTTCCAAGAAAAGCCCGGTCACGCTTGCCCTGCTGCTGGCGGCGCTCATGCTGCTCGTCTCCTGCGGCCCGAGCCTGCACACCATCACCGCCTCGGGCGATACCTATTTTGATAAGCAAACCGACACCTATTACAACGTTCTTCCTGCCGCCTACGAGCCCATCGCCCGCGGCGAGGAGTACGGCAAGGTCGATCTCGCCGGCATGACCCAGATTCTCTACAAGATCGAGGGCTTGCCTGCGACGGAATATCTGTGCTCGTCCTTTGGTGACGTGTACTATGACCGTAACACCTCTCCCGTACTGTTTGACGCGTGGGAGCTGTCTGCCGCCTACGTCTGCACCAACACCGCCACCGTCATCAGCGAATTAACCCTCTCCCCCGACAAGGAGGAGCACGCGCCTGTGCTGAGCGACCTGCAAGCCGCCATCGTCTCGGGTGCCAACATAACCTATCCCTCCTATCTCACCCCCAAGCGCATTTACGTGCTTCGCTTCACCTCTGCCAACGCCCCCGGGCTGTATTACAGCATCAAGCTGTTGCAGTATGGTGAGGACATCTATGACGTTGTCAAAAACGAAGCCGGAGAGCAAGTCGAGGTCAACCTGGGCAACACCTTCCTGTACGATCGCTACACCGACCGCTTTGTTGCCATCGACGACACCATCTTCCGCCTCTTGGACAGCGAGGAGCTCGCTCCCACTCCCGAGGGCGAGACCGATCAGCCGTGATGCGCATCCTACCCTTGGCGCCGGAGCATCTACCCGGCGTTGCCGTGCTGGAGCGGCTTTGCTTTCCCGAGGAGCCCTGGAGTGAGCAAGCGCTGTTGACGCTGTGCCGCGACCATGGCACGGGAACCGTCGCCGCAGATGAGGACGGGCAGGTGCTCGCCTACGTCGGCATGACCTACGCCGCCGACGAGGGCTCGATCACCAACGTGGCCACCCATCCCGACGCCCGCAGACAAGGTCTTGGTCGGGCAGTTGTCAAGGCCCTCCTTACCAAGGCCGCGTCATTGAATCTTGCTTCTGTATATCTGGAGGTGCGCCCCTCCAACGAGGCCGCCATCTCGCTGTATCAGTCGCTCGGCTTTGCCATCGTTGGCCGCCGAAAGAATTTTTACCGACACCCCACAGAAGACGCTCTGCTCATGCAAGCAACCATCTCTTGTGGCACATCAACCGAAAAGGATTGAACTATGTACGTATTAGGAATTGAAAGCTCCTGCGACGAAACCTCTGCCGCCATCGTGCGCATGGACGAGGGTCGGCGCGACATTTGTGCCAACATCGTCGCATCTCAAATAGACACTCACCGCCTATATGGCGGCGTCGTGCCCGAAATTGCCAGCCGTGCGCACGTAGAGGCCATCAGCCGTATCACCTACGAGGCGCTGGATACGGCGGGGCTGACGCTCTCCGACATCGGAGCTGTGGCGGTTACCACCCACCCCGGACTCATCGGCGCACTGCTTGTCGGTGTCAACTTCGCCAAATCGTTGGCCTTTGCCCGTGGCATTCCCTTGGTCTCGGTCAACCACATTCACGCTCACGTCGCCGCGGCCTATCTCGCCGATCCCGACCTGCGCCCGCCCTTCCTTGCCCTGGTGGTATCGGGCGGACACACCTCGCTGTACTGCGTGACGAGCGAGACCGAATTCGAGGAAATCGGCTGTACGCGCGACGATGCGGCGGGCGAGGCGTTTGATAAGATCGGACGCGTCATCGGTCTGCCCTATCCCGGCGGTGCCGCACTGGACAAGCTGGCCTACGAGGGCAATCCCACCGCCTTCAAGCTCCCCTCGCCGGCGCTGGCGGGCAGTGAGCTTGCCTTTTCCTTCAGCGGTCTGAAGACAGCCGCCCTCAATCTCATCAACTCGGCCAATCAGCGGGGTGAGGAAATCCCTCGCGCCGATCTCGCCGCCTCCTACACTGCCACCATTGTACACGCCATTCAAAAGAAGGTGGAGCTTGCCCTGCAGCAAACGGGACATCGCACACTGGTCATGGCGGGCGGTGTCGCGGCCAACTCCCACTTGCGTAAGGCTTTGGGAGACTTGTGCCAACGTCGCGGCGTCAAGCTGGTTGCACCGCCCCTTGCCCTGTGTGGGGATAACGGTGCTATGGTCGCCGCCGCAGGCTATTTTGAGTACATGGCAGGGCATCTGTCCGACACCTCGCTCAACGCCTGCGCCGCAGACATCATGTGACATCATCGCTCTCTGCACTTTTCCACAAAGGCAACCACTTTTTCAACAGGTGTCACGCATCGCTACGGTTTTGACGTCGATTGGCGTCGATTTTGCGTCCTTTCTGTGGAAAACTATCGCCTTATTCCCAACTTTTAACAAAAAAAGGAGTGCCAAACATGAACAACGACTCCAATTTGATCATACCTACATCGGATGCTTCTGCTACAACTGAAAGCGAGCGCCCCACCGTATCTCAGGCGGTCATCAAGCGCTTACCTCGCTATTTCCGCTATCTGCGCGAGCTGCTTCGCCAAGGAAAAATGCGTATCAGCTCAGGGGAATTGTCCGCGCTGATGAATGTTACCGCCTCCCAAATCCGCCAGGATCTCAACTGCTTTGGCGGCTTTGGTCAGCAGGGCTACGGCTATAACGTCAACTATCTGTACGCCAAAATCTGCGAGATTTTGGGCGTCGGTGCCGGTCTTACTGCCATTGTCATCGGCGTTGGGGACCTCGGACGCGCGCTGGTCCGCTCCTCTATGTTTGAAAAAAGAGGCGTCGATATCATTGGCCTGTTCGATATTGCGCCTACCATCGTGGACACCCAATTTGGCTCTCTGACGGTAGCGCACATGGACAATCTGGCCGAATTCTGCAAACAAAACCACGTAGATTTTGCCGTTTTGACACTGCCCAAGAATGCCGTTTTTGAGGTTTCGGAGCAGCTGATGAGTCTGGGCGTGCGCGGCCTTTGGAATTTCACGGGAGCCGAGCTTCCCTTTGAAGACACCAGCATGATCGTCGAGAACGTTCACCTGGGCGACTCGCTGATGACGTTGAACTACAAGCTGTGTGCCGACCGCGAGGCCCATCTCCCGGAGCAAGACTGACCATCGAATATCACAAGGAGTTCTCTTTGCATGAAATATAAATTACATTACGGCGACGGCGTGCTCAATCTGCCTATGTCCGTGCTCTCGCGCTTATCCGACGTCGACGCAACCACCTTGAAGGTTCTGCTGCTGGTAGCGGGCGGTGGCAATCTCTCCCGAGAGAAAATGGCGCAGGAGATTGGCTGCGACACCGATGCGATTGCCGACGCGCTGGGCTACTGGCGCGGCGCAGGCTTGCTCACATCGAGTGCCGGCGGTGAAAAAAAGCCCAGCGAGCCCGTCGAAATCATAGAACAGCCCCCCGTCGCGGACAAGCCCATCCCCAAGGTGGCAGATTCCGCCGCGGCCGTTACGCCATCCCCCGCCACGCTTCCCCGTTACACAACCGAAGAGCTGGTAGCGCTGTTGGAAAACCGCCGCGAATTGGCCGCCCTGATTGATGAATGCACCCGTATTTTGGGCAAGGTGTTCAGCACCCACGAGACAAGCATTCTCCTGGGCATCGTGGATTATTTGAACGTTGACAGCGAATATCTGCTGCTCCTGTTGGCGCACTGTGCCAAGATGGGCAAAAAGAGCGTCCGCTATGCAGAAAAGCTGGCCTTCTCTCTGTACGATGATGGCATCACCACCCCGGATGCCCTGCAGGAATGCCTGAAGCAAAAGGAAGAGCTGCAGGAGGTCGAGGGCAAGCTGCGTGCGCTGTTTGGCATCAGCTCACGAGCCCTGACCACCAAGGAGCGCAAGATGATCAACACCTGGCTGTTCACCTATCGCTACGGTCTTGACATCATCACTCGCGCCTACGAGATCACGGTCGATGCCATTGGAAAAGCCTCGATTCCCTACGCCAATTCCATCCTTGAACGCTGGGCCACAGCAGGGCTTCACACGCTGGAGGAGATCACGCAAGCCGAGCAAGAGCGCACGGCCGCTCCCAAAAATCCGACCACGCCGGGAAACAGCTTCGATACCGATGACTTTTTTGCCGCCGCCCTAAAGCGCAGCTTTGGCGACGATTTCGAATTGGAAAAGAAAAAATAAGCGCGCCCCATCAATGAACCGGAGGTCACCATGCCTTACAATCCGCAAAATTACCGTCGTATCCGCCAGGAATACGAAACCAAATATCTGCGCGCCAGGGATGACGCCGAGCGTCGCCGCCGCGAGGTTGAGCTTCTCATCCCCGAGGTGCGTGACATTCACCGCGCCCTGTCCGGGGTCGGCCTTGAAATCATGAAGGTGTCCCTTGAGCACAGCGATAACTCCGCGGCACGTGAAGCCGGCATCGCCGCTCTGCGCCAAAAGAATGAGGCTCTGCTGCAAAAGCGTGGGCAACTATTGGCCGCCGCCGGCTTCCCCACCAACTACACCGAGCTTCGCTATGAATGTCCCAAGTGTAGCGACACCGGCTTTCTCGATGACAGCTCCATGTGCGGGTGCATGCGCCAAAAGCTTCGCCTGGCCGGATATGAAACGTCGGGACTGGGCAACCTGCTGCGCGAGCAAAGCTTTGACAATTATTCCTTGGATTATTTCAAAAACGATGAAAAAGCATGGCGTGTCATGAGCACCGTCGTGCAAACGCTGCGCACCTGGGCGGATCATTTCTCGGCGGAGAGCGACAATCTGTTGCTCGTCGGCGGCACAGGCCTTGGCAAAACCCACCTTTCCACCGCCGTGGCTAAAACGGTGCTGGACGCAGGGCACGACGTGCTGTATACCACAGCCGTCGGTATGCTCGCCGCCTTTGAGGCCGAGCGCTTCGGCAACAGCTCCGGTCCTTCCGACGAAAGCGACGTCAACCGTTATTACAACGTAGACCTCTTGATCATCGACGACCTGGGAACCGAAATCAGCAACCAGTTCACCGTCTCAACGCTGTATAACGTCATCAACACTCGACTCAACCTGCGTCGTCCCACCATCATCAGCACCAATTTGATGCAGGAGGAGCTGCGCCGCCGCTACTGGGACCGCATCACCAGCCGTCTCTTTGGCGAATACCGCATTCTTTTATTCCTGGGCACCGATGTCCGAACGCAAAAGGTTCGAGACGGCAAGCGATGAGTCAATACCGCAAACACAAAAGAGGCTTCGAGCGAAGCCTCTTTTTTCGTTAGCTTTCCAGTTGTCTGCCGAGAAATCCTGCGGCGGTCTGGATCAGCTTGACCTCCACGTCACCCGTGGGGGTCGATCCGCCTCTCCCCTCCTCCCAGGGCTGAACGGAGGCCACGCAACCAATGATGTCGCCCTCGCTGATGATGGGCATGGCACAGCTGATATAATGCGAGCCGTCATGGCTCCCGCCCAGTACAGGAAGCTTTTCCTCGCCCTCGTGCCAAA